>ERZ1032852.120-NODE-120-length-22515-cov-13.039804_pt1 | contig 22515 bp, 17 predicted proteins | sample MGYA00516689_ERZ1032852 | MGnify/ENA primary metagenome ERZ1032852 (study PRJEB33719, sample SAMN04262499) | wastewater metagenome | biome: rural village; feature: composting latrine chamber; material: composting feces with ash | place: El Salvador | collected...
GTGTCGGCGTCCACGCTGGAGGGGAGGCGGCCATCGGCCACGGCGCGGCGGCGAATGTTTCGGTTACTTTTCCTCCCTTTTAATTACAGTGCAAAGATACGAAATAAAAATGACAATACGAGAAAATCATGAATTTATGTAATACTAATATTCATGATTTTGACTATAACTTTTAATACAACTCACAAGTGTATTTGTGGAGTGCAGTTCTACTGCTTTACAGTGCGCCCGTCTCACTCGAAAAGGCTGCGCGAGAAAGGCTGAAATCGTCAAAACTACTAGCCCCGTAACCCGCACCCCGCACCTCGTACCCCGCACCCCGCACCCCGTACCCTTCACTCGAAACTCTTAACTTCTAACTCAAAACTTAACATTCACCCCCAGTTCATGCCCCACTTGATGCAACCGCATATGCCACAAATACTTGTAGTGCATACCCACGTTTTTGTAATACACACCGCCACCCACCCCCGCAATGTTGAAGGTGTTGTACGAAATGGTTGAAAATAGTGTCCACCTCTGCTTTCTAAAAACCGCTTTCTCTATGGGCGTAAATGTGTACGGAATGGTGGTTAGTTTGTTGTACTGAATGGTGGGAGCTATCTCCAATTTTCCGTGCAAATTGTCAAACAAAGTAACGCTATACGCCCTTTCAGCAATATAATCACTGATTATTTTTGCTGTGTCCACTACCTCCGTCTTTGTGTTGTCGATAAAGACATATTTGTAGGGCAGTAGGGGAGCAGTGGGGGTAATTTCCTTTGTTGGAAGGGATACTTTCACACTGCTCGATACTGGTTTACCTTTGGTGTAGATTACTTCGCTGGTTTGCTTTGTGGAGGCTCTGCCTAGGAGGAAGAATGTGATTGCTGTAATTGCAATTATAATTGCTGTTGTTTGTTTCATAAATTTGATTTTTTAGAGCTGTCAGCCGTCAGCTTTCAGCGTGTTGGTATTTGCTAGTGTTGTGATTTTTTTACCGCAAAGGGCGCTATGAAGGCGCTAAGAACGCGAAGTGTCATCCCTCCGGGATTTTGTGTGTATATGCATGTTTTATTTCTACAATAATTCCATCCCTCCGGGATTACTCTGACATCTTTTAGAGGGCGTTGCGGCTTCAGTTCGCATCGACCATTGGCTGTTAGCGGTTTTCAGATATTGTTATTCTGAGTAAGAGCCCAATTTTTATTGGGCAAAAAGAAGGGAATGACATTGAAATTTCATCTTGTGTTTTAAGGTCTGAAAGACCGGCATAATTCAGTCTAGCCTTTAGGCTAGAGACAGCCAATAATATGATGCGAGGGCTGAAAGCCTGGCATAAAAAATGTCTTCTCAAAAACTATAGAATACTGTGCATAAAGCAAAAAGATTATAGAGGGCGTTGCGGCTTCAGTTCGCATCGACCATTGGATGTTAGTTATACAAAGCAAACATCAGCAAATGTTTTGAATAATGCACAATGCGGACTCTAGCCGCAATGTGCTCTAGACTGTTTTACCCATCACTTTTAATTTTTAACTGTTAACTATTAACTTTTAACTCCTAACTATTCAGCTGAATGCATAAGCATAAAATTTAATTAAACCCACAGCCATATTATACTATTATTACAACTAAAATAGTTACTTTTACATTTCTTGTTAATCAAGAAAATAACAGCATTTCAGTTACAAACAGACATACCTAAATCTCAACAAAAAATGAAAGTATCGATTGTAGTGCCAGTTTATAATGCAGAGCCCTATATACTTAGGTGTTTCAACTCTGTGGTGAAGCAAAACTACACAAATATTGAGTGTGTTTTTGTGGATGATTGTTCTACAGACAAAAGTGTGGTTATTATCGAAGAGCAGATTGCAGCCTATTCAGGAGCTATTGCCTTTAAACTTACAAGGAATGAACAGAATAGAGGTGCTTCTACTGCACGAAACAACGGAACTAAAGTGGCCACTGGGGACTATATATATTACTTAGATAGTGATGATGAGATAACTACGGGGTGTATTGAAACCTTGGTTGGTGTTGCCAAAAAGTATCCTGATGCCGATATGGTGCAGGGAAACACAGAGACTATTCCAAAGTTGAAGCCTTCGAAAGATTGGTTTGACTTGAATAATAGAGATTTTCCTGAATATAGTGCAGATAGAAAATGGGTGAAAACTCGCTTTTTGGTTGAACCTAGGGTTGCTGTAAATGTGTGGAACAAATTGATAAAGAGGGAGCTAATCTTCGACAATAATCTCTTTTTCTTGGAGGGAGTAGAGCCACATGAGGACGATCATTGGACGTTTTATGCAGCAAAACACACAAAGCGGATTGCTTTTTCGAAAGAGGTGGGATATATTCACTATTTTCTTGAGGGGTCGGTAATAAGGTCGGGTTGTAATAAAAAGAGTTTAAATTCTATTCTAGCTATTGTGAAGGATTGGAACAATAATCTGGATGATTTTTTGGTGTCTGCACAAAAGAAAACAATATATGTGCTGCTCAGAAACACACTGCTAATTGTTAATAGAGAGGCTGATAATGAGATTGTGAGGGAGTATAGAGGCTATATAAAGGAGTTGTTGAAAGAGAATGTTAGGTTGTTGCATCTCAACTATGCTATGATATTAGGGTTGATGCTATTGCCTAAGTATTTGTACAACAATATGGTTGTGAAGAAGGGTATTGGGTTGATTTTGGAGTTGTCTTGAGTGGTGGTGTTGGTTGTTAGCTGTTGGTTGTTGTTATCTTGAACGTAGTGAAAGATCTTCTTAAAAACTATAGAATACTGTGCATAAAGCAAAAGGATTATAGAGGGCGTTGCGGCTTCAGTCCGCATCGAGCATTGGCTGTTAGCGGTTTTCAGATATTGTCATTCTGAGTGAAACGAAGAATCTCGTTAATCATTCTGCAACGGTTGATGGGATACTTCACTGCGTTCAGTATGACAAAGCATTTGCTACATCACAATCATGCAAAACTAGAACAGTTAGATAGATACTTCACTACGTTACCAATGACATAATTTATAATATGCTGCTATTTATACAATTACATTTTTTATGCCAGGCTTTCAGCCCTGACACCATATTATTCAACTGTAATCCCAGGCCTGTAGCCTGGGCTGAATTATGCCGGTCTTTCAGACCTTAAAACAAAAGATGAAATCTTACTCTGAAATCTTTTAGAGGGCGTTGCGGCTCTAGGTTGTTTTACCTATCACTTTTAATTTTTAACTATTAACTTTTAACTCTATTTCTCGATTGTCAATTACCCAAAACCTACGTATCTTTGTTTAAATTTAAAAGAGAGAAATTGATGAAAGAAAAAAAATGCTTGTTGGGCATGACACTGGCAGAACTAACGGATGTGGTGGTGGAGCTAAAATTGCCAAAATTTACTGCCAAACAAATTGCAGACTGGATATACGTAAAACGTGTGACGGAGATAGATGATATGACAAATATCTCCATCCGCAATAGAGATATGCTAAAAGAGGGGTTTGAGGTGGGTGTTTCGTTGCCCATTCAAACACAGGTATCAGTGGATGGTACAGAGAAACTACTATTTAAAACAAACGAAGGCAGATTGATAGAGTCGGTACTGATTCCTGACGATGAGCGATTGACGCTATGTATCTCATCGCAAGTGGGATGCAAGATGAATTGCGATTTCTGCATGACCGGGAAGATGGGTTTTGGAGCCAACCTTTCGGTAAATGAGATATTGAATCAGGTATATTCGTCACCCAACTCCGAGGCACTTACCAATATTGTGTTTATGGGTATGGGCGAGCCGCTAGACAACTACGAGAATGTGATAAAAGCGATTGAGATATTAACGGCAGACTATGGTTTGGCGTGGAGTCCGAGGCGCATAACCCTCTCTACCATTGGGGTAACACCCATGCTGGAGCGTTTTCTTGAAGAGAGCCAGTGCCACCTTGCAGTGAGTTTGCACAGTCCTATTTCTGAGCAACGACAAAGCATTATGCCTATCGAAAAGAAATATCCGATAGAGGAAGTGATAGAGCTTCTAAAAAAGTATGATTGGAGCAAGCAGCGTCGTTTGTCGTTTGAGTATATTATGTTTGACGATGTGAACGACTCGCTTATCTATGCAAGGGAGTTGGTGAAGCTACTCTCTGATATTACTTGTAGGGTAAATTTGATACGTTTTCATGCTATACCTGGAAGTTTGCTCAAAACGGCGTCGGATGATGCAATGGTGAGGTTTAGGGATTTTCTTACTTCTAAAGGTATTATCTCTACTATAAGGGCTTCACGGGGCGAGGATATCTCGGCTGCGTGTGGTATGTTGTCTACTGAAAAGCAAAATGAACTGAAAAATAGTGCCAAGTAGTCTATTATTAGTTAACATCGAAAAAAAATGCGTGTTTAATTTTATTACAAATAGAATAATCGTATTTTTGTTAAAACAACTTTGAATCGGTTTTAAAACGAATAAATAGATAATTCTTACTCATTAAACCTATACATTATGAAACAGCTAAAAGTACTTTTTGCACTAACAATATTGGCGTTGACGATGGGGTCGTGCAACAATCTTTCATCGGGATGGATGTCCTCGTCATCAGCTACTAATGAGGTGCTCACAATAATTGATAGCACAGAATGGAAAGAGCCTCATGGGCGTGCACTTTTTGATGTGCTAAACTCGCCTATGCTAGGAATGCCACAAAGAGAGGCTAATTTTAAAATTCTACATATCGACCCACGCAATTTTACTAGAACTTTTAAGATGGCACGTAATATAGTTGAAGTGGATATATCGAACATGTATACCGAGGCAAAACTGAGTGCAGAGATTAATAAGTATGCAAGTGGACAGGTGGTGCTTACTGTTAAAGCTCCTGATAAAGATGCTATGGAGGTTTTTCTGAAAGAGAATGGCGACAGGATAGTAGACTATTTGGTAAATAAAGAGTTGGAGCGTATTGGTCAATGGTTGATGAAGGATAGTGGTACACCAAAAACACGTATTCGTACTACTTTTGGTTTCGAATTGGACTATCCTAAGGGGTTGAGCAACATTACGGAAGATGAGAATTTCTTTTGGGCTACCAACAACTCGGCTGAGTCGCGTCAGGATATAACAATATTTTCTGTGCCCTACACCTCTGAAACTATTTTTGAGAAAGATTCTTTGATTGCTATGCGCAATCGTGTGCTTGGAGAGCATATCAAGGGTTCGTTCGACTCTCAAATGAGTACTTCAAGAGCAATGCCTGTAGAGTATCGTAAGCTAGAAATAGATGGTTTGTTTAGAGCAGAGCTAAGAGGTTTGTGGGAGATGACTACCGATATGATGGGTGGTCCGTTTGTGATGCAAGCTTTTGTGAATGAAAATACAAACAGGGTGATTTTTGTGGATGTGCTAGTGTATGCTCCTGAGAAGAGAAAGCGAAACTTGATTCGCAATATGGAGGGAACATTCTACACAATTAAAATTACAGATCCTGTCAGAGAGTAATTAAGGTAGAGAAGAGAGAGGGAGCAAAAACGGAAGGGTAATTTCCTTTTGTTGACGATATAATAAAAAAACAATTGATAGATTTATGTCAAATTTAGTGAAGGTTGGTATTACCCATGGCGATAGCAATGGTATTGGATACGAGGTTCTTTTGAAAGCTTTTTCGGATAAACGAATGACTGAACTGCTCACACCCATTATATATGGGTCGTCGAAGGTGGCTTCGTATCATCGAAAGGTGTTAAACAGTAGGTCGGTGCCTTTTAATATGATTGATAGTTGCCACGAGGCAAAAGGGGGAAGGGTGAACTTTATAAACGTAGTGCAACAAGATGTGAGGGTGGAAATTGGTAAACCCAACGAAACCTCGGGAGAGGCTGCCTATGTGGCTTTGGAGGCTGCTGTAGAAGATCTTAATAAGCTAGATATTGATGCATTGGTTACACTGCCTATCAACAAAGATAGTATACAGGGCGAGAATTTTAGTTTTACTGGGCATACAGATTATTTGGAGAATAGAACTAGCAACGATAAAAGAAGGTGTAAGGCACTTATGATTCTTGCTAGCGAGAGTTTGAGAATTGCACTGGTAACTACTCACCTACCCCTTTCTGAAGTTTCGTCAACTATTACAAAAGATTTGATAATAGAGAAGATAAGAACGTTGAATGATAGCTTGAAGCGTGATTTTTTTATCGACAATCCACGTATTGCCGTGTTGGGTCTTAATCCGCATGCTGGTGAAAACGGACTGTTAGGCACAGAGGAGGAGGAGATTATACAACCTGCTATAGAGCACTGTTTGGATAGAAATATTATATGCTCGGGTCCGTATCCTGCCGATGGTTTTTTTGGTAGTAATAGGTACAAAGAGTTTGATGCTGTGTTGGCAATGTATCACGATCAGGGGTTGATACCTTTCAAAACTATTAGTATGGACTCGGGGGTTAATTTTACGGCAGGTTTGCCTATCGTGAGAACCTCTCCAGCTCATGGCACTGCTTATGATATTGCTGGTAAGAACCAGGCTTCGGAGGAGTCGTTCCGACAGGCGCTTTATATGGCTGTAGATGTGTATAGAAACAGGGTTGCCTTTGACGAGGCTAGTAAAAATCCTCTACGCAAAGCTTTCTTTGAACGTGGAAGGGATGACGAGAAATTGGATTTAACTGGTGATGATTAACACTTTGTTTTTTTAATCATAATTGTAAATTAGAAATGCCGTTTCAACTCCTATTGATAGGACGAAACGGCATTTTTAGTTATCAATGACATAATTTATAATATGCTGTTATTTATTTCTATGCCGGTCTTTCAGACCTTAAAACACAAGATGAAACCTCAATGTCATACCCTTCTTTTTGTTCAATAAATAATTGGGTGCCCCTCACAATGAAAAGGGATAGTCACTTTTAATTTTTAACTTTTAACTATTAACTTATCTACTGCATGCTAGATGTAGCAACCTCTCTATTTATTTTATTTACCAATCCTTGCAACACTTTGCCAGGACCCAATTCGATAAACTCTGTAGCACCATCTTCTATCATATTCTCTACGGAGTGTGTCCATTTAACAGGAGATGTTAATTGTGCCATCAAGTTTTCTTTGATAGTAGCAGGGTCTGTTTCGCCTATTGTAGATACATTTTGGTATACAGGACAAATTGGCGTGTCGATTACAGTTTCTTCTATTGCCTTGGCTAGTTCTTCTCTTGCGGGTTCCATAAATGGGGAGTGGAAAGCACCACCAACCGATAGTTTTACTACTCGTTTAGCTCCTGCATCTATCATTTTCACTTGAGCTTCTTCTATACCGGCAATCGATCCTGAAATTACTACTTGTCCGGGGCAATTGTAGTTGGCTGGTCTTACTATATGGTCTATCAAATCGCACACATTGGCTACATGCTCGTCTGGCATACCTAGCACTGCTGCCATGGTAGAGGGTTCTATCTCGCATGCTTTTTGCATAGCAAGTGCACGTTTGTATACAAGCTTCAAGCCATCTTCAAACGATAGTGCTTTGGCTGCTACAAGTGCAGAAAACTCTCCAAGTGAGTGTCCTGCCACCATTTCGGGTTTGAAATCATCTCCTAAAGTTGCTGCAAGTATTACAGAGTGCAGAAAAATAGCAGGTTGTGTTACTTTTGTTTGACGCAAATCTTCGTCCGTTCCTTCAAACATCAAGTCTGTTATTCTAAAACCCAATATGTCGTTGGCTTTTTCGAACATCTCTTTTGCTTTATCCGACTCGTTGTATAGTTCTTTGCCCATACCTACGTATTGAGCACCTTGTCCTGGAAAAATATAAGCTTTCATTTATTTTCTAATTAATTTGTTTAATCTATAGACAATCTTTTGGATTGCAAAAGTACTAAAAATAGATTTCATGTAAAAGTGTTTGTCTCTTAATCGACTTTGTTGCTATTAATTATATTATCCATAATGTCTGTATGGATAAGCGAGTTGGTTGCTACAACCTCTTTGCCGAAGATGTAGTTGGTGCCGCCATTATAATCGGTAATCTTGCCTCCTGCTTGTTGCAAAATAAATGCTCCTGCTGCCACATCCCATGCCGATAGTCCGGAGTGGAAAAAGGCATCGTATCTACCACAGGCTACAAAGCAGAGTTCTTGTGCGGCTGCTCCATTCAACCTGAATGATGCATGACCAAAATGCTGCCAAGTGTTTTTTAGTATTGCTGCTGTTTGGTTATCCATTTCGTATGGAATACCAAAGCCGATAAAGCCGTTTTTTAGTTCGTCTTTGCTGCTCACACTTATTACTTGGTTGTTTAAGCGTGCTTTATCTCCTTTGATGGCTGTAAACATTTCATTGGCATGGGGGTCGTACACCACTCCTAGTATAGTTTCGTTGTTGTGTGTGAGTGCAATACTTACATTGTAGGGGGCAAGCCCATGCACATAGTTTGATGTGCCATCTAGTGGGTCGATAATCCAGGTGTACTCTTTTTGAACCTGCTCTACGGTGTCTTCTTCTGTAAGGAAACCAGCATTGGGGATGTACTGTTTGAGGGCTGTTACTAATAGCTTTTCTGCCTCTTCATCTACATACGAAACGTAGTCGCGCAGACCCTTCATCTCCACAGCAGATGCTTTTAGTTTTGTCTGTTCGGTTTTTAAGTAATTGCCAATTTCTATGGCAGTTTCTGTAACCTGTTTTAGTAATTTGTTTAAATCTATATTCATATATTTTTATTAAGTATTTCATATAAAAAGGGGAAACTTTTTATATTGTATTTCCCCTTTCTATTTAACGGTTTATTTACCTGATAGTTCATCTATTTGTTTGGTTCTGGATAGAGTGTGTCCCACCAGCGTGAATCGTCTTTTAGCCATTTTGCAAACCATGCATAGATAGAGTGGTTCCACCCAATGCGTTTTTTGTAGTTGTAAATGGCGTGGTTTTCACCTTCTACTTGTATAAACTCTACCTCTTTGCCCAATAGCTTCAGTGCTGTGTACATTTGGTAGCTTTCTCCAATGGGTACATTGGTGTCTACTGTGCCGTGAAGCAATAGTAGTGGTGTGTTTATTTTGTCGGCATTGAAAAGTGGACTCTGATTTACATACAGGTCGTAATTGTTCCAAGGATAGCTTCCTGCACTTGCTCCTGAGCTGTATCCATAGCCCCAAAAGCCTACACCCCAATAGCTTGTGATATTGCTAATGCCTGCATGCGATACTGCTGCTGCAAATATATCGGTTTGTGTTTGCAGGTATTGAGTCATAAAACCACCGTAGGATGCACCAATACAGCCAATTTTGTTGCCATCTACAAAATCGTGAGCGGCAACAAATGCTTTGGTTCCTTCGATAATTTCGTCGGCTGTTTGTATGCCCCATGCATTTACGTGGCGTGCCGAAAACTCTTGTCCATAACCGGTAGTTCCACTTGGCTGTAGTGTATACACAACATAGTCTTGTGCAGCATATACCTGTAGTGGGTAGGTGCTTTCGAAGATGCGTTGTGTGGGACTAGTGCCTGCATAGTAATATACTATAAGTGGGTATTTTTTATTTGGGTCGAAATTGGGAGGAAGGTAGTAGCGTCCTTCAATTTCGTCACCAAAGGATGATTTGAAGTTCCAATCTTTCACTTCGCTTAGTGTCATTTCAGACAAACGATTGTTGTAGGGGTCGGAAATCATAATCGATTTTTCGTTTTTTAAATCTAGTACATATGCTCTATTAGAGTTTGCAAGGCTTACTCCTGTGTATGTAGCCCATTGCGATTGATTGGCTATGTCGAAAGATCTAACTACATCTTCATTTAAATTCAATTGCGAGAATTTGGCATTCTTTGGATTGTATTTGTAGATGTTGCCTCTATCTCTGTCTTGTACTCGAAAGTAGATATGGTTGTCTGTTTTGTTCCACACTTGCGAGTCGATAGCTGGATCGAAATCTATTGTTATTGCCTCTATATTTTTGTTCGAAAGGGTCATAATAAAAGCTTGTGTGTCGTAGCTATTGGCTATTTGTCTCTCTTTAATATTAAGTCCTATACCGTTGAAAGCCTCTGGACCTCCTGCTATAAGAATCTGTTTGTTGTTGGGTGAAAACTGTGCATAGGAGACAAATTTCTCATCTTCCCACAATGTATCAACCTGCATTGTTTCAAGTTGTAGCAAGTACATCGAGCTAGTGCTAAATGGACGTTCGGTGAGCAACTCTTTGGATGTAGAAAAAAGTATCTGTTTACCATCAGAGCTCACAGCATTGAGACGTGCTGTTTGTTTACCAAAAGTTATTTGTTGCGATAGTCCCGTCTCAAATATATATTGATGTATATAGTGTCTGTCACGGTAGTGCCCTTGACGGTCGTCTATTCCCATCATTCGTTTTAGGCTTTCAGGAGATTTTACATCCATGGTTTCTTTGGTGGTGTAAAACATCGACTGCTCGTTGGGGGCAAACATAAATCTGCCTTCGGGAAGGTTCTCGGCAAGAATAGTTGTTTCCATTGTTAGCGGGTCGAGCTTGAACATGGTATTGCCATTTTCTGTCTCTGTAATATAGGTGAGCATATCAGATTTTGGCATCCAGTTGAACTGTTTTCTACCTGTGGGCTCGTTGATAAGTGTGCGACGCTGTTGTGTGTCAAACACCTCTATATAACTATTGGTTTTGCCTCCTGGCAATGTTTCGCTCAAATTGATAGATACAAATCGTCCACTAGGCGATATGGAGGTAGATGAAACACGCTTACCTTCTAATATATCTACTATATCTATTTTGCGTGTTGGAGTGTCTGTCATTTGCACATTGAGCAGAGAGTCGTTTTCGTGTGGCTGTGCCTCTATTTTTACTGCTGCTGCATCAAATGGTTGTGCATGTGAAGCCAACACCTTTACCACTACGCGTGCATTATTCAATGTTCCGTTGAGTGTAGCTTCAGCAGAACCTGCATTTGAAATGCTATCTGTGGCATCAGATTTTGTTGCCTTTTTCTCACCATTAATATATACCTCAAGCATATTGGGAGATGTAACTGTTAGTTTGGCTTTGCCATAATTGTCACCAGCAAGATAAAAAGAGAGCAAGTGAATGGCATACTCCGAGTCTGTTTTATTGATGTGGAAAAAACCAGCTGTATCTGCCTTTAATGTGTTGGTAAAACGATCGTGAGTGGGTATCGAGAGTGTGCTTTCTAGCAAAAGCTTATCAGAGTATTTCTCGTTTTTAAGGTTAACACTATCCAATAGGATTGGTTTTTGCACCGAAATGGGCTCGAAAACTCTAACACTCTCTAGAGATACTTTCGATTGAGCAAAAAGCCCAGTGGCACATACAAGCAGTGCCATCAATAGTTTAAGTTTGTTGTACATGTGATTGGTTTTTATAATATTTATAAGTAATTGTTCCATACAAAATAGTTGGGAAAATTGAGCTTGGGTTTCTCCTCAAAAAAGCCATATACCGATGTACCCGAACCCGACATGGAGGCATATAGTGCTCCCTTGTTGTATAGTGTTTGTTTTATTTCGGCTATGGCGGGGTGTTTTTTAAATATAGATGTTTCGAAATCGTTGTGCATATAGTTGCGCCACTCTTGTATGGGCATTTTTACAATCTCTTTAAGCAACATCTTGGGCTTTTGCGGCACCACGTGGGCATAAGCCTCTTGGGTAGATACAAATAGGGGTGGTTTTACTAACACCATATAGTATTGCTCTAACGATAGATCTACATCTTCAAGTTGGTCACCAATGCCTGTAGCAAAAGCAGGTCTGTTTTTTAGGAAAAAAGCACAATCGGCTCCTAGTTTCACAGCAAACTGATGTAGCTGGTTGTAACTAAAGCCTAGTGAGAATGTATCGTTGAGCAGTTTTAGCATAAAAGCTCCATCGGCTGAGCCCCCACCCAACCCTGCACCACTGGGTATTTTTTTAAGTAGATGAATGTCGATATTTGGTATCTCTTTTTCTGCACGCATCATGTTGAGTGCTTTAATTACCAAGTTGTTTTCGCTATTTGCACCAACATCTATACCCGATGAAAAAAGTGTGTAAGCCTCTTGGTTTTCGCTTTCTAGCACTTCCAGGGCATCTTTCAATCCGATAGGATAAAAAATTGTTTCGATGTTGTGGTAGCCATCCTCTCGTTTGGATACAATATTGAGACCTAGATTTATTTTAGCATTCGGAAAACAGATCATATCTTCATTTTTGAAGGACAAACTTACATAAAAAACTTTAAAGTATGAAGCAAAACAGGTGCTAGTATCAACAAATAAGATATTAGGTTGATTTCTCTCACTATTTGTAATTATAGCACGGTGTATAGTCTCATTTTTAGATAGATACATCTGTAATGAGGGCTTGTGTGCTACAATGTTTGGCTTTGTTTAACAGCCTGGGGTATTTAGTTATACAATCTTGAGTGGGTCAAAAGCTCGCTTTTGCTGTGTATATATATTTTTATCTGTCAGTTAGTTATAGCGTGCTTAGGCTCTCTACATGGCATTGTGCCATCATATAGGAGCAAATAACAGTTGTAATTGTAAAGTTAGTTAAAACTTAGGAAACCAATTATGTGTTTAGAGTTTTCTTGTTATCTTTGCACCCTATTAAAAATTAAAAAATGGAATTGAAAGATAGAATAATTGAACAAGCTGGCGAACTTTTTGTGAAACATGGCATAAAAAGGATATCGATGGATGAGATTGCTTCTAGGCTTGGTATTTCTAAAAGAACGATTTACCAAAACTTTAAAGACAAAGAAGATCTCCTATTGCATTATATACGCCACATGGAGAAAATGAAAGCTGAATATATCAAGGATATATCGAAGGATGAGCAAACAGTGGTTCATATGTTTTTGCGCATAATAGAGATGCGCAAAGAGTTTGATTTCTTGAATATGATATTCATAGATGATGTGAAAAAATATTATCCAAAAGCAAATCAAGAGTTGATTGATCAACAAAACCGAGGAGTGGTTCATATAAGACAGTTTTTGGAGGAAGGAATGTCACAGGGTGTGATAAGAAAGGATTTAAACATAGATATTGTTTCGTTTCTATTGCAAGATAGTAGTCGCACCTTTATGAATGCTACAAGATTGGCAAACAAGACTTTTACACACTGGGAACTCTTTTTTACAACAATGATTAACTTCATTCGTGGTATTTCTACAGCAAGTGGCATAGAAATTGTAGATACATTTCTAACGAAACATTATTCAGATATAAACGTTTAAAAAAAATCAAAACAAGATAGAATGATTATGAAAGTAAAGCTAAACAAAACAATACGAGCAATATCCCTATCGATGGGGTTGTTCTTGTTTTCAGCAATAATGTATGCTCAAGAAGCTATGAGCATAGCTGTGGAGGCACAAGAAGCCGAGCCGGCAGTAAGCGATAGTGTGTTTATAGATATCGAGGCAGCCCTATCGATAGCTATGAACGAGAGCCCTACAATAAAAATAGCTGATATGGAGATTGAGAAGAAGAAGTACACAAAGAAAAGTACTCAATCGGCTCTTTATCCGCAAATTGATGCTGTGGGACAGTATACACGTACTATTAAAAAGCAAACCATGTATATGGATGGTGGTTTTGGCGGTATGCTGGGTGCCGATTTAGATCCAACTGATTTTACTCCAGAGGAGTTGAAAATAGTGAATGTACTTGGAAAAATATTGGGTGGCTCAGAACCTACAGAAGAGGAGGAAGCAGAGGGCATTCAATTTGGACGTTCTAATATGTGGTCGGCTGGGGTTGTTGTAAACCTACCTATTATTGTACCATCGCTTTGGAAAAATATTCAGCTAACAAGTATTGATGTGGAGCTGGCTGTAGAGCAGTCTCGCTCTTCAAAAATAGAATTGGCAAATCAGGTAAAGAAAGCTTTCTATGGTGCACTGCTTGCACAAGACTCTTACAATGTGTATAAAAAGACATTCGATACAGAGTCGGAAGTATTAAAGGATATTCAAAACAAATTCGAACAAGGATTGGTTGCTGAGTATGACCTTATTACTGCAAGTGTGCGTTTGCAAAACATTATACCAGAGATGTTGCAAACCAGAAATGCTGTTCAGCTTGCTATATTGCAGTTGAAAGCGTTGATGGGGATTGACTTAGAGGTTCCATTGGGTATTATTGGTTCGTTGGAAAACTACGAGGACGATATGTATGCAGATTTATTAGACACCGATTTGTCGTTGATTAATAATAGCGATTTGCGTCAGATAGATTTGCAGATAGAGCAGTTGAAGAAAGTATACGAACTGCGTACTTCGCAGTATCTCCCTACCCTTACGGCTAATTTGAATTACCAATATATGAGTCAGAACAACGACTTCAAATTTGGTGATTACAAATGGGACCCTTATGCTACTGCTGGTATTACATTGGCTATCCCTATATTTGATGGTGGAAGAAAGCATTACGATAGAAAAGAGGCAAAACTAACAGTGAGTCAGGTTGAGATGCAACGCGAAGATGCAGAGCGTCAGATAAAATTGATGTTGCAAAACCAAATAAATCAAATTGCTAAAAGTATAGAGCAAGTAAACTCTTTGAAAACTGCTAGAAAACAGGCAGAAAAAGGATACGAGATTGCTGTGAAGCGCTATGAAACTGGTATGGGAACAATTGTTGATGTGAATCAAGCAGCATTGGGCGTTACCAGTACAGGCTTGCAATACAACAATGCAATTTATGATTATATGACTGCAAAATCAGAACTTGAAAAAGTAATTGGTGCAGATCAACCCATATTTTAAGAAACAAAACAAGATTAAAACAAGAATAACAAACACCGTGTGGAATAAAAACTACGATACAAATGCAAAGCATTATTCCATGGGGAAAAAACAAAATAAAACACTTATGAAAGGTATAAATTTATCACACTTAGTTTTGCTTTTAGGAGCAGCTCTACTTTTTTCGTGTGGAGCAAAAGACGATGAAGAGACTGAAATTGCAAAACCATTAGTGAAAGTAGAAACGGCAATTAATAGAACCATTCCGTTGACAAACGTTTACACAGCTACTGTTGAGTCAAATGTTGTAAATAAAATATCTCCTGCAATGCCTGCACGTATTCGTAAAATACATGTAGAAGTTGGCGATAGAGTGAGAAGAGGACAAATTTTAGTTGAGTTAGATAAAACCAATTTATCTCAAACCGATATTCAGATAGCAAATTTAGAGCGAGACCTACAGCGCTACAGAGAGTTGTATGAAGTGGGTGGTATTTCGAAACAACAAATAGAGCAGCTGGAAGTGCAGTTGGATGTTGCAAAAAGCAATGCTAGCAACCTATCCGAAAACACTACTTTAAGAAGCCCTATTAATGGTGTTGTTACAGAAAGAAACTACGACTCGGGTGATATGCCTGCAGGTATGCACATATTGCAAATAGAAGATTTCAATCCTGTGAAGTTGCTCGTGCATGCATCCGAAGAGTTGTATACCAAAATAAGCAAAGGAATGGAAGTTGGGGTATCGGTAAATGTATATCCCGATGAGGAGTTTACCGGAAAAGTAACACTCGTACACCCTACTATTAATCAAGCTTCGCATACTTTTCCAGTAGAGATAAGTATTGCAAACAACGATTCACGCATTCGTCCAGGTATGTTTGCTCGTGTAAACATTAACCTTGGTAGCAACGAAGGTATTTTGGTTCCAGATGCTTCGGTAATGAAGCAGACAGGAAGTAACGACCGTCATGTTTTTGTTGTAAACAATGGAGTTGCTCAAAAAAGAGTGATTACTATTGGACAACATTTAGGATCGAGTTACGAAGTTTTATCGGGTGTTGAAGCCGGTGACGAGATAGTTGTAGCTGGTGCATCAAGATTATCTGATAATCAAGAAGTAGAAGTAGTAGAGTAATGCTCTATCGCTTGAAAGCTAATAACACAACTATAAAAAATAAAAAGATAATATGAAAATATATGAATCAGCGGTAAAGAAACCAATTACTACAATATTAGTCTTTGTGGCTATTGTGTTGATGGGTCTTTTTGCCTATTCACGATTGGCAATAGACTTGCTACCAGAGATTGAGACAACCCAACTAACAGTTATGACCTCATATGGTGGAGCAAGTTCTAGCGATATTGAAACAAATATAACTGAGCCTCTAGAAAATGCGTTAAATGCTGTGGAGGGGTTAAAGAAACTGACCTCTAAATCGCAAGACAATATGTCGATCATTACGCTAGAATTTGAGTATGGAGGCAACATCGACGAGTCGGCTAGTGATATTCGCGACAAACTAGAACTTGTGAAAGGCTCTCTACCAGACGGAGCCGACAATCCTATCATATTTAAGTTTAGCACCGATATGATACCGGTTATTTTTTACTCTATTACAGCCGACGAGAGTTTAAATGCACTAGAGAAAATTTTGGACGAAGAGGTAGCAAACCCCTTGCAACGAATTGATGGAGTGGGTACTGTAATTATTGCAGGTGCTCCTAAAAGAGAAATACAGGTAAATGCTATACCCGAGAAGCTAGAGAGTTACATGTTGACTATTGAGCAGATAGCTGCTGCAATACAACAAGAAAACGTAAACATACCGGGTGGTACTATGAATGTGGGAAGTCAAACTTTCTCGCTTCGCCTTGATGGTGAGTTTGATGAGAGTGATGACATGAGAAATATTGTGGTGTCGTCATTCAACGGACAAAACGTCTATTTGAGCGATGTAGCCACATTAAGCGATACTATCGAGACCAACGTTCAAGAGTCGTGGGTAAATGGTAAAAAAGGTGCTATGATTGCTGTTCAAAAGCAATCGGGAGCCAACACTGTGCGCATTGCCAATACTGTAAGGGCAGAGATGCTTAAAATACAAGAAACCCTACCCGATGACATTAAGATGGATGTTATTATCGACACATCAGAATCGATTGAGAGCTCTATTAATAGTTTAGTACAAACTATTGGACTGGCACTCATAATTGTGGCTTTTGTGGTACTCTTTTTCTTGGGTAAATGGCGTGCAACCTTTATTATTTTGCTCACCATTCCTATATCGCTCATTGCATCGTTTTTCTATTTGATGGCTACCAACAACACGCTTAATATTATATCGCTATCGGCGCTATCTATTGCTATTGGTTTGGTGGTTGACGATGCTATTGTGGTGTTGGAGAATATTACATCGCATCTAGAGAAAGGTAGCGACCCTAGACAGGCAGCTATTCATGCTACTGGAGAGGTGTCTCTATCGGTTATTGCATCATCATTAACCATTTTGGCAGTGTTTTTGCCTATGACGCTTATTACAGGTTTGGCAGGAGTACTATTTAGCCAGCTAGGTTGGATGATTTCGATTATTATTGTTGTGTCTACCATATCTGCTTTAACCCTCACACCAATGTTGGCATCTAAAATGCTCAGAACTGGTAAAGGTGGAAAAGAAGATGGTTGGTTTGCTAAAATACACAAACCTATATTGGGTGCATTAGGCAAATTGGATAATTTTTATTCTAGAGTTTTAGAGTGGGCTGTGGGTCATCGCACCATTACAGTAATTGGTTCGTTCGGAATTTTAGCACTTACAATTGTTTTATCCCTACAATTCATCAAAACTGAGTTTTTCCCTGCTTCGGATAACGATATGATTGCTATGAGCGTTAGAATGCCCGCAGGAACTCGCATGGAGGTGTCTCGTGAGATGGGATTGGAGATAACTAAAATGTTGCAAGAGAAATTTCCAGAAATTGAACGTATGTCGTTTGATGTGGGTACAGCAAGTGGTTCGGGATTTGGCGGATTGAGTGAAAATGCCGACAACCTTATGAGTTTCAATATCAACACAGGAAAGCCAGAGACCCGTTCGAAGGATATTTTCCAAATTGCGGATGAGATACGTGTTGAATTGGCAAAAATACCCGAGCTGCATGAGTTTCAGGTAAATCCTGGAGGAAGCGGTGGAGGAGGTATGAGTGGAGGATCGAATATAGAGTTAAATATATTTGGATATGATCTTCTAGATACCGACGAAGTAGCAAATGAGATAAGTGGCAAATTGGCAGGAATTGAAGGATTGAGAGACGTTAAAATTAGTCGCCCCGATTTCCGTCAAGAGTACAGAGTGCAATTTGATAGAGAAAAACTAGCACGTAATGGCTTAAATGTTGCTACTGCTTCAAGCTTTATTAGAAACAGAATTAATGGAACGGTTGTGTCACAATTCCGTGAGAGAGGCTATGAGTATGACATTCGTGTGAGATATGCCGAAGAGTATCGTCAGTCTGTAGAAGATATAGAAAACATTCTTCTCTACACACCTGCAGGCGAGCCCTTGCGTGTGAAAGAGATAGGAACTGTACACTCAACATCGTCGCTACCCGAAATTGAGAGACAAAACAGACAGAGGGTTGTTACCGTTACAGGAAGTATTTACCAACGTGCACTAAGTGAAATTGTGGACGATGTAAATAGAGAGCTTAAAAATATATCACTGCCATCGGGTGTTGATATAGAGCTAGCAGGTACTTACGAAGATCAGCAAGAGGCATTTGCCGACCTGTTTATACTGCTTATGATTTCGGTAATTCTGGTATATATTGTAATGGCTAGTCAGTTTGAGTCGTTTACATACCCCATGATTATTATGATTTCTATTCCATTCTCATTTACAGGTTCTATATTAAGTTTGTTGATGTTTGGACACCCGCTTAATGTGATGGGTATTATTGGGGGAATTATGTTGATTGGTATTGTTGTTAAGAATGGTATTATTCTTATCGAGTATATCAATGTAAACAGAGATAGAGGTTTGTCTATTACCTACTCTGTTGTAGATGCAGGTCGCTCAAGACTACGTCCTGTATTGATGACAGCAGCCACTACCGGTTTGGGTATGTTGCCATTGGCATTAGCCCTAGGTCAGGGTTCAGAGTTTTGGCAAACGATGGGTATTAGTGTTATTGGAGGTTTAGTTCTTTCAACGGTTCTTACGCTTGTAATTGTACCCACCTTGTATGCAATATTTGCAATGAGGGGTGTTGTAAACAACAGAAGAAGATACAAAAGAATCTATCCTAAGTACGCTAAGGAGAGAGTGTAGAAACAGACAAATATAATTGATTAAAAGTAAAAATTATGAAATCAGTATTTATTACGTGCAATCAAGCACACTATTATAGGATTACCGAAGAGATGACTCACCTTAACATTCGTGGCTTCACATCGTGGAAGCCGCTCACAGGTAGGGGCAGCAAAACCGGCGATCCACACTATGGGTCGAAAGCATGGCCAGCACTTAACAATGCTATTATTACTGTAGTAGAAGATCATCAAGTGGACGGTCTGCTTGAGTTTTTGAAAAGACTAGATGAGAAAACTCCCGAACTCGGACTTCGAGCCTTTGTTTGGAATGTAGAGAAAAGCATTTAGGAAGTAATCATTTTACAAATTGAGTTCGATTGATATTAACCTAAATATTAGTCGAACTCTTTTTTTTAATGTCACTAAGATTTATAAACTGATGAGAAACTTAATAGCTATAATCGTTCTGCTTTTGGTTGCTATGCCTGGCTTTGCCCAGAGGCATCGTAAGTCGGGTCTTTACATCGAAACTCACGCCACACAAGGCATAGTTATAAAATCGAACGATTTTGTGAGAGGCGACAATAGAGATGAAATACCTATAAACGATTTTTCTGCAACCGATTTGCGTATTGGATGGCAAACAACAGGAGATAAAGCATGGCATCATGTACACAGTTTGCCCTATTATGGTATAGGAATTCACAATATTGTGTTTTCAAACGCCGATGAGATTGGATATCCTGCAGCACTCTATTTCTTTTTTGGGGCACCCTTTTCTCGCAAAGGACGGTCATCATTCGACTATGAGTTTAGTTTTGGTTTGAGCCACAACTGGGAACCCTATGACGATACAGACAACCCTTTTAATGTAGCTATAGGTTCTTATCGGAATGCATATATTGATGCAAAAATAAAGTATGTGCGGTATCTTAGCAAACGCGTTAGTTTAGATGCAGGTATAAGGGTTACCCATTTTTCAAATGGAGCAATGAAATTTCCCAATGCTGGTATCAATCTTTTTGCACCATTTGTGGGTTTGCGCTATAATGTAATTGCACGAGAACCAACTCCAAGAGAGCAATTAAGAACTCAACAAATAGAGCCAAAAGAGGAGTTCAACATCATACTTGCCTCTGGTAAAAGATCGGTAAAACACACCGATACTATGAACGAGCATATGGTGTCGCTCGTTAATCTCTCTTTTGAGTACCTAAAGCCTGCAGGACAGAAGTTTAAATATGGTGTGGGACTAGATATAGGTATCGACGAAAACAGAAATATTATAGTTGATGGAAATGATGTAGAGTTGGCATCAACCAGAAATCAGGTTTTTTCTGCTGTTTCAGTTATTGGTCAGTTTAGGGCAAACCGCCTTGCTGTGCAAGCAGGCATTGGCTATGAACTATTTAACAACAACAAGCTCTACTTTAGCAATGATATTTATCAGCGACTGGGACTTCGATTCTATCTGCACAAAAACGCTTTTGCAGGCATTGCCATCAAAGCCAGAAGCTTTAATACAGCCAATTATATTGAGTGGAGTATAGGATATAGCATTTAAGTATAAGATAGCTAGATATATGGTCTATCTAGCATTACAAAAAAGGGAGTGAGTATCTTTACAGATGCATGCTCCCTTTTTTTTATCTTTCAACAAAACTGATAATAGCCTCGTGCCAATAATCTGGTGTAAATGCAGCAGATGGATGTGTTATTGGCAATAGATGCACCTTGTGTCCACTGTCAAGCTCATAAGCCCATGTTTCGATGGTTTTACCATCACTCAGTTTCAAATCATCGGTTTGATATCCCTTGCGAGGCAAATTGTTGTAGAGCCTCTTTCCCCACACTATCACACAATCGGGTCTGTACTGCTCCATTACAGTAAAAAAGGGGGACTCAGCATCAACAAAATCTTGTTTCTCGGGTGCTTTTCGTGCTTCAGATATCGGCACTTGCACATAGTTGTAGAAGAGAACACTGTTCCACACTTCCGCTCTATCCTTATTGTATTGTCCTTTGCCTGCCAATGCTCGTCCAAACTTGGTGTAGGTGCTCATAAAACCCTCGTGCTCGCTATCAGGATTCAATATGTGGTGAATAATATTAATGGTCAACTGCGGCACAGCGTCGCTTTCATGGGCACAATAGTGACTCTCGCCTAGCACCATCACTCTTTTACCTTTTATGCCTTCTGCATACTGACTACCCACCCAGGGGATGAATTTTACATTTATACTCATGATACTGTTTTTGGTTAATTATATCCCTTTCGTTAGGGCTGAATGTGCATTTCATCATTCATCGATATCGTGCCATTTATCATTCTTCGTGCATACTCTATGTATGTATCCTTCATTTTATTTAAATCGGCTGGCAGCATTTCCAACTTGATATCTGGCTCTACACCAAACTCGATATGATTTTTGTCTGCATCGTATGTGGGTGATGTAGAAAAGCGCAACGACCATCCATTGGGCAATTCCGATGAAAAAGGGAAGCCCCCTCCTCCACCCGTTTTATCGCCTATAATAGTTGCATTGTGTGCATGTTTCATAGTGCTTGCAAATTCGTTAGTGGCACTGTAGCAAGCTCTATTGGTGAGCACAACAACAGGTTTCTGATAACGTATACTATTAGAGCTATCTACATACTTTGGAAATAGATCGGAAAAATCGTTGTGCCCCGGACCCACCTTGTGCGATATATAGCCCACAAGCTTTCTTTCGTTAAAGAAACGACTAGCTAGTCGCTCCACATTTACCAAACTACCACCCCCATTGTCTCTCACATCAATAATAATTCCATTGCAAATAGCCATTCTATTTAATATCTGACTCAATCCGCTATTCGACACAGCATTTGAGAAACTACTATAGTAGATATAGCCCACATTGTCTTCCAATATTTTATACTTCATGCTACTTGCCGTGGCATAATCAGTAGAAAGGTATTCGTCTATAATATTGATATTGAAATTGGGTGGAAAGTCCTCTTTCCAGCTCCAATAGCGACTAATGTCGTGTGTGGCAATAAGGTTTACATGTCCATCCCTCAATTCAGAGAGCATTTGCGCCATTAAGTTAAACAGGGCATCTTTGCTCATGTTGGGCGTAACACGTGCTCTGTAACTAGCACCAATGCTGTCCCAATTAATCTCTTTATAGTCGAAGTAACAGTAGTTCTCGTCCAATATAGTCCACAGTGCATCAATATTTCCTTGCGGAGTATCGTCAAAGTCGAAGCTATAGCTCTCGCAGCTGGTGCCTATAAAGCCTATAGACACTAGTACGATTAGTATGTGTGATAGAAATACTGTTCTTTGTTTCATTTATATTTAATTTTTGAGCTTTCAGCGGTCAGCTATCAGCATTCAGCATTCAGCCTACAGCTCTCAGCGGTCAGCAATCAGCCTATAGCTCTCAGCGGTCAGCTGCATAGTTGTTTTTAACCGCAAAGATCCTTAAGAAGGCGCAGAGGGCGC
>ERZ1032852.122-NODE-122-length-22403-cov-8.145919_pt1 | contig 22403 bp, 22 predicted proteins | sample MGYA00516689_ERZ1032852 | MGnify/ENA primary metagenome ERZ1032852 (study PRJEB33719, sample SAMN04262499) | wastewater metagenome | biome: rural village; feature: composting latrine chamber; material: composting feces with ash | place: El Salvador | collected...
TAAAGCGTGTTGACACCAGATGCTTCGCTACTGGATATCAAATAAATTTAAAGCCCAAGTATAAACAACAATAATGATTACTATGAGAATATTCGAGCAAAAGACGAATTCATTAACCGGCTTAAAAGAGAAGCCTTTTAAACTAGAAAAGGAGATCCAAAATGTGGTGGAAAACAATCTGGATGCTATTTTTGGATATAAGTTTATTAAGTCGGAATTCATGATTAAAAACTACCGGATTGATACTCTCGCGTTTGATGAAGAGAGTAAGTCGTTTGTTATATTCGAGTTCAAACGTGATCGTAATTACAGCGTAGTAGATCAGGGTGTTTCGTACCTTAATTTGATGCTTGAATATAAAGCAGATTTTATTGTTGAATTTAATGAGTCTCAGAAACAGAACCTAAGGCGTAACGATGTTGATTGGACGCAGAGCAAAGTGATTTTTGTCGCTCCGGCATTCACTGATTTTCAAATCCAATCTTCAAATTTCAAGGATTTGCCTATCGAGCTATGGGAGTGTAAGCGGTTTGAAAACAATATTGTCGTGATTAACCCGATAAAGAAGTCCAGTTCTGCGCCCAGTATTTCTCAGGTTCAAAATAATGCTAATTCCAGAATTAGCAAGATCACGAAGGAGGTAAAGGTTTATACCGAGGAGAATCATTTGGAAGGCAAATCTGATGAAGTAAAAGAGTTATACGAGTCGTTTAAAACAGCTATCCTAAATTTATCGCCCAATATTGAGGTATCAGCCACGAAGTTGTATATCGCTTTCAAGAAAGGAAAAAATATAACCGATATCCAGCTTCAAAAGAAAGGTTTGAAGCTGTGGATTAATTTAAGCAAGGGAGAACTGGATGATCCTAAGAATTTAGCGTCAGATGTTTCCGGGGTAGGCCACTGGGGAAACGGGGATTATGAATTAAAAGTGAGCGACACCACTCATCTCGAGTATATCATGAGCTTGATAAAACAAGCCATCGAGTAGTTTGATACCCATGGGTGTGTATTTTTTGCTTAAGAGTATTGGATAACTACACGTCAAATAAAACAATTAACACTATGTGTGTGTTGAAGTATAAAAACAATTTGTATCTTTGCAGTGAAAATTACATTTAGCAACAATAAGTTAAAGAAAGCAGCCAATGACCCCAAGAGATGCTTTAAGGAATATGGTCAGATAAACGGCAGAAAAATTTTACAACGTTTGACTGATTTGCGCGATGCCGAAACTCTGGAAGATGTTCGTTATTTACCGGGACGGTATCATGAGTTGACTGAAGATAGAAAAGGACAATGGGCATGCGATTTACAACAACCGTATCGTTTAATTTTTAAGCCTCACGAAGATCCAATACCTACAAATGACGACGGGCAATATTTATGGATGGAAATTTTTGGTGTTGAGATTATTGAAATTGTTGATTATCACTGATTATCATTGATGAAAGAAAATTACTATGACAAAAAAGAACGAGTTTATTTTAGATATCGCGTTTCATCCCGGGGAGACTTTGAGCGAGAAGCTGGAGGAGATCAACATGGGACCTAAAGAATTTGCCATTCGCACCGGGAAACCTGAGAAAACGATCATTGCAGTACTAAAAGGCGAAAGTGCAATTACTCCTGATATGGCTGTTTTGTTTGAGGATGTGTTGAAAATCCCCGCTAGCTTTTGGCTAAAACGTCAATACAAATACGATGAGTATATCGCACGACAAAAACGTCAACAAGTAATCGAAGAAGCCGAGGATTGGGCAAGAGAATTTCCTTACGCTGAAATGGCTAAGCAAGGCTGGGTAGAACCCACGAGAAAGATTGGAGAAAAAGTTGTTGCTTTGTTTCAGTTCTTCGGCCTAAGTTCCCCTGAAGCATGGAAAGACTATTTTTATCATCAACAATTAAAAGTTGCTTTTCGTGTTTCGTTATATAATACCAAAAGTCCACACGCGTTATCGGCGTGGATCAGGCAAGGAGAATTGCAGGCGGAAGAGTTAGCTTGTGGTGCATACGATAACAAGAAGTTTCAAGAAATATTGCCTCGATTAAAAACATTGATGGCTACTCATCCGGAAGATTTTTTTACACGGTTACAGCATTTATGTTTGTCGTGTGGAGTAAAGGTTATTTACACGCCTTGTATTAGTAAAGCACCGATAAGTGGAGCGACACGCTGGATTAAAGGGTATCCAGTGATTCAATTGTCGGGTAGGTATAAACAGAATGACCGTTTCTGGTTTACTTTTTTCCACGAAGTTGGCCATATTTTACTACACGGGAAAAAAGATATTTTTTTAGAAGATATAGAGTATAATGACTATGATCAAGACAAAGAAAGGGAAGCGGACGAGTTCGCGATAAAATGGACATTATCGGAAGACGAGGAGCGTGAAATCGTAGAAAATGCCCCTCTTTATGAAGATGACATAGTCAGGTATGCAAAGAAATTCAATACCCACCCGGCAATGATTATCGGCCGTTTACAGAAAAAAGGGCTTCTCCCTTATTCTGTTGGGAGAGAGTTTTTTATAAAGTTAGATCTCATGAACTAGCGGCATGTAGTTTATTTAATTCCAGATAGTTATTATGTTTTAAGCAAACATTTGTAAACGATTCTATATCCAAAAAAATAAAGATGGTGAGTACCAGAAAAATGTTTACCGCGATGAAACCGAATAGTGTGAAATTTGAATCTCTTGTAAGCAATGAAGTATCCGGCTGGCATAAGGATGCCGAGGAGAGGAGAAAGCAGAGAGGATGGAGAGATAAAGCTTTCCATATCGCGTTAATCCTGCTCGACTATAAAGATACTCACGACTTAAACCAAGCTCAATTGGCCGGAAAGATAGGTGTTTCCAACCAGTACATTAATCGAGTTTTACAAGGAAAAGAGAACTTGGACTCTAAGAGTATCACCAGAATAGAAAATGCCCTTGGCATCTCGCTAATTAGATGAAGCAGTTGAACCAGCAGATTTATCAAGAGCTGGAGGAGGCCAATCGCTTCGAGCAACTGTTGTTCAGAGCTTTAATCGAGGATCAAATATCAAAGTCAAAAGCGGCATCATTGACTAACCGGACGTTGGCTGAATTTAAAAAGGAATACTAGCCGATGTTTTAACAAGCTTGACCGACTATAATCGTTTAGCCAGAATAATCACGAATAAATAAACAGATTTGTTTATTTATTATATCTTTGTATGAAGAAGTATTATTTATGGATAGCCGTATCAACATAGTAAAAGGTATTCATCCCGGGAAATTAATAGAAAGGGACTTGAAGAAAAGGAACATGACCCAGCTCGGTTTAGCTGAGAAAACAGGTGTTCCTTATCAAACGATTAATGCTGTTATCAGGGGAAGGCGAAATCTTACCACGGGGCAAGCATTGAAAATCGAAAAGATCCTCGGGTATGAAGAGGGGTTTATACCGATTCTTCAATCTTATCATGAAATAAGAAAATACAAGGATAAGGAGTTGGCACTCCTTTATCCCCAAGCACCTAATGTTAGGGAAATTCTTTTTTGGGATACAGACTTTAATGCAGTCAATTGGGGCAAACATAAAAATGCGGTTATTGAAAGGGTTCTGGAGAGAGGAAGCAAGAAAGAAATCGAGGAGATTAAAAGATTCTACAATCTTTCAGAAAGCGAGTGGAAACAGTTTAGATTTAAAAACCTCAGTCCAGCTAAATTAAGATGAAAACCTCATGGCTAAGAATAATTCATTGATGGTATCCGATTGGCAAGTTTGGCTGATGTTACGGCAATGAAAGTTGATGTCATATCTCGAAGTGGGCGCAAAAAAGATTTTTGGGATTTACATGAACTGATGAGTATTTACTCTATTTCTGAAATGCTGGAATTTCATAGAACGAGATTCGAATTCACGCACGATAGACAGCAGGTACTTGAAAGTTTAGTGGATTTTTCTTCCGCTGATGATGATCTTGATCCGGTTTGTTTAAAAGGCAAAGCATGGGAATTAATAAAGCTGGATTTCGTGGAATGGATGGAGTAATATAATTTTAACCGGAAAAATCGTGCAAAAATAAAATGGCATTTTTGAAATACACGAAAATACGCCGCTTATAGTGATTTAATACACAAAGTTGTACCGATGATGTGCTTGGTAATAGTTATTAGAATGACTTGACTGGTTCAAGACTGGTACAAGGCTTGTGCATCCTCGTATACACACGAGGATGATACGAGGATGGTATGAGGATGATACGAGGTTGCACCGGCGATGTACCAGCCCAGTACCAGCCCAGTCCCAGCGAAGGTGCGGATTTGCTGCTCGAATGAATATTTGCCGGACTGTTGTATATGAGGAATAAATAAAAATTATCATAAGAACTTATCCTACTGAATTTTGTTTTATCAGCTGTGAGATTGCGATAGCTACAATTCATCCAATTTTTATGCATAAATATTCCGTTACTTTATTCCTGTTTTTATCGAGTTTATCCCTGTATGCCCAGACCGGAACAGTAAAAGGCCGCGTTTACAATATGAAAACCAACGAGTCTCTTGAATTCGCGACAATTCGAATCCAAGGAACGGGAAATGGGGCCACAACTGACCTGGAGGGCAATTTTGAGATTGAATTTAATCCCGGGTTCTACCGGCTTGAAGTAAGTTACGTGGGCTACGAAACAACTCTTTCTCCAGAGGTACATATCCAGGGAAATCAAATAGCTTTTCTTGATATAGCTGTCCCGGAATCTTCTACACTTATTGAAGAAGTTGTCATCAGGCCCGCTATGAACCTGAGAAAGATCGAGAGTCCGGTTTCATACCAGACCATTAGTGTAAGAGATATCGAGAAAGGGGCGGGTGTTAACCGGGATGTATCCAAAGCGTTGCAATCACTTCCCGGGGTGGGAGCCACCGATCCTAACAGGAACGACCTGATCGTAAGAGGGGGAGGTCCTTCCGAGAATGTATTCTATCTCGATGGTATCGAAATCCCTATCATTAATCACTTTGCAACTCAAGGTTCATCAGGAGGGGTAGTGGGTATCATTAATCCCGATTTCGTGAGGGAGGTTAACTTTTATACCGGGGCGTTTCCAACCAACAGGCCCAACGCGTTAAGTTCAGTAATGGATATCAGGCAAAAGGATGGGAGCCGTGACCGTATCCACACTCAACTTGGTATCGGGGCATCAGATGCCGCTTTCACGATGGACGGGCCAATCGGAGATAAATCCACATTTATTGTTTCTGCCCGACAATCATATCTCCAGCTGCTGTTTAAGTTTATCGGCCTTCCTTTTCTTCCTACCTACAACGATTTCCAGGTAAAATATAAATACCAGATAAATTCAAAAAATGAGCTTTCAATTATTGGTCTTGGTGCCATTGATAATATGATACTCAATACCGATCTGCAGGAGGAGGGTACGGAAGCACAACGTTATCTACTTGATTACCTGCCTGTATATCAGCAATGGAACTATACTGTTGGAGCTGTTTACAAGCGTTTTAGCGATAATTATTTTGACTCGTGGGTTCTCAGCAGAAATATGCTCCGAAACAAAAACTTCAAATACCCGGATAATGATGATTCACGGCCAAAAATATCCGATTATCGCTCGGATGAAGTAGAAAATAAACTTCGCTTCGAGAGGAGTTACCCCGACCTGCCTATAAAACTCTTGGTGGGTGCGGGTGTAACTTACTCGCGTTATGAAAATGAAACCAATCGGATGATTTTTAGCAATGGCTCTTTAAATAACCTGGCGTATAATACAGAACTCGATCTATGGTCGTATCAGGCGTTTATACAAGCTTCAGATACTTATTTTAATAACAGGCTAGCTCTTTCACTGGGTTTGAATACCATCGGGAATAATTTCAATAATAATATGAAGAATCCATTGAACCAGTTATCGCCTCGATTCTCGGCTTCATACAGATTATCGGGTAAATGGGATATAAACGCGAATGTTGGCCGCTACGCCATGCGCCCTGCCTACACGACATTAGGCTACAAGGATGATTCGGGGCTACTCGTGAACAGGAATGAGAATCTCACGCACATCATTTCTAACCAGGCAATTGCAGGTTTTGCCTACGAGCCGGATACCAAGTTGAGGGTGAACCTGGAAGGATTTTACAAGCTCTACGATAATTATCCTCTCTCCTTAACAGATGGGATGAGCATTGCGGGAAAGGGCACCGACTACGGTCAGGTTGGAGATGAAGAAATAGTATCTACCGGCAAGGGAAGGGCATACGGGCTCGAGTTTTCAGGTAAACTCACGGGTTATAAGAATTTCACGGGAACACTTACATACACACTTTTTAAAAGTGAATTCACGGGAGAAGATGGAGTTTATCGCCCTTCAAGCTGGGATACCCGTCACATGGTAAACCTGCTGGGAAGTTATAATCTTCCAAAAAACTGGAATATTGCAATGAGGTGGCGCTACGTGGGAGGTGCTCCTTATTCTCCAATTGATACTGGCCTTTCAACGAATAAAGATGCCTGGAGCGTGAACAATAGGCCATATATCGATTATGATAATTATAACACCCTCAGGCTTAGTGACTCTCATCAACTTGACGTGAGACTCGACAAAGAGTTCTATTTCGAAAAGATGATGCTCAATTTTTATCTTGATGTTCAGAATGTATATAACTTCCAGTCGGAAAATTCACCCATCTACACGAATAAGGATGTAAACGGAAGGGTTATGGATGACCCTTCGGATCCGGAGAAACATCTATTAAGGCAAATTGAAACATACGCTGGTACCGTGCTGCCGGCAATAGGAGTGATGATTAAGTTTTAAACGGGGTGAAGATACTCGTAGAAGTTGCTGTTTATGGTAATACACGATTCCTTTTAGTACTTTGTTTTTTTAATAATTTAAACATACGTATGATGAAAACGAAAAATAAAATTTTAGTAGCTGCCCTTTCAGTCGGAGTCCTTACTCTTTTTAATTCTTGTGCTTCAATTCCCAAAAACGCGAAAGCGGTTGAGAATTTTGATGTGAATAAATATTTAGGAACTTGGTATGAAATTGCCCGTTTTGATTTCCGGTTCGAGAAAAACATGAACAATGTTTCTGCTCAATACAGTCTAAATGAAAAAGGCAATGTTGCCGTGCTGAACAGTGGATACAATTATAAGAAAGAAGAATGGAAAAAAGCCAATGGTGTGGCAAAATTCAGAGGCAAAAAAGACGTGGCGGAATTGAAAGTCAGTTTTTTCGGACCTTTTTATTCAGGTTATAATGTCGTGGCATTGGACGAAAACTACCATTATGCCTTAGTTGCCGGAAAAAATTTGGACTATCTATGGATATTGTCAAGAACCAAAACTATTCCCGAAAATATCAAAACAGAGTATCTGAAAATAGCCAACAAGATTGGCTATGATACCTCCGAACTAATTTGGGTAAAGCACGACAGGAACGACAATCCGTATATGAATGAAAACTAAGATTTCCATATTCAGGTTTCGTGGAGATTCGCGGTTGGTGGTTCCAGTTGTTTCTCTTTTCATTATTCCTCCCAACTGCGGTGGATGAGGCTACCCCGCTCGGGGTGGTTCTCTACCCGGAGGTGAACGTCGATCTCTTGCTGCATCTCTTCCACGTGCGAGATAACGCCAACGACCCGGTTCTCGGAGCGAAGTGACTTGAGGGTGTCGAACACGATGTCAAGGGACTCTTTGTCGAGCGAGCCGAATCCCTCATCCAAGAAGAAGAAGTTCTGGTGCGAACGGGTGATTTTCTGGATGTTGTCGGCCAACGCCAACGCCAGCGACAGGGAGGCCTGGAAGGTCTGCCCTCCCGATAGGGTTTTCACGCTCCGTACCTTGCCGCCGTTCAGGAAATCACGTACCTGAAAGTTATTGTCACCAGTGAGCTCGAGGCTCAACTGTTGCCGGGTGAGGCGATAAAAGCGGTCGTTGGCCGCGTTGCAAAGGTTTTGCAGGTAAACCGACGAGATATACTCAACGAAACCACTCGCTTTAAAAAGCGATTTCATGGTACGGAGGTTCTCGGCACGAAGGGTCAGTTTCTCTTTTTCCTCGTGTAGTCGGGATTGGGTTGCTAAATCGCTTGCCAATTTTTTGATAATGCCCTCCAAGTTGCCCTGCTCCCGGCTGTTCTCCGTGGCCTGATCCGATAACCGGTTGATTTCTGCCTGTAACTGTTGGTGCTCTTCGCTGTTATAGATGTTGCTCCCAATCTCTTTTTCAATCCGCTCCATGGTGTTTTTGTTGCGCAGTAACTGATCCCTGAACTGCTGTAACCGTTGCTTTTCTGTTTCTATATCGAAAGGAGTGGCAAGTATCTCTTTCACCTCTGGAAGGGTCTCGAAGGGTGAGGACGCGAGCCGTTCGTCCAATTGCTGCTGCAGGTCGAAGAGGGCGGTTTCCTCCTGTTGTAGCTCTTGTTGGTTGATAGACAGGCTGCTCTTTAACCCCTCGAATCGTTGCCGGTGTTCTTGCAAACGGGTGGTGGCGTCGTTGACTGTTTTTTCGAGGCGATCATGTTCGGACAAGAGTTGTTTGCTCTCTTCTTCAATGGCGACGGGGGATATCTCCCGGTAGTCATCAACACGTACCGACCGCAACTGCGAATAGAGTGTTTGAAGTTCTGCTTCTTGTCGCGTGATGGTCTCTTTTATTTTATCAAGGGCCTCCCGGAAGCGATCTTTCTCTTTCTCTTTTTTCTCCCATCGCGTGGTGGTTTCACGCAGCACTGTCTCTTTTTGCTTGATGGATGCTTGAACCTCTTCGGCATGTTTAAACGCTTCGTTCAGCACGTTCTCCTCTTGGTACTCGGCCCACGCGAATTGCTGTTGGTGCATGTCAACTTGCTGCCTCCGCTCTTGCAGCTTGGCTTCACGCTCTTTTAGCTGCCGGAGGGTATCAAGGTGGCGATTTTCAAGAAGGAGAAGCTGTCGTTCAAGCTCGTTAACCCGGGCGGTTTGTTTGTCGAGTACTGCCTTCTGTTCTTGTATCGCTTGCAGCTCTTTGCCGCTATTGTCGCTCCCGTACCGTTCGGGGTGATGCACCGAACCGCAGAGAGGACACGGTTTTCCCTCTTCGAGTTCTTGGGAGTAAGCGGCTAATCGTTCCCGCACCAGCAGGTGCTTCTCTTGTTCGGCCAAGGTTTGTTGTTGGGCTTGAATTGTCCGGGCAATATCACCCAAGTAGTGTTGTTGCTCTTCGAAGCTGCTACTCCCCAGGAGCCCCTCGAAAAGGGAGTGGGAGAGGAGCTCCTCTCTTTTATCCCGGTTCTCTTTTTCTATACCCTGCTGTTGCTCTACCTCTTTCGCCGCCTCGGCGAGATTCTGGTCAAGCCCCTGCTTCCGGGTGTACCACGCGCGGACGGTAGCGAGCAGCGCGAGGTCGGGCATCGACCGACGCTCCTTGTCAAGCTCTTCTTCCTGTTTGGCTTTTTCCTCTTTTAAATCCTCGAATTCCTTGGTCGTCTCCTGCCAAATATTGCTCCCATTTTTAAAGCGGCCACGCTCTGTATCCAAGCTGTTTTCAAGCATTTTAACTTGTACTAAACGAAGCAATTCTTCACTTTTTCTTTTGAGCTCTTCCCGTTTCTCGTATGCCGGTTGTGTCTCTTTTAAAATCTTCTCCTCCCGGGTAATTCCCTCTTCTTCGGCTGTTAGTTTTTCGTTTGCTAACCGGATGGTTTCTTCTCGTTGCTTCTTTTTGTCAAGGGTTTGCTGTTGAAGTTCCAAGAGGTGTTTAAATTGATTGACCCCCTGTTCGTACCGGACAATCTTCTTCTCTAATTCTTCAAAAATAGGTGCGGATTCACGAAGGAATGCCCGCTCTTTCCCGGTCTCTTCTTTTTGTTGGATCAGTTTCTGCAATGCCCGCAGTTTCTCCTCTTTGAGCCGCTGTTCGGCTAATACACGGTGTAACGTTTCACTCTCTTTTTTCAGCTGCGCGAGTCTCTCCTCGTGTGCCTTTAGCTGTTCCGGGCTAATCTCTTGCAAGCCCTGCAATTGCCCCTCGATGCCGTGCAGGAGGGCGTCATTCTTTTTCTCCAACGAGGCCACCTGGTAGTAAAACTCGAACTTGCCCAGGTTGAACAGCTCTTTCATCATCCGGGTACGGTCGCTCGTGCCCAATTGCAGGAACTCCTGAAACCGGCCTTGGGGTATGATGATGGTACGTTTGAAATTGTCGTAGTTCAGTCCAACGGCCTCTTCCAGTGCCTCCAGCGGGATAGGTATCCATTCCCCGTCTTTCTTTTGGTAAGCAGCCCGATCAGGCGTCTTCACGTCATCAAACTTTTTGCTGTTCCGGCGGCTCTTTACCGTGGCCCGGTAGAGCGACTGTTCCTCGCCGGTCTCGAAAATGAAATCGATCAGCATCTCGTCCGATTTCAAGTTCATCATGTTGTAATAGCGGTTGTCGCCGGAGAGGTTGAGCCTGTCAGTACGGCCGTAGATGGCGAAGGTGATCGCTTCGAGGACGGACGATTTGCCGCTGCCCACCGGCCCGAAGATACCGAACAGGTTGGCACTGGTGAGGCGGGTAAAGTCGATGGTCTGTTTCTCCTGGTAGGAGTAAAGCCCTTGGATGGTGAGTTGCACGGGTATCATTCTTCTTCCTCCGCGATTATTTCGTGAAACAAATCCATGATCTCGTCGTTGGGTTCTTGCCCTTTCTCATGCAGGAAGTAATCACGGAAAAGTGCCTCCATGCTCTGGTTCAGGTCGATTTGCTTTTGGCGGTTCACAAATAGTCCCAGGGCGTTCGTCACTTCCGGGATAATGGCCACTATGCCTGGATGAGCCGCGTTCAACTTCCGGCGGTCGGCCGCGGTAAGAAAGGTGTCGGTAACCAGCGTTAGTTCGACCAGCGCGTCTTGGTTGTCGGACAACCACTTTAGCGCGTGCTCGATCCCCTCGGCACGGTGGCGCAGCAAGGGTTTTACCCGGGTTAGCTCTACCGGGCGGACGGTGGCCTGTTGTCCCGGTTCGGCCTCCACGATCAACACGTACTTCTTTTGGTTGGCTTCGGAAAAGCTGTAAGAAAGGGGACTGCCGCTGTAACAGATGGGGCAGGGTTGGTGGTCCACTTGGTGCATACGGTGCAGGTGGCCCAACGCGGTGTACTGTATTCCCGAAGGGATGTTCTCGGTGTAGATGGCTTGCGCGCCGCCCACGTGCAAGATCGGTTTTTCATCTTCCGGTTCCTCGGGCAATGGCTCGCCTTTCTTTACCACGAAGAGATGTGACACGAGGAGGTTCACGCCGCGTGCATCGCAGTACCGGTCGGCCAACTCCCGCCACCGTTCTTGAAGAAGGGTTCGCAGCTCTTGGTCGCTCTCCTCGTGCCCCAGGTAAGTCTTGAGTCGAAACTCGTTGGCGTAGGGGGTAAGCAGTACCCGCAACGGCGCGTCGTTGTGAGGCAGCTGCAGCTCCATAAAGCCCTCGTCGGCCCTCGTGAGCCGCAGCCCGGATTCGAGCGCGAAAGGAACGGGCGTGGAATGGGGATACCCGGCAAACAGGATACCGCACTCCCGTGCCAGCGGATCGGGTGCCTCGACGCGGTCGGGCGAGTCGTGGTTCCCCGCGATCGCTATCACCGGCCGCTTGCCGTCGCCCGCGAGCCGCTTGAGTGTTTTGTAGAAGAGCTCGATTGCTTCGGTAGAGGGGTTGAAGGAGTCATAGAGGTCGCCTGCCACCACCACGGCGTCCACTGCTTCCCGTTCAGCGATATCGACGATCTCCTCCAAAACAGCTCGTTGCTCTTCCAAGCGGGAGAAGTCGTCCAGCCGTTTCCCTAAATGCCAGTCGGCAGTATGTAAAATCTTCATGCAATGTTCGTTTCAGGAAAAGTACAACTTTTCCATAAAAGTAGCAACTTTTTCGGAATAGAATCCGTAAAAGTAGCACCTTTTTCGGAACTGAGCTCAATTCTCGTGCGCGTGTCTCATGGTTGATGGAGACTGTTCGGTGGCATGCAGTCTACTCGAACCGGATGGATTTCGCGGGAGTGATCCGCGCCACGAGGTAGGAAGGGCCTATCATCATCAACAGGGAGACGACGAGGGTGCCGATGTTAAGCAACAGGATGTGTACCAAGTTGAAGTCGACGGGAACGGCCGTGAGGTAGTAGGTGACGGGATCGAGCTTCAGTATCTGGAACCGGGCTTGGATAAAGCAAAAGAGCAGGGCAATAAGGTTTCCCCACAGCATACCTCGCCCGATAAGAAAGGCGGAGAGGTAGAGAAACACCTTCCGGATGCTGATATCGGCGGCTCCCATCGACTTGAGCATGCCGATCATGTTGGTGCGTTCCAAGATGATGATGAGCAGGCCGGAGATCATGGTGAACCCGGAGACCACCAGCATCAGGATGATGATGACCCACACGTTCATATCCAGCAGGTTGAGCCAGTTGAATATCATGGGGTTGATCTCTTTGATGGAGCGGGTGTACAGGGCGTTCCCGAGCCGGTCGGTATAGGACGACATCTCGAAGAAGAGATCCTGCGCGGTCCGGTCGAGTTGGTTGTAATCGTTCACCAGCACTTCGATGCCGCTCACCATATCGTCGTCCCACCCGTTCAAGTTGGCGAGCACCTCTTTCCCGGTGACCACGAACAGCTTGTCGTAATCCTCGAAATTGGTCTGGTAGATGCCGGTAACCTTGAAGCGGCGGGCACGTACCGGCTCTTGGATGAAGTAGCAGGTGATGTTGTCGCCCGTCTTCAGGTGCAGCTTGTCGGCCATCTCCTTGGAGAGGATGGCCTGGTTGTCGCTGATGGTGTCGTTGAACCGGATGATATCACCCTCCACCAGGTTGGTTCGGAAAAAGTCCCAATCGTGGTTTTCCGACACCCCTTTTAATACCACACCCATGAAATCATCGTCGGTTTTAATGATGGCCGGCTTGGTGATAAATTCTTGGAAGTGGCGGATGGCGGGGTTAGCGCGCAGCATCCCTGCCAACGTATCGGAGAGGGCGATGGGGGTGTGTTCGTACGAGCTATTGCTCTCGAACGCGGTGATCTGGATATGGGAGCCGAAGCCCACCACTTTGGCGCGTACCTCCTTCTTGAATCCCACGATGATGCACACCGCGACGATCATCACTGCCAACCCCAGCGCGATGCCGGCAATGGCGATCTTGATGGCGGGCGAAGAGACCCGCTTGTCGTTTTTCTTATCGCCTTTGTAGATTCGTCTTGCTATGAAGAGCTCCGCGTTCATTCATTCTTATCTGGTAAGGGTACGTGGGTATGCCTCCAGTGCTTTCTCGAGCACGGTAAGGGCATTGTTTAAATCGTCCTTGTTAAGCACGTACGCGAGGCGCACCTCGTTCTTGCCTAGGCCGGGCGTGACATAGAATCCCGAGGCGGGTGCCATGAAAAGAGTCTGTCCTTCATACCGGAAATCGGAGAGTACCCACGCGCAGAACGCGTCGGCATCCTCTACCGGCAAGCGTGCCAGCGTGTAGAACGCGCCCTGGGGCATGGGAGAGTAGACGCCCGGTATCCGGTTGAGCCGTTCGATGATAAAGTCGCGTCGGCTCTTGTACTCGTCGAAGTTATGCTGCATGTAAGCCGTGTTTTCCTCCAGCGACGCGTTGGCGGCAATCTGCCCGATCAGGGGCGGGCTCAGGCGTGCTTGGCAGAACTTCATCACGGTGTCGTGCAGCGCCCGGTTTTTCGTGATGAGCGCCCCGATGCGGATGCCGCACTCGCTATAGCGTTTAGAGACCGAGTCGATCAGCACCACGTTCTCCTCGATCTCCTTCAGGTGGCATGCCGAAACATAGGGTGTATCGTTATAGATAAACTCGCGGTACACCTCGTCGGAGAAGAGGTAGAGGTTATAATCCTTCACGAGCTGCCTGATCTGTTCCATCTCGTGCGGCGTGTAGACGTAGCCGGTAGGGTTATTGGGGTTACAGATAAGGATTCCTTTGGTGCGCTCGTTGATGAGTTTTTCGAACTCTTCCATGGGAGGCAGGGCGAATCCCGACTCCATGGTGGAGGGAATGGTGCGTATGACGGCCCCCGCCGAGATGGCAAAAGCCATGTAATTGGCGTATGCCGGCTCGGGCACGATGATCTCGTCGCCCGGGTTCAAGCAGGCCAAGAAGGCATACAGTACCGCTTCCGATCCCCCGGCCGTGACAATGATCTCGTCAGGAGCAAGCTCGATGTTGAATTCCTTGTAGTAGTCCACGAGGTTCTCCCTGTAGAACCGGTAGCCGTCGCTGGGGCTGTATTCCAGCGTGGTACGATCGATGTTCCGGATGGCTTCCAAGGCCGAGGGGGGAGAGGGCAGGTCGGGTTGCCCGATATTGAGATGGTATACCCGTACTCCTTCTGCTTTCGCGGCATCGGAGAGGGGGGCTAATTTTCGTATGGGTGACGCGGGCATTTGGATGCCCCGGTGCGATATTGGCGGCATAATAACGGTCGTGCTAAAATCCAATAATAATCTTTTTAACTTCGTAAGGGGGCAAAGGTAATAAAAAAGTTCGCCTTTTATCCGATATTCTATAGTTTTGTAAGCAATTCATGTTCGCTGGGGGAATGTTTGCTTGTACAATTACGTGCGAGGGCTCATGAGCTGATTAGGGAGGCGAGGTTCCCTGAGGTCTTGTTCGCATAGCGGAGGGCAAGACCAATGACTATTTCCCGCGGGATTTAACACTAATTGTGTCAATTTTTTAACGAGGGGAAAGGATTACGCGTAAGTTTGCAGTTCGAATATAAAAAAAGAAAAGGTTACAAGATGATGAAACACTACACGATCTTCGTGATGGCTGCCCTGTTAGGAGCCGGATTAATCGCGTGCAGCGGGCAAGCCAAGGAAGAGGCGGAAAAATACCGCGAAGGATGGACATTGGTATGGGAAGACAACATGGAGCAGGAGGGGAGCGACGCCACGGAATGGTCCCGTGTACCCAAGGGCAAACTCCCCAGAGATAGGTACATGAGCACGAACGACGCGCTCTATATTTATCAAGAAGGGAACTTGGTATTGCGTGGCGTGGAGAACATAGGTAATAACGGAGATATGCCCTTCCTCACCGGGGGAATCTCCAGGGAGGGGATAAATAAAAACAGCGTGCAGCGAATCGAAGTAAGGGCACGTATGAGTCCTGTTCCCGGCGCGGTGTCCTATATCACGCTGATTCCTACGGATGCCCCCTCCAATGTTAGCATCGACTTGGCGAAACGGTACGGCGTGGACGAGTTCGTGTACCAGTCGATCACGTCGGAGTACACCACCACAGGAAAAATGCCCGATAATCCACCCTCCAATGCCCTGGTGGGAGTCAATCCTAACCAATACCACGTGTATGGCGTGGAGAAATACCCCGACAGCTTGGTCTTCTTCGTGGATGGAACCCGCGCGAAGAAATACCCGCGCATCCTGACCGATATACCGGGGCAGTTCCCGTTCAACGACTTGGATTTTAATTTGCAGATCGGAGTGCAGATTAACAAAGACGCCCTTCCGGAAAACTTGCCTGTTGATTTGTTTATTGACTGGGTACGGATCTACGAGCCGGCAGCGACCGCACCCCAAGAGTGATCGGCACACTTGTGCGACACGCATAAAATCATTTCGGGCTTGAAAAATTGTTTTTTCAAGCCCGAGCGCATTATAAGGCAAATGAGCGCGTGAAGAGTCGTTCTTCGGCTAGCTTCTCGTATTTCGTACCTTTCTTGCCGTGGTTCGCGTAAGGGTGGATGCTGATGCCTCCCCGCGGGGTGAAGATGCCGGTCACCTCGATGTACTTGGGATCCATCAACCCGATTAAATCCTTCATGATGATGTTCACGCAATCTTCGTGAAACGCCCCGTGGTTCCGGAAACTAAAAAGATAAAGCTTGAGGCTTTTGCTCTCCACCATTTTCACGCTCGGGATGTAGTCGATACGGATGGTAGCGAAATCGGGTTGCCCGGTAATGGGACAGAGGCTAGTGAACTCCGGACAATCGAACGTTACCCAGTAATCGTTGTCGGGGTGTTTATTGTCGAATGCTTCCAGCGTCTCCGGGGCATAATCTTGCTTGTATTCTGTTTTGCCACCCAGGTGGCTGAGTCCTTCTATTTGCATAGCTGTTTTTTAAAATTTTCGAGGTAGCCGTACCAAGGGCACCTCATCGGTTATACCTTTTTTCAGAGAGATACTCCTCCAGCCCCCGGTTACGCAGCTTGCAGGCGGGGCAATGGCCACACCCTTCGGCCAAGATGCCGTTGTAGCAGGTGAGTGTTTCGTTCCGCACGATATCAAACACACCCAGTTCATCGGCCAACTGCCATACCTCTTTCTTGTTTCGCCACATCAATGGCGTGTGAATCACGAACTGCTTGTCCATGGCCAGGTTGAGGGTGGCATTGGCGGAATGGATGAACGTATCCCGGCAGTCGGGGTACCCGCTGTAGTCGGCTTCGGAGACACCCGTCACCAGGTGCCGAATCCCTTTGCCATACGCGATGGCCGCGGCGAACGTGAGGAAAAGAAGGTTCCTGCCCGGTACAAACGTGTTAGGATGGGACCCGGCGGGATGATTTTCGTCCATCGTGATATCCAAGTCAGTAAGCGAATTGGGAGAAAGGTGCGCGATAACATTCGCGTCCACCAGTTGAAAGGAGGCACCGGCAATCGCGGCTACCCGCCGCGCGTTTTCTATCTCTTGGGAGTGGCGCTGGCCGTACGCGAAACAGAGCGCGGCGGTATTCCTGAAATGCTGTTTCGCCCAGTAGAGGCAGGTGGTAGAGTCTTGCCCACCCGAGAAAAGCACGAGCGCGTCTTCGTTTAAATTATCTTGCATTGTTCTTTGTTTTTTACGTGGTTTCCTAAGCTACACAGGGAAGATACTTCCCGGTACAAATATAGTGAAAGTCGAGAGAAATGGCAAGCTCGCTTGCACATTTCCGAGACGCATCCTATATTATGAAAATATAGTGAAAGTCGAGAGAAATGGCAAAAATAACGTGTAACTCAATGAATCACGAATTAACATTGTATTTCTGAACATGTTGTTCCAACGCGTTGTTATAAACGGAACGGGGAGCAACAATTTTGCAAAACCGGGCTAAGGAGTTGGTTGTAGTTATCGTGAAACAGGAATTAGTGTAAATTAAGTTATATAAATCAACGGGTGGCACAAGAGAACGAGGAGAGAGAAAATAAGCCGCCCAAATTTCACAATTCGAACGGCTTCACAATTAAGGTGTCATATAAAAATGACAGTCCTGCAAATGTACGTAATTATTTAAATTAAAATGCAGGTTTGTAAGGTTTTTTTATAGAATATTGCAAAAAAACACGCGTATGGATGATAACATGATGAAAGACAATATTGCCAGCAAATCTAAACGAAATAGCGTGGCAGAAACAATCCTCGTGAGGTGGAAATGGGACAAGCACCACGATTACCGCACCTTCGTGCGATTACGCTATGGTGGTGCCTCTGAAACATTGTACGACCTGAAGGTGAAGTACCCGGAAGAGTCGAACGAAAAGGTTACCGTGCTCATTCATGCCGACCAGTTAGCCGATTTGTCTCGTGAGGAACAGGTAGATCACGTGGTGTCGATGCTTAACGACGAGATGTGGAAATGGGACCCATCCGCGCGCGTGGATTTTCGCGAGAAAGTGAGTCGATTGCTGAAAACAAAGCCGGAGCGAGCCAGTTCGGTGGGGATCAGAAAATAGACACCCGCTTGTAAACTTAACAAATTTGTAACAAAAATGTAACAGGGTTGTAACATACAAGTTGTATTTTTGCAGTGAAATCAAAACAGGACCACCCGTTGGTTTATTCGATATTAATGAGACGATTTTTTCTGCTTTCCTCGCTTTTGTTTCTCTTGCTCTCTTGCAAAAATGGCACATCGAACTCTCTCGGCGGTACCTCACGGACGACTATATCCGGCGCGGGTGCTACTTTTCCGTATCCCTATTATAACATCGTTTTTCGCGACTACATGCGTCTTCACGACGGGATGACCGTGAATTACGGGGCCATTGGGAGCGGGGGAGGAATACGAAGCCTGCGCGACCGTTCCGTGGATTTCGGGGCAAGCGACGCTTTCCTGACAGAGAAGGAACTGGCGTCGATGAATGCCGACGTAATACATATCGCCACCTGCTTGGGGGGAGTGGTAATGGCATACACCCTGGAAGGGGTGGATGACCTGCGGCTGACCGGTTCCCTCATTGCAGATATTTTTCTTGGGAAAATAAAAAAATGGAACGATCCCCGTTTGAAGTCGGTGAATCCGGGGATCGCTCTTCCCAACTTAGATATCACCCCGGTTTACCGCTCCGACGGTAGCGGGACTACCTTTAACTTTTCGGAGTACCTCTCGGTGGTGAGCCCCGAGTGGAACCGGGTCATGGGAAAAGGGAAAGCGCTCAAGTGGGAAGCGGGCATCGCGGCAAAAGGGAACCCGGGAGTGGCAGGCATCGTGCAACAAACCGAGGGAGCGATCGGGTACATTGGTTCGGAGTACGCGCTCACGCTCAAACTGAAGACGGCAAAACTGCAAAATAAGGCGGGTAACTTCGTGGACGCGACCCTCGAATCGATATCGGCCGCGGCCAACGTGGAGCTGCCGGACGATATGCGCGCGACCATCACCAATTCCGATGATCCCGACGCGTACCCTATCAGCCTGTTCACGTGGATATTGGTTTATAAAGATCAACAATATGATAACCGTACCTTGAGTGAAGCACGTGAGCTGGTGGACCTGCTCCGTTACATGCTTAGCCCCGCGGGGCAGAAGGTGGCGGCACAAATCAACTACGCTCCCCTGCCGGAACAGGGATTAGAAAAAAACTACCAGCTTCTGGAAGAGATGCATTACGGGGGAGAACCTTTGTTCGGTGACAATAGCTTAGATTTAACAAATGAAGGATAAAATATTCCGGTTTGCCCTGTTTGTCGCGGCACTAACCATCCTGCTGCTCACCGCCGGGATTATTTACGCGCTCGTGAGCCGGTCGTTGGAGACTTTTGGCGAGTATGGTATCTGGGGATTTATCGCGAACTCGGAATGGGATCCCCGCTCGGCCACGGAAGAGTACGGTGCGCTCTCCTTTATCATGGGAACCCTCTACACCGCTTTTTTCGCGCTCGCTATCTGTATCCCGTTCTCCTTATCGGTTGCCCTTTTTAACGGGGAGTATTTCAAAGGCACGAGAATTTCGTCGGCCGTGAGCTCCGTGGTGGACCTGCTCGCGGGCATCCCGTCTATCGTTTACGGGCTCTGGGGATTTTACAGCGTGCGCCCTATCGTGATAGAACTGGGGATTAACGCGCAAGGATTTGGTATCTTTCTTTCATCCATCGTGCTGGCCATCATGATTATCCCCTACGCTTCGTCGCTGAGCGCGGAGTTTATCTCGATGGTGCCTAACAATATGAAAGAGGGGGCGTATAGCCTGGGAGCCACGCGGGTAGAGGTGATTCAACGCATCAGCCTGCCCACCGCTGCCTCCGGGATCGTGGCCTCTTATATTTTGGCGTTGGGTCGGGCGTTGGGAGAGACGATGGCTGTGACCATGCTTATCGGGAACACCGACCGGATTCCCAGTGGGTTGCGAGATACCGGAAACACCATGGCGAGCGTGATCGCGAACCAGTTTGGGGAGGCCGATGGGTTAAAATTGAGCGCATTGATCGCCATCGGCCTGTTGCTGTTTATTATCACGGCAATCATCAACCTGATCGCCAAGTTAGTAATGAAAAAATTATCGGCGGTATGACGGGAAATACCACGGCTTCGAATCGGTTACGAAAGGGAAAGGACAAGGTGGTCTATGTCTTGGTGTGTGCCTTCTCTTTCTTGGCCATGATTCCTTTGTTTCTTATCTTGTGGGACGTGGTATCGAAGGGATACAAGAACTTTACCCCGCGCCTGTTTACCGAGGTCACTCCCTCATCGATGGACGCGTTGTTAGCACGGATGAACGACGAGCCTATCCCCGGCGGGATCCTGAACGGTGTCACCGGGACTGTCCTTATCGTGGGGCTGGCCATCCTGTTTTCTGTCCCGCTGGGCCTTGCCATCGGCATCTACCTCGCGGACAACCACGGCAAGCGGCTGGCGAAGGTAGTGAGTTACCTGACCGACCTGCTGCAGGGAATGCCTTCCATCGTGATCGGTATCATCGCCTACGCGTGGGTGGTGAAGCCACTTGGAGGCTATTCGGCACTGGCAGGTAGCGTGGCACTGACCATCATGATGCTGCCCATGATCGTGCGCTCGACCGAAGAGACACTCAAGATGCTGCCCTATGCATACAAGGAGGCGGGATTGGCCCTGGGGGCATCCTACACCAACGTGGTGTTCAAGATATTACTCCCCTCGGGGTTCGGGGGGATTTTTACCGGGATTCTATTGGCCATTTCACGGGTGATGGGAGAAACCGCCCCGCTGATGCTCACCGCGCTGGGGGCTTCGGTGGTGAACTGGGACGTGACGGAGCCAACGAGTGCTATCCCCTTGTTGATATGGGACTTCTACAACGACCCTAATTTGGTGGATCTCATCTGGTCGTCGTCCCTGCTGCTGCTGATTGTTATTTTCTTGTTAAACTGGATTGCTAAAATTGTAGCTCGTAAATGGAAAGTGTAAAAATTACCAACGGGATGACGCCGATCCTGGAACTGAAAGATGTTTCGGTATCGTATACCCCCGGCAAGAACGCGGTAGACAGGGTCACTACAGACATATATCCTAACACCATTACCGCCATCATGGGGCCTTCGGGTTGCGGGAAAAGCACGCTGTTGCGCGCCATCAACCGGATGCACGACCTCTACCCGCATATCAAAACTACGGGCGAGATCTCGTTGAAGCGGCAGAACGTGCTCGAGATGGACGCGATGAAGGTCCGGCGCCTCGTGGGAATGGTGTTCCAACAGCCCAACCCGTTCCCTACCATGAGCATCTACGACAACGTGCTGGCAGGTTACACGCTTAACGGCATACGGCTCAAGAAACGGGAAAAAGACGAGATCGTGGAGCATAGCCTCAAGAGCGTGGCGCTGTGGGACGAAGTGAAAGACGTGATGACCAAACGGGGGTCATTCCTCTCGGGAGGACAGCAACAACGCCTCTGCATTGCTCGCACGTTGGCACTGAAACCGGAAATATTGCTGATGGACGAGCCAACCTCGGCGCTCGACCCGATATCGACGAACAAAATCGAGGAATTATTGTTGGAATTGAAGAAAGATTTCACTATCATTGTCGTCACGCATAACATGTCGCAGGCAGCCCGTATATCTGATAATTCCATGTTCATGTACTTGGGGGAACTGGTAGAACACGGCAATACCACGCAAATGTTTACGAAACCGAAAAACAAACGTACCGAAGAGTACTTGACGGGGGTGTTTGGGTAATTAAGCAGTGAAGGGTGAAGAATCAAGAATCAAGAGTCAAGAATTTCATGATTGAACCCATTCGAATTATGAAATTATAAAATCAGCAAAAAGAATATGGACGCGTTGAACGAGAATAAGCCTTCCGCGCTCGGCATAAAAGATAAGTATCTGGCCCAGCTGCACAGTGATTTCCAGTTGCTTTCGGAGATCGTGTTATCCCAAATAAAGATGGCGGCAACGCTGGTACATGATAATCACAACGAAGAGGTCGTGAGTGAATTACGGCGGAATGAGAAAATAATCAATTCGCTGGACGTTACCATCAAAGAGAAGGTGATAAACGCGATTATTCTTTTTACACCGCGAGCATTAGACCTCCGTCGATTAATGTCGTATCACGATATGACCATCTCGATGGAGCGGGTGGGCGACCTTATCGAGAACATCACTTTGGCATTAGAAGAGATGGATTTGTCGATGCCGGGATTTGAAAAATACAAGAAGCCGATCGACAAGATGTTCGTTCAGACCGATAAGATGCTGAAGAGTGCCCTTTTTGCTTTTACAGGGGTGAGCAACGAGATGGCTTACGACACTATTCAGATGGACGATAAAGTGGATCGCTTGGAGCGTAAAATTGAAAAGCAACTGGCATCCGACTTCAATGGACAGGTACAGAATTCGCAATCGCTGGTAAACATGATGAATCTTAACAGTATCTCCTACTACTTAGAAAGGATTGGAGATAAGGCGGTTGATATGGCTGAATCGGCTGTTTATCTTATCGAGGGTAAAGATATACGGCACTCCAAACTTCCTTAGTAGGCGATTATTGAATGCGATATAAAATGGAAGAGAGAATCTTAGTGGTAGACGACGAGAAGGATATTTGCGATATTCTTCAATTTAACCTCGAGAAAGAGGGATTTATTGTGGACGTTGCCACTTCGGGTGAAGAAGCCGAGGAGAAGATTACTGATATACATCAGTTGATTATCCTCGACGTGATGATGGATGG
>ERZ1032852.123-NODE-123-length-22121-cov-22.015046_pt1 | contig 22121 bp, 17 predicted proteins | sample MGYA00516689_ERZ1032852 | MGnify/ENA primary metagenome ERZ1032852 (study PRJEB33719, sample SAMN04262499) | wastewater metagenome | biome: rural village; feature: composting latrine chamber; material: composting feces with ash | place: El Salvador | collected...
GAACTGTTGCACTAACTCGGTAAGAGCCGCAGAAGCCCCCTCACCGGCATCGTTCCAGCCGGTAAGAGCCACCAATAACACGGGCCCTTCACCGCGCAGGGCATAGTTCGGGCCGGGAGTTGGAAGGTCATGGTCGATATAGGACATTGCATCATTTTAGGCCAGGGCTGGGTAACATGGGGAGTTATGCACAAGGCTCTGCTCACCACTGCTCTGCCCGAAGCCGTTCTATGGGACATGGATGGCACCCTGATCGACTCGGTGCCCGACCTGGCGCTGGCCGTGGACGCGGCCCTGGCAGACCTCGGCCTGCCCGCCGCCGGCGAGGCGAGGGTGCGCGACTGGGTCGGCAACGGCTCGCTGGTATTGATGGAGCGCGCGCTGCGGTTCGCAACGTCTGCCAGCGAGGCGCCGGGGACTGATCGTAGAGGGGGTCCTATGCCAGGGATGGCATCGGTAGCGCCCAGGGAGGGGTTCACAGCGCCCCCTCATAGATCAGTCGCCGGGAAAGCCTCGCTTGCCACTGCTGCTGAGGTCGACAAGCCCCTTCTGGAGCGCGCCCATGCGGCATTTCTTGCGCACTACGGTCGTGACCCCGGTGCCCATACTCGGCTCTACCCCGGCGTGCGCGAGTGCCTGGATGCCCTGCGCGAGCGCGGCCTGCCGCTGGCGCTGGTGACCAACAAGCCCTTCGCCTTTATCGCCCCGCTGCTGGAGGGGCTGGGCCTTGCCGAGCACTTCGCCCTCTGCCTGGGGGGGGACAGCCTGCCCGAGAAGAAGCCCCATCCGGCGCCGCTGTTGCACGTGGCGAGCCACTTCGGGCTGGTGCCGACGCGCTGCCTGATGGTGGGGGACTCCCGCCATGATATCGCCGCGGGCAAGGCCGCCGGCTTTCGCACCCTGGCGGTTCCCTACGGCTACAACCACGGTGAGCCGGTCCAGGCGAGTGCGCCGGATGGCGTGGTTGAATCGCTGGCGGAACTCGTTTAACGTGACTTCGGCTAATGCTATAAGCGCGGCCCAATCAATATGTTATTGCTATAAGAGGCGGGAATGACTCGATGACCAGCCGCACCCTGCCGGACCCCCTAGCGACTCGCGGTGAGGCCTGCGCCGCCCCCTGCCCGCTGCGCTCATGCCTCCGCGTCGGCTGGCGATGGTGACGCTCACCCTGCAGCGCTGACTCGCTCGAGTGGCGCCGCGCCCCGGCGCCACTCGAGCCACCCATCGTCACCCTTCTATCCCGAGGACCGCGGGCATGATGACCCTCCAACGCTTCCGCGAGCTGGCCGATGCCGGCTACAACCGTATTCCGGTCACCCGTGAGGTGCTGGCCGATCTCGATACGCCGCTCTCCACCTACCTCAAGCTGGCCAACGCCCCCTGGAGCTTCCTCCTGGAGTCGGTGCAGGGTGGCGAGAAGTGGGGCCGCTACTCCATCATCGGCCTGCCCAGCCGGGAGCGCATCGAGGTGCGCGGCTTCACGGTGAGCCACTTCATCGACGGCGAGCTGCAGGGCGCCGGCGAGGTGGAGGACCCACTGGCCTGGATCGAGCAGTTCCAGGCCCGCTTCAGGGTGCCGCGCCTGGATGACCAGCCCCGCTTCGACGGTGGCCTGGTGGGCTACTTCGGCTATGACACCATCCGCTACATCGAGCCGCGCCTGCGCAGCGAGGCGGCCGCCGCCAAGCCCGACCCCCTGGGCGTGCCGGATATCCTGCTGATGGTGGCCGACGAGCTGGTGGTGTTCGACAACCTCTCCGGTCGGCTGGCGCTCTGGACCCACGCCGACCCCGCCGAGCCCGAGGCCTACCACCGCGCCGTGCAGCGCCTCGAGGAGCTGGAGATCCGCCTGCGTAGCGCGACCCTCAACACCATCAGTCCCGGTACCGGTGGCGCCGCGGTGGAGGAGGGGGACTTCACCTCCGGCTTCACCGAGGCGGGTTTCAAGGCCGCGGTGGAGACCATCAAGGAGTACGTGCTGGCCGGCGACGTGATGCAGTGCGTGCCCTCCCAGCGCATGTCGATTCCCTATCGCGCCGCCCCTCTGGACCTCTATCGCGCCCTGCGCAGCCTCAATCCCTCGCCCTACATGTTCTTCCTGGACCTGGGGGACCATCAGGTGGCCGGCTCCTCGCCGGAGATCCTCACCCGCCTGGAGGAGGGCGAGGTGACGGTGCGCCCCATCGCCGGCACCCGCAAGCGCGGGCGCAGCGAGGAGGAGGACCTGGCACTCGAGGCGGAGCTGCTGGCCGACCCCAAGGAGCGCGCCGAGCACCTGATGCTGATCGATCTCGGCCGCAACGATGTCGGCCGCATCAGCGAGACCGGCTCGGTGAAGGTCACCGAGGAGATGGTGGTGGAGCGCTACTCCCACGTCATGCACATCGTCTCCAACGTCACCGGGCGCCTCAAGCCGGGGCTCACCGCCATGGACGCCCTGCGCGCCACCTTCCCGGCGGGCACCGTCTCCGGCGCGCCCAAGATCCGGGCGCTGGAGATCATCGACGAGTTGGAGCCGGTCAAGCGCGGCGTCTACTCCGGGGCGGTGGGCTATCTCTCCTGGCACGGCAACATGGACACCGCCATCGCCATCCGCACCGCGGTGATCAAGGATGGCCAGCTCCACGTCCAGGCGGGCGCCGGCATCGTCGCCGACTCCGTGCCCGAGATGGAGTGGCAGGAGACCCTCAACAAGGGGCGGGCGCTGTTCCGCGCCGTGGCCATGGCCGAACGCGGCCTGGACAACCTCGAATAAGGCGCCGGAGAGACCCATGAAAGTCTGCATGATCGACAACTACGACAGCTTCACCTTCAATGTGGTGCAGTACCTGGGGGAGCTGGGGGCCGAGGTTGAGACCCACCGCAACGACGCCATCACCCTTGAGCGGATCGAGGCGATGGCCCCCAGTCACCTGGTGATCTCGCCGGGGCCCTGCACCCCCGACCAGGCGGGCATCTCCCTGGAGGCCATTCGCCACTTCGCCGGCCGGCTGCCGATACTGGGCATCTGCCTGGGTCACCAGGCCATCGGCCAGGTCTACGGCGGCAAGGTGGTGCGCGCCCCCCAGGTGATGCACGGCAAGACCTCGGCCATTCGCCACGCGGGGCTCGGGGTCTTCGCGGGCCTCGAGGACCCGCTGGAGGTGACCCGCTACCATTCCCTGGTGGTGGAGCGCGCCTCGCTGCCCGACTGCCTGGAGGTCACCGCCTGGATCGACGACGATGACGTCACCCCGGGGCTGGTCATGGGCCTTCGCCACCGGGAGCTCGACGTGGAGGGGGTGCAGTTCCACCCCGAGTCGATCCTTACCCGCCAGGGCCATGAGCTGCTGGCCAACTTTCTACAACGTCGTCCTCAAGCGCCGCTGGGCCGTGCCTGAGTCGAGGAGAGCCATGATGCAGATGCGAGACGCCCTCGGCGCCCTGATGCGCCGCGAGAACCTCAACTTCGCCGAGACCCACGAGGTGATGCGCCAGATCATGACCGGGGAGGCCAGCGACGCCCAGGTCGCCGCCTTCCTGATGGGCATGGCCATGAAGGGCGAGACCGCCGAGGAGATCAGCGCCGCCGCCCAGGTGATGCGCGAGCTGATGAAGCCGGTGCACCTCGACGCCGAGAACGTGGTGGACATCGTCGGCACCGGCGGCGACGGCGCCAACCTCTTCAACGTCTCCACCGCGGCCAGCTTCGTGGTGGCCGCCGCCGGCGGCCACGTGGCCAAGCACGGCAATCGCGGGGTGTCGTCGTCGTCGGGCAGCGCCGACCTCTTCGCCGTGGCCGGCATCCACCTGGACCTGGACGCCGAGCAGGTGGCGCGCTGTATCGAGCAGGTGGGCGTGGGCTTCATGTTCGCCCCCAACCACCATCCGGCCATGCGCTACGCCGTGGCGCCGCGCCGGGAGATGGGCGTGCGCACCCTGTTCAATATCCTCGGCCCCCTGACCAACCCCGCCGGCGCGCCCAACCAGGTGCTGGGCGTCTACTCGCCGGAGCTGGTGCCGCTGATGGCCGAGGTGCTGCGCCGCCTGGGCAGCCGCCACGTGCTGGTGGTGCACGCCGAGGATGGCCTCGACGAGATCTCCCTGGCCCAGCCGACCCTGGTGGCCGAGCTCAGGGAGGGCGAGGTCACCGAGTATGTGATCACCCCCGAGTCGCTCGGCATCGAGCGCCAGTCCCTGGACCCGCTGCGGGTTGCCTCCGCCGAGGACAGCCTGCGCCTGGTGCAGCAGGCCCTGGTGGGGGAGGGGCCGGCGGCGGATATCGTCTCGCTGAACGCCGGCGCGGCCCTCTACGCTTCCGGCATCGCCGACAGCCTCAAGGAGGGCGTGGCCCTGGCCCAGGATGCCCAGGCCTCGAAGCTGCCCCTGGAGAAGCTCCGGGAGCTGGCCAGCTTTACCCGCGTCTTCCTGCAGTGAGCGAGGCCCTCGTTCAGCGCACCGTCAATCAAGGAGTCACGCCATGAGCGCATCCCCGGGGGCGACCCCCACCATCCTGACCCGTATCCTCCAGCGCAAGGAGGAGGAGGTGGCCGAGCGCTCCCGCGCCATCCCCGAGTCCGAGCTGCTGCGCCTGGCCGCGGAGCAGGGCGCGCCGCGCGGCTTCGTGGCCGCCATGCAGCGCATGATCGCCGACGGCGACCCGGCGGTGATCGCCGAGATCAAGAAGGCCTCCCCCTCCAAGGGGGTGATCCGCGAGGACTTCCGTCCCGGCGAGATCGCCACGAGCTACGCCGAGGGCGGTGCCGCCTGCCTCTCGGTGCTCACCGATGCGGACTTCTTCCAGGGCCACGAGGATTACCTGATCGAGGCCCGCGAGGCCTGCGACCTGCCGGTGATCCGCAAGGACTTCATCACCCACGGCTACCAGGTGAGCGAGGCGCGGGCCATCGGCGCCGACTGCATCCTGCTGATCGTTGCCGCCCTGGATGACGCCCGGATGGCGGACCTCAACCGCCAGGCCATCGAGCTCGGCATGGACGTGCTGGTGGAGGTCCACGACACCCATGAGCTCGAGCGCGCGCTCGCCCTCGACCTCTCCCTGGTGGGCATCAACAACCGCGACCTGCACACCTTCGACACTACCCTGGACACCACCCTGAACCTGCTGTCGCGGATTCCGGAAGGCGTCACCGTGGTCACCGAGTCCGGCATCCACACCCGCGACGACGTGCTGCGCATGCGCGAGCACGACGTCAACGCCTTCCTGGTGGGCGAGGCCTTCATGCGCGAGGCCGACCCCGGCGAGGCGCTGCGCCGGCTGTTCTTCTGAGTCAACGGCGCCAGGAAGCAGGGGGCGGGGCCGGCAAATGCCGGCCCCGCCGGTTTTTGCAGGCTGCGCCCACCGGCGGTTTTCCCGGTGGGCGCCTGTGCTGTTGCGCCGTCGGCTCAGCCGGCCCGGCGCAGCACCTCCAGCAGCCCCTGCAGCGGGTGGGGCAGGGCGGCGTCGGAGAAGCGCCTGGCCTGGCTGCGGCAGGAGTAGCCGGTGGCCAGTAGTTTCCCGGCGTTGGCGCCATCTTCCACCACCGGCTGCCAGGACTGGGCGTAGATGGTCTTCGAGGTCTCGAGGTTGCGCGCCTCGTGGCCGTAGGTGCCGGACATGCCGCAGCAGCCGGTGGCCACCGGCTCGAGCTCGAGGCCGAAGGCGGCGAAGAGCTGCTGCCACGCCTTCGGGCTGCCCGGGGCGTTGGTCTTCTCGGTGCAGTGGGAGAGCAGCCGGTAGCCTGGGTCCTCCAGGGGCAGGCTACCGGGCACCAGATTCCCTGCGCGGGTCACCAGCCACTCCTGCAGCATCAGCACCTCGGGCACGGCGTCTGGCCCCAGCGCCTTCACGTACTCCTGGCGGTAGGTGAGGGTCATGGCCGGATCGATACCCACCAGGGGGACGCCGAAGTCGGCCAGGGTGCGCAGCCGCCGGGCCTGCTTCTCGGCGGTGCGCGCAAAGGCGCCCAGGAAGCCCTGCACCTGCAGCGGCTTGCCGTTGGGGGAGAAGGGCGCCACGAAGACCCGGAACTCCAGCCGGCCGAGCAGTTCGACGATATCCAGCACCAGATTGGCCTCGAAGTGGCTGGTGAAGGCGTCCTGGACGAGCACCACGCTGCTGGCCCTCTGGGCCTCGGTGAGCCGGCCCAGGGCGGTGGGCGTGGCCTCGGCCACGCCCCAGGCGGCGAGGGTCTTGCTCAGGCTGGCCCGGGAGAGCCGCGGGCTGTCCACCAGGCCCAGGGGGCCGGCGAGCAGGCGATCCACCAGGCGGCTGCCGATGAGCGCATTGTAGGCGGGGGCCACCCGGGAGAGGGTGGGCAGCAGGAACTCGGTGGTGCCGACCAGATAGTCGCGCACCGGGCGCAGGTAGCGGCCGTGGTAGACCTCCAGGAACTGCGCGCGGGAGTCTGGCACGTTGACCTTGATCGGGCACTGCCCTGCACAGGACTTGCAGGCGAGACACCCCACCATGGCATCATACACCTCGTGGGAGAAGTCCGCTTCGCGCTTTCGGCGCAGGGTGTTGAGGGTGCGTGTCGGGAAGCTCTTCACGAAGCCCCAGGCGCCCTCGGCCTTCTTCTTCCGCGACTCCTCGATCAGGTCGGTGCCCGCCTCGCCCTGCAGGCGCAGCCATTCGCGGATCAGGCTGGCGCGCCCCTTGGGGGAGTGCACCCGGTCCCGGGTCGCCTTCCAGGAGGGGCACATGGCGTCGTTCGGGTCGTAGTTGTAGCAGGCGCCGTTGCCGTTGCAGTAGACGGTAGCGGCGTGGGCCTGCCAGACCCGCTCGTCGATGGTGCGGTCGAGCTGGCCCCGGGTGGTCACGCCGTCGATGGTCAGCAGGCCCGGATCGACCAGTGTCACCGCTTCATCCCGCGCGGCTTCGGGCGGGAGGGAGGCAGACCCCGCGGCTTCGTGTGGGCTTCCCACGGGGGCGGGTGGGGTAGAAGAGGAAAACGGCGTTGCGATCTTGCCAGGATTGAGCTGGTTGTGGGGGTCGAAGGCCGCCTTGACCCGCTGCAGGCTGGGGTAGAGCTCGCCGAAGAAGCGCGGGGCGTACTCCGAGCGCACCCCCTTGCCGTGTTCGCCCCACAGCAGGCCGCCGTACTTCTTCGTCAGCTCGGCCACCTCGTCGGAGACCTCGCGGATCAGCCGCTCCTGTCCCGGGTCCTTCATGTCGATGGCCGGGCGCACATGGAGCACCCCGGCGTCCACGTGGCCGAACATGCCGTAGTCGAGCCCTCTGGCATCCAGGGCGGCGCGAAACTCGCCGATGAAGTCGGCCAGATGCTCCGGGGGCACCGCGGTGTCCTCCACGAAGGGGATGGGGCGCTTCTCGCCCTTGGCATTGCCGAGCAGGCCCACGGCGCGCTTGCGCATGGCGTAGACGCGCTGGATCTGGGGGCGGCCCTCGGCCAGGGTGAAGCCCAGGCGCTCGACGCTCGCGTCCGCCTCCAGGTGGCGGCAGAAGGCGGCGACCCGCTCGGCGAGGCGGTCGGGGGCGTCGTCGTTGAACTCCACCAGGTTGATGCCGCGCACCGGCGTCTCGCCGGCGGGGAAGAACGCCGCCACGCTGTCCCAGACGAAGTCCTCCATGGCCAGCATCAGCACCTTGTCGTCCACCGTCTCGATGGAGGTGGGCCTGGAGGAGCTCGTCATCAGCGCCTTGGCATCGCGCAGCGCATCCATGAAGCCGGCGTAGCGCACGTTGACTAGGGCGGAGTGTTTCGGGATCGGCAGCACGTTGAGCACCGCCTCGTCGAGAAAGCCGAGCGAGCCCTCGGCGCCGCAGAGCAGGCTGTTCATGTCCAGGCGGCCCTGGTCGTCACGCAGATGCGCCAGGTCGTAGCCGGTCAGGCAGCGGTTGAGGGGCGGGAACTTCTCGGCGATCAGCGCGCCCTGGGTGTCGATGATCTCCCGGGCGGTGCGGAAGGCGCGGCCGGTGGCGTCCTGGCGCTCGCAGAGCGTGTCGAGCTCGGCCTCCTCCACCGGGCGGCTGGTCAGGCGCTCGCCGCCCAGCAGCAGCACCTCGAGCTCCAGCACGTGGTGGCGGGTCTTGCCGTACTCGCAGCTGCCCTGGCCGCTGGCGTCGGTGGAAATCATGCCGCCGATGGTGGCGCGGTTGGAGGTGGATAGTTCCGGCGCGAAGAAGAGGCCATGGGGCTTGAGCGCCGCGTTGAGCTGGTCTTTGACCACCCCGGCCTGGACCCGCACCCGGCGGTTCTCGATGTCGATGTCGAGGATCCGGTTCATGTGCCGGGAGACGTCCACCACCAGGCCGTCGGTCAGCGACTGGCCGTTGGTGCCGGTGCCGCCGCCCCGGGGGGTGAGCGCCACCTGGCGGTGCTCCACCTGGCCGGCCAGGTGGGCGATGCGCTGCAGGTCCTCGCCGTGGCGGGGATAGAGCGCCGCCTGGGGCAGGCGCTGGTAGATGGAGTTATCGGTGGCCAGTACCGTGCGATCGGCGTAGTCCGGGGCGATCTCGCCCTCGAAGCCGGCGGCCTTCAGGGCCTCGAGAAAGCGCAGGTAGGGTGCGGCAAGCCCGGGGGCGGTGCCGGCGTCGGTGGTGTCCAGTCGTGCGATCATGGGCATCTTCAAGGGAAGCGTGAGTGCGCCTACTTTACCGCGGCAGGGCGGTGGCGCGCATCCCGCCGGGGCACCGCATGGCGCCCCTGCGGCCTTTTGCCTACAATGGACGGCCTGTTTCACCCCCTATCGTCTCCAAGACGCCACCACTGCAACGGACCGGATTCCATGCTCGATCCCAAACTGCTGCGCAGCGACCTCCATGCGGTCGCCCAACGACTGGCCAAGCGGGGCTATGCCCTCGATACCGAGCGTCTCGAGGCGCTGGAGTCCCGGCGTCGCGAGCTGCAGGCCGAGACCGAGTCCCTGCAGAACGAGCGCAACACCCGCTCCAAGGCGATCGGCAAGGCCAAGGCCGCCGGCGAGGATATCCAGCCGCTGCTCGACGAGGTCTCCGACCTGGGGGAGCGCCTGGATGCCGCCAAGGCGCGCCTGGCCGAGGTGCAGGCCGAGTGGGATGACGTGGCCAGCGGCATTCCCAACCTGCCCCACGAGAGCGTGCCGGAGGGCCGCGACGAGAGCGACAACGTCGAGCTGCACCGCTGGGGCACCCCCAGGGAGTTCGACTTCGAGGTGCGCGACCACGTCGACCTGGGCGCCCTGCAGGGCAAGCTGGACTTCGACCTGGCGGCCAAGCTGACCGGGGCGCGCTTCGCGGTAATGCGCGGCCCCATCGCACGGCTGCACCGGGCCCTGGCGCAGTTCATGCTGGACAAGCAGACCCTGGAGCACGGCTACGAGGAGTGCTACGTGCCCTACATGGTCAACGAGGCCTCCCTGCGCGGCACCGGCCAGCTGCCCAAGTTCGGCGAGGACCTGTTCCGCCTCGACGACGAGCGCGGCTACCATCTGATCCCCACCTCCGAGGTGCCGCTGACCAACTTCGCCCGGGACGAGATCCTGGAGCACCGGGCGCTGCCGCTGAAGCTCACCGCCCATACGCCCTGCTTCCGCAGCGAGGCGGGCTCCCATGGCCGCGATACCCGCGGCATGATCCGCCAGCATCAGTTCGACAAGGTGGAGATGGTACAGCTGGTGGACCCGGCGACCAGCTACGCGGCCCTGGAGGAGATGCGCGGCCACGCCGAGGCGATCCTGCAGGCACTCGAGCTGCCCTACCGGGTGGTGACGCTGTGCAGCGGCGACATGGGCTTCGGTGCCGCCAAGACCTATGACCTGGAGGTGTGGGTGCCGAGCCAGGGCGCCTATCGGGAGATCTCCTCCATCTCCAACTGCGAGGACTTCCAGGCGCGCCGCATGCAGGCCCGCTTCCGCCATCCCGACCAGAAGAAGCCGCAGCTGCTGCACACCCTCAACGGCTCCGGCCTGGCCGTGGGGCGCTGCCTGGTGGCGGTGCTGGAGAACTACCAGAACGCCGACGGCTCCATCACCGTGCCCGAGGCGCTGCGCTCCTACATGGGTGGCCTCGAAGCCATCAACGGCTGATCGCCATGTCCAGTCAGCCCAACGGCAGCTCGGGTATCATCCCGCTCAACCTGACCCTGGGGCTGGCCGCCCTGGTGGTGATCGTGGCCGGCATGAAGGCCGGCTCAAGCCTGCTGGTGCCGCTGCTGCTGGCGGTGTTCATCGCGGTGGTCTGCACGGCACCGATCCAGTGGCTCAACCGGAAGGGGCTCAGCCTGCAGCTCTCGGTATGGCTGACGCTGGTGGTGATCGGCGTGCTCTTCTCGCTGGTGGGGCTGCTGCTGGCCAACAGCTTCGGCACCTTCAGCGAGGCGATGCCGGGCATCCAGGAGAAGCTGCAGGAGTACTACATCGGGCTGCTGGACGGCCTGGCGGGGCTGGGTCTTGCCATCGACCCGGACCGCATGGCCGGCCTGCTCGACCTGGAGCAGCTGGGCGGCATGATCCCCTCGCTGCTGGGGGAGCTGGGCAACCTGCTGGTGCAGAGCGTGATGGTCAGCCTGCTGGTGATCTTCATGCTCTTCGAGACCCTGCACTTCCGGGACAAGATCTCCCGGGCCCTGGCCAACCCGGCGCCGAGCCTGGAGCGTTTCAGCGAGTTCAGCGAGACCCTCAAGCGCTACCTGGCGGTGAAGACCCTGGTCAGCCTGGTCACCGGGGCCCTGGTCTGGGTGGCCTGCCTGCTGGTGGGGGTCGACTTCCCCTTCCTGTGGGCGGTGCTGGCCTTCGCCCTCAACTTCATCCCCAATATCGGCTCCGCCATTGCGGCGATTCCCCCGGTGCTGCTGCTGCTGGTCTCCCCGGACGGGGGCGTGCTGAATGCGCTGCTGCTGGCGGGGGCCTATCTGGGGATCAACTTCCTGCTCGGCAACATCGTCGAGCCGAGGCTGATGGGCCGGGCCCTGGGTCTCTCTACCCTGGTGGCCTTCCTCTCGCTGGTGGTGTGGGGCTGGATCTTCGGTACCGCCGGCCTGCTGCTCTCCGTGGTGCTGACCATGACCCTGAAGATCGCCCTGGACAGCCACCCCCAGACCCGCTGGATCGCCCACCTGCTGGGGCCCGGTGACGATGAGCGGGGCGGCTCCCCGCAGCGGCCCCTGTCGGAGCGGGTCGCCGAGGAGAAGGGGCAGCGGGAGCCGCCCCGGGAGTGAAGCGGCCGAAGGGGGCTGCCCCGCAAACGACAACGCCCCGGCCGCTGGCCGGGGCGTTTCGCAGGGTCGAGCGCCGCTGTCAGGCGTTCTGGTCGATGAACTGCGTCAGCTGGGACTTGGACTGGGCGCCCACCAGGGAGGCGACCTTGGTGCCGGACTTGAACAGCATGACGGTGGGCACGCCGCGCACGCCCTGCTCGGCGGCGATCTCCGGTGCATCGTCCACATTGATGCTGACGACCTTGAGGTTGCCGTTGCGCTCCTCGGCGACCTCGTCGACCACCGGCGCCATCACCTTGCAGGGACCGCACCAGGGGGCCCAGAACTTGAGCAGCACCGGGGTGTCGGCCTTGAGGACTTCCTGCTCGAAGTTGGCATTGGTGACATCGACGTTATTGGCCATGGGGTTCTCCAGTTTCGTTGCGCTGCATCGAGCGTATTCGCGGCACGCCTCGGGCATGCCTGGCCGGATGATGTTAGCGGTCGACCGCGGCGCTGGCAAATGGCGCCTTGCGAGTACTGGCCGATCCGTCGGTCTCTTGTATATACTATAAAGACCTTAGCAAGATGTTTCTTATTTCTGTTTGGCATTGCCGATGCCCGCCACCGGGCGGCTGCCAGGGAGTTCGCCGCCATGAAGCTGCAGCAGCTGCGTTACATCTGGGAAGTCACTCGCCATAACCTCAACGTTTCGGCCACGGCCCAGAGCCTCTACACCTCCCAGCCGGGGATCTCCAAGCAGATCCGCCTGCTGGAGGATGAGCTGGGGGTGGAGATCTTCGCCCGCAGCGGCAAGCACCTGACCCGGGTGACGCCGGCCGGGCAGGCCATCGTCGAGCTCGCCAGCGAAGTGCTGCGTCTGACCGAGAACATCAAGGAGGTGGCCCAGGAGTTCAGCGACGAGCGTCGCGGGAGCCTCTCCATCGCCACCACTCACACCCAGGCGCGCTACGCGCTGCCGCCGGTGATCCGCGACTTCACCCGCCAGTATCCCGATGTGGCCCTGCACATGCAGCAGGGGACGCCCAAGCAGATCGCCCAGATGGTCAGCGATGGCCAGGCGGACTTTGCCATCGCCACCGAGTCTCTGGAGCTGTTCAACGACCTGGTGCTGCTGCCCTGCTACCGCTGGAACCGCTGCATCCTGGTGCCCCAGGGTCACCCCCTCGCCGCCGAGCCGAAGCTGACCCTGGAGGCCCTGGCGCGCTATCCGCTGGTCACCTATGTATTCGGCTTCACCGGCCGCTCCCAGCTTGACGAGGCCTTCCGAGCCCGGGGGCTCGAGCCCAGCGTGGTGCTGACCGCCTCGGACGCCGACGTGATCAAGACCTATGTGCGCCTGGGGATGGGAGTGGGCATCGTCGCTCACATGGCGGTGGACCCGGAGCAGGATGCCGACCTGGTGGCGCTGGATGCCGGGCACCTCTTCGAGAGCTCCACCACCAAGATCGGCATTCGCCGCGGCACCTTCATGCGCGGCTACATGTACGATTTCCTCAAGGGCTTTGCGCCGCACCTGGAGCGGGAGCTGGTGGATGCTGCCCTGGCGGCGGGGCCACGGCACGAGGCGCCGCTGTTCGAGGGGCTGGAGCTGCCGGTGCGCTAGCCGTTTCCGGCCCACCCCATTACCCGGCAAGGGTGGCGGGGCCTGAAGCGACGAAGGGCGCCCCGCGGGGCGCCCTTCGTCTCTCGGCTCCGTTCCCGATCAGCGGGGGGCGGAGGCGGACAGGTTGGTGGCGTGCAGGCCGCACTCCTTGCCGCCCTGCTCCTCCCACCACCAGCGGCCCTCGCGCTCGTGCTGGCCGGGCAGGGTGGGGCGGGTGCAGGGTTCGCAGCCGATGCTGACGAAGCCGCGCTCGTGGAGCGGGTTGTAGGGGACGTCGAACATGCGGATGTAGCTCCACACCTCCTCGCTGGACCAGTGGGTCAGCGGGTTGATCTTGTAGAGCGGCTGGCTGTCGCTGCCGAAGGCGAGGTCGCGCTCGGCGACCTGCAGGCTGGAGCGGGTGCCGGGGCTCTGGTCCCGACGCTGCCCGGTGACCCAGACCGGCAGGCCCTTCAGGCGCGCGCGCAGTGGCGCCACCTTGCGGATGCCGCAGCACTCCTGGTGGCCCTCGCGGAAGAAGCTGAACAGCCCCTTGGCCTGCACCAGGGCCTGCACCGCCTCGGCGTCGGGAAAGCGCACGTCGATGGCGATGCCGTAGTGCTCGCGCACCCGCTCGATAAAGGCGTAGGTCTCCGGGTGCAGGCGGCCGGTGTCCAGGGCGAAGACGTGGACGGCCTCCTTCGGCGCCACCTTGAGCGCCAGGTCGATCAGCACCACGTCCTCGGCGCCGGAGAAGGAGAGCGTCAGCTCGCCGAAGGCACGATAGGCGGCGCGCAGGATCTCCTTGGGGGATTCCCGGTCGTGCTCCAGCACGAAGCGGTTGGGGTCGAAGCTCGGCATGGGGCCTCCATCATGAAAATGCTGCCCGCTACCCTACCAAGCCTGCGCGGCGCTCCCCCAATACCGTTTTCTTGGATCTATATTCCGCGCGGAATAAGAATTTCTGTTCTTATTCCATTTGTCTCGAGCCGGCCAGCGCCGCCATCAGGTGGCCGATCTTGTCCAGGGTCTCCTGGTACTCGGCGTTCCCCTCGGAGTCGGCGACCAGGCCGCCGCCGCCCCAGAGGTGAAGGTGGCCGGCATCCGCCACCGCGGTGCGGATGGCGATCGAGGTATCCATGCGGCCGCGCACGTCGATATAGCCGAGGCTGCCGCAGTAGGCGCTGCGCCGGCTCGGCTCCAGCTCCTCGATGATCTGCATGGCGCGCACCTTGGGGGCGCCGGTGATGGAACCGCCGGGGAAGGCGGCGGCCAGCAGCTCGAGGGGGGTGCGTCCCGGGGCCAGGGTGCCGGTGACCACGCTGACCAGGTGGTGGACGTTGGCATAGCGCTCCAGGCCGCAGAGCTGGGGCACGCGCACGCTGCCGGGGCGGCAGACGCGCCCCAGATCGTTGCGCAGCAGGTCGACGATCATCACGTTCTCGGCGCGATCCTTGAGGCTGCCGGCGAGTTCGTCGGCCAGGGCCTGGTCTTCGTCGGGGGTAGCCCCTCGGGGGCGGGTGCCCTTGATGGGGCGCGTCTCCACCTCCCCGTCGCGGCACTCGAGGAAGCGCTCCGGCGAGAGCGAGAGGAGCGCCTGCTCGCCGTGGGGGCCGGCCCAATGCATGAAGCCGGCGTAGGGGGTAGGGGTGGCCCGACGCAGGTACCGGTAGGCGGCCCAGAGATCGCCCGCATAGGGGGCGCTGAAGCGCTGGGCCAGGTTGATCTGGTAGCAGTCGCCGGCGCGGATATAGCGCTGCACCGCCGCGAAGCGCTCAAGGTAGGCTTCCCGGGAGAGTTCGCCGGCGAAGGGGGCGGTGAGCCGGAAGGCGTCGGCCTCGGGAGCGGGGACGGCGAGCCAGTCGAGGACCTGGCGCCGCCGTTCGGGGCTGGCCACCAGCCAGGCCTCCTGGCGCAGGTGGTCCTGGATCAGCGCCCAGTCGTAGAGGCCCACGCGGCTTGCCGGCAGCGCCACCGCCGGCCGAGCGTGCTCACCCACCGGCTCCAGCAGCCGGCCCAGGTCATAGCTCCAGTAGCCGATCAGCCCGCCGAGGAAGGGCAGCTCGCTCTCCAGATCCGTGGCGGGCAGCCGTTCCAGCAGCGCCTGCTGGGCGGCGAAGGGGGAGAGGCCTGCCAGCTCGGGGACGCCGGTGAGGGTGCCCCGGTCATCGATCTCCAGGGTCACCAGGGGGTCGCAGGCAAGGATGTCGAAGCGCCCGCCGGGCGCCTCCGGGCGGCCGCTGTCCAGCAGCACCGCGCCGGGGCGCCGGCGCAGTCGGGAGAACCGCGCCAGGGGCGTCTCATGGTAGGGCAGGGGGGTGATCTGACGGGGTGCGCTCATGGCCGGGCCTTACGGTGACAGGCGCACTATTCTAGGCATCGGAGCGGCGCTTGTCCTCACGGGCTCGCCGGCCCGCGGAGGGGAGATTGTCGACATCTGAAGCGGTGAGGGCCGGGTTGTCTACAACCAAAGGGGTATGATCTGGGCGTTTCTGCGTATTGACCCCATTATGGGGAGTAGCTACTCTCTCCCCATCAAATGATTGTCGACAATTGCCATGAACCCAGCCGAAACCGAAACGTCGATCCCGGAAGTGCGCACCCTGGCGGAGCGCGTCTTCCAGCAGCTGCAGGATGCGATCGTGCGCGGCGAGCTCGCCCCGGGCAGCAAGATCACCGAGCCGGGGCTCTCCCGCACCTACGGAATCTCCCGGGGGCCGCTTCGCGAGGCGATGCGCCGCCTCGAGGCACACCGCCTGATCGAGCGGGTGCCCCACGTGGGGGCCCGGGTGGTGCAGCTCTCCATGCAGGAGCTGCTCGAACTCTTCGATGTGCGCGAGGCGCTGGAGAGCATGGCCGCGCGACTGGCCGCCGAGCACATGACCGCCGAGGAGATCGCCGGGCTGCGCGAGCTGCTGGCCATGCACGAGAGCCAGGCCGACCTCAGGAAGGGCGAGGCCTACTTCCAGCGCGAGGGCGACCTGGACTTCCACTACCGGATCGTCCAGGGCAGCCACAACCGCATGCTGGTGAACATGCTGTGCGATGACCTCTATTACCTGGTGCGGCTCTACCGCACCCAGTTCAGCGCCAGCGGCTCGCGCCCCCAGCGCGCCTTCGTCGAGCACCACCGCATCGTCGATGCCATCGAGGCCGGCGACGCCGAGCTCGCAGAACTGCTGATGCGCCGCCACGTCAGCGCCTCGCGGGCCAATGTCGTCGACCGCTATGCGGCCACGCTTCGCCAGCAGGCCGAAGCGACACCCTGATCCGATCCCTGCCCTGCAGGCCCGAACACCACAGGAGAGACCCCATGACCCAGCAGACTCCCGGCGCCCGCTTCCGTGCCGCCCTCGAGGCCAACCGCCCGCTGCCCATCGTCGGCACCATCAACGCCTACACCGCCATGATGGCCAAGCGCGTGGGCCACCAGGCCATCTACCTCTCCGGCGGCGGCGTGGCCAACGCCTCCTTCGGTCTGCCGGACCTGGGCATGACCACCATGAACGACGTGGTCGAGGACGCCCACCGCATCTGCGGCGCCACCGACCTGCCGCTGCTGGTGGATATTGACACCGGCTGGGGCGGCGCCTTCAACATCGCCCGCACCGTCAAGGAGATGCAGCGCGCCGGCGTGGCCGCCGTGCACATCGAGGACCAGGTCGCCCAGAAGCGCTGCGGCCACCGTCCCAACAAGGCCATCGTCTCCCAGCAGGAGATGGTCGACCGCGTCAAGGCCGCCGCCGATGCCCGCATCGATCCGGAGTTCTACCTGATCGCCCGCACCGATGCCTTCCAGAAGGATGGGCTGGATGCCGCCATCGAGCGTGCCCAGGCCTGCATCGACGCCGGCGCCGATGCCATCTTCGCCGAGGCGGTGCATACCCTGGACGACTACAAGGCGTTCTGCGAGCGTGTCGATGCGCCGATCCTGGCCAACATCACCGAGTTCGGCGCCACGCCGCTGTTCTCTCAGCAGGAGCTGGGCGAAGTGGGCTGCCGCATGGTGCTCTACCCGCTGTCCGCCTTCCGCGCCATGAACGCCGCGGCGCTCAAGGTCTACCAGAGCATCCAGGACAACGGCCACCAGCGCGACGTGGTGGAGCTGATGCAGACCCGCGACGAGCTCTACGACTTCCTGAACTACCACAGCTTCGAGCAGAAGCTCGATGCCCTGTTCGCCGAAAACCAGCTTGCCGAGAAGGGCAGCGACGCCTGAGGCGCGCCCCTCGAGTCATTTCGGATACCTTCAAGAGGAGAGAGATCATGGCAGATAAACCCATCGGCGGCGCCGGCCTGCGTGGCCAGAGTGCAGGTACCACCGCCCTGTGCACCGTGGGCAAGACCGGCTCCGGCCTGACCTATCGCGGCTTCGACATCAAGGAGCTGGCGGAGAAGGCGAAGTTCGAGGAAGTGGCCTACCTGCTGCTCAAGGGCAAGCTGCCCAACCAGGCCGAGCTCGACGCCTACATCAAGAAGCTCCAGGGCCTGCGCGGCCTGCCCCAGGCACTCAAGACCGTGCTCGAGCAGATCCCGAAGGACGCCCACCCCATGGACGTGATGCGTACCGGCGCCTCCATGCTGGGCAACCTGGAGACCGAGGAGAGCTTCGATGAGCAGCAGGACGTCTCCGACCGCCTGCTGGCGGTGCTGCCCTCCATCATCTGCTACTGGTACCGCTTCAGCCACGACGGCGTGCGCATCGAGACCGAGACCGATGACGAGTCCATTGGCGGCCACTTCCTGCACATGCTGCGCGGCGAGCCGGCCTCCGAGCTGCACGCCCGCGTCATGAACGTCTCGCTGATCCTCTACGCCGAGCACGAGTTCAACGCCTCCACCTTCACCGCCCGGGTCTGCGCCTCGACCCTCTCCGACATGCACTCCTGCGTGACCGGCGCCATCGGCTCCCTGCGCGGCCCGCTGCACGGCGGCGCCAACGAGGCGGCCATGGCCATGATCGAGAACTGGAAGTCCGCCGACGAGGCGGAGCGCGAGATCATGGGCATGCTCGAGCGCAAGGAGAAGATCATGGGCTTCGGCCACGCGATCTATCGCGAGTCCGACCCGCGCAACGCCATCATCAAGGAGTGGTCGAAGAAGCTGGCCGAGGACGTGGGTGACACGGTGCTCTACCCGGTCTCCGAGCGCGTCGAGGCGGTGATGTGGCGCGAGAAGAAGCTGTTCTGCAACGCCGACTTCTTCCACGCCAGCGCCTACCACTTCATGGACATCCCCACCAAGCTGTTCACGCCCATCTTCGTGATGTCGCGCGTCACCGGCTGGGCGGCCCATGTCTTCGAGCAGCGCGCCAACAACCGCATCATTCGCCCGAGTGCCGATTACGTCGGCCCGGAGAAGAGCGAGTGGGTGCCCATCGAGGATCGGGGTTGAGTATGAATACGGACTACCGTAAACCGCTTCCCGGCACCGAGCTGGACTACTTCGACGTGCGTGCCGCCGTCGAGGCGATCCAGCCCGGCGCCTATGACACCCTTCCCTACACCTCCCGGGTGCTCGCCGAGCAGCTGGTGCGTCGCTGCGAGCCGGAGCTGCTCACCGATGCCCTCAGGCAGCTGATCGAGCGCCGCCGCGATCTGGACTTCCCCTGGTACCCGGCCCGGGTGGTGTGCCACGACATCCTCGGCCAGACGGCGCTGGTCGACCTGGCCGGCCTGCGCGACGCCATCGCCGAGCAGGGCGGCGACCCGGCCAAGGTCAACCCGGTGGTGCCGACCCAGCTGATCGTCGACCACTCCCTGGCCGTGGAGCACGCCGGCTTCGAGCCGGACGCCTTCGAGAAGAACCGTGCCATCGAGGATCGTCGCAACGAGGATCGCTTCCACTTCATCGAGTGGACCAAGACCGCCTTCGAGAACGTCGACGTGATCCCCGCCGGCAACGGCATCATGCACCAGATCAACCTGGAGAAGATGTCGCCGGTGGTCCAGGCCCGCGACGGCGTGGCCTATCCCGACACCTGCGTGGGCACCGACAGCCACACCCCGCACATCGACTGCCTGGGCGTCATCGCCATCGGCGTCGGCGGCCTCGAGGCCGAGACCGTGATGCTGGGCCGCCCCTCCATGATGCGCCTGCCAGACATCGTCGGCGTGGAGCTGACCGGCAAGCCGGCGCCGGGCATTACGGCCACTGACATCGTGCTGGCGATTACCGAGTTTTTGCGGCGCGAACGAGTCGTTGGTGCTTACCTGGAGTTCTTCGGTGAGGGGGCCAAGAGTCTCACCATCGGTGACCGCGCCACCATCTCCAACATGACGCCCGAGTACGGGGCGACTGCGGCGATGTTCTATATCGACGAGCAGACCATCGACTACCTGACGCTCACCGGCCGCGAGCCGGAGCAGGTGGAGCTGGTGGAAAAGTACGCCAAGCAGACCGGGCTGTGGGCCGACAGCCTCGCCAACGCCCAGTACGAGCGGGTGCTGACCTTCGACCTGTCCAGCGTCGAGCGCAACCTGGCCGGCCCCTCCAATCCGCATCGCCGCCTGCCCACCAGCGCCCTGCATGAGCGCGGGATCGCCGTGGACTACGACAAGGCCCAGGCGGAGGAGAAGGCGGGCAAGATGCCCGATGGCGCGGTGATCATCGCCGCCATCACCAGCTGCACCAACACCTCCAACCCGCGCAACGTGGTGGGTGCCGGCCTGCTGGCCAAGAAGGCCAACGAGCTCGGCCTGATTCGCAAGCCCTGGGTGAAGTCGTCGTTTGCGCCGGGTTCCAAGGTCGCGCGGCTGTATCTCGAGGAGTCGGGCTTGCTGCCGGAGCTGGAGAAGCTCGGCTTCGGGATCGTCGCCTACGCCTGTACCACCTGTAACGGCATGTCCGGGGCGCTCGATCCGAAGATCCAGCAGGAGATCATCGACCGTGATCTTTACGCCACGGCGGTACTCTCCGGCAACCGTAACTTCGATGGCCGTATCCACCCCTATGCCAAACAGGCCTTCCTGGCCTCGCCGGCGCTGGTGGTGGCCTACGCCATCGCCGGTACCGTGCGCTTCGACATCGAGAAGGACGTGCTGGGTACCGACAAGGACGGCAACCCGGTGACCCTCAAGGACCTCTGGCCCTCCGACGAGGAGATCGACGCCATCGTCGGCGAGTTCGTCAAGCCGGAGCAGTTCAAGCAGGTCTACATCCCGATGTTCGATCTTGACGCCTTCGAGAAGGCCGAGAGCCCGCTCTACGACTGGCGCCCCCAGAGCACCTACATCCGCCGTCCGCCCTACTGGGAGGGCACCATGGCCGCGGCGCGGGAGCTCAAGGGCATGCGGCCCCTGGCGATCCTGCCGGACAACATCACCACCGACCACCTGTCGCCGTCGAATGCCATCATGATGGACAGCGCGGCGGGCGAGTACCTGCACAAGATGGGCCTGCCGGAGGAGGACTTCAACTCCTACGCCACCCACCGCGGCGACCACCTCACCGCCCAGCGGGCGACGCTTGCCAACCCCAAGCTCTTCAACGAGATGGTGCGCGATGAGAAGGGCGAGGTGGTGCAGGGGTCGCTGGCGCGGGTCGAGCCGGAAGGCCAGGTGATGCGCATGTGGGAAGCCATCGAGACCTACATGAACCGCAAGCAGCCGCTGATCATCATCGCCGGGGCCGACTATGGCCAGGGCTCGTCCCGTGACTGGGCGGCCAAGGGCGTGGCGCTGGCCGGGGTCGAGGCGATCGTGGCCGAGGGCTTCGAGCGTATCCACCGCACCAACCTGATCGGCATGGGCGTGATGCCGCTGCAGTTCCAGGAGGGCACTACCCGCCACACCCTGCAGCTCGACGGCACCGAGACCTATGACGTGGAGGGCGAGGCGGCCCCGGGCGCGACCCTGGAGCTTGTCATCCACCGCAAGACCGGCGAGGTGGATCGGGTGCCGGTGACCTGCCGCCTGGATACCGCGGAGGAGGTCACCGTCTACTCCGCCGGCGGCGTGCTGCAGCGCTTCGCCAAGGACTTCCTGGAGTCCTCGGCCGACGCCGTCAGCTGACGCCGGGCGAGCGCCTGACGATGCAGAACCCCTATCGACCCGGCGCCGCAAGGCCCGGGTCGATCTTTACCTCCTTCACCTTCAAGGAAGCGACCTTCATGGCTCACGTTCCCCAGATTCGTATTCCCGCCACCTATATGCGCGGTGGCACCAGCAAGGGCGTCTTCTTTCGGCTCGACGACCTCCCCGAGGCGGCGCAGGTGCCCGGCGAGGCCCGGGATCGCTTGCTGATGCGGGTGATCGGCAGCCCCGATCCCTACCAGAAGCAGATCGACGGCATGGGTGGGGCCACCTCCAGCACCAGCAAGACGGTGATTCTCTCCAGGAGCGAGAGCCCCGACCACGACGTGGACTACCTCTTCGGCCAGGTGGCCATCGACCGTGCCTTCGTCGACTGGAGCGGCAACTGCGGAAACCTCTCCGCCGCCGTGGGGCCCTTCGCGGTGGCCAACGGCCTGGTGGACCCGGCGCGCATTCCGGAGAACGGCGTGGTGGAGGTGCGCATCTGGCAGGTCAATATCGGCAAGACCATCGTCTGCCAGGTGCCCATCACCAACGGCGAGGTGCAGGAGACCGGCGACTTCGAGCTCGACGGCGTGACCTTCCCGGCGGCCGAGGTGCCGGTGGCCTTCAAGGACCCCGCCGACGGTGAGGGGGCGATCTTCCCCACCGGCAACCTGGTGGATGAGCTGGAGGTGCCCGGTGTCGGCACCCTCAAGGCGACCCTGATCAACGCCGGCATTCCCACCGTCTTCGTCAACGCTGCCGAACTCGGCTATACCGGTACCGAGCTGCAGGAGGCGATCAACGGCGACGCCGAGGCGCTGGCGCGCTTCGAGACCATTCGCGCCCACGGGGCGGTGAAGATGGGCCTGATCGAGGACGTCGCCGAGGCGGCCTCCCGCCAGCACACCCCCAAGGTGGCCTTCGTGGCGCCCCCGGCGAGCTACACCTCGTCCAGCGGCAAGGAGGTGAAGGCCGAGTCCATCGACCTGCTGGTGCGGGCGCTCTCCATGGGCAAGCTGCACCACGCCATGATGGGCACCGCGGCGGTGGCGATCGCCTCCGCCGCGGCCATCGAGGGCACCCTGGTCAACCTGGCCGCCGGTGGCGGCAAGCGCAACGCCGTCACCTTCGGCCACCCCTCCGGCTCGCTGCGCGTCGGCGCCGCGGCGAGCCTGGTGGGGGGCCGCTGGGTGATCGACGAGGCAGTGATGAGCCGCAGCGCCCGGGTGCTGATGGAAGGCCTCGTGCGGATTCCCGGCGACAGCTTCTGAGCCTGCCCTCGCCTGGGGGCGAGGCCGCGTGAAGAAAGGCGCCCCTGGCCAGATGGCCAGGGGCGCCTTTCTTCATGGCCTTCATGCCGCAGACTCTCTTCTACAC
>ERZ1032852.125-NODE-125-length-21846-cov-14.904777_pt1 | contig 21846 bp, 17 predicted proteins | sample MGYA00516689_ERZ1032852 | MGnify/ENA primary metagenome ERZ1032852 (study PRJEB33719, sample SAMN04262499) | wastewater metagenome | biome: rural village; feature: composting latrine chamber; material: composting feces with ash | place: El Salvador | collected...
ATAGAGATATGAATATATTTGGAAAATCTGATGCTGAAATTATTAGCGAAGCAAGAATAATGATAGATGCTTTAAACAGAATTGGAGATACTTCAGAAGATTACCCAATGGGATTGGGAAAAACTTTTATAGATGAGTTTACCGCTTTGCGAGAAAATGTTGTTACTTACAATTCAGAAGTAGATAAACTAAAAGCCGATTTGGCTGCCAAAACAATGCAACTAAGTGATGAGATGAAGAGAATGAAAAAACTCTATTCTGAAGCTAAGGAGCGAGTTAAGGAAAGTGTTCCTCAAGAAAAATGGGAGCAGTTTGGTATTGACGACAAAAAATAAGCTTGAAAAAACACTATAAAACGATTTAAATCAAATTAAAAATATATTATGAACAAACTAGTACAATGTGTGCCTAACTTTAGTGAAGGGCGCGATCAAAAGAAAATTGACAAAATTGTAGAGCCATTTAGAAACAAGGATAAGGTAAAACTATTGGATTATAGTTTCGATGCCGACCACAACCGCCTTGTTGTAACTGTAGTGGGTGCGCCTCAAGCAGTAAAAGAAGCCGTAATTGAAGCCATTGGTGTATCTGTTAAGGAGATAGATATGAACCGTCATAGAGGACAGCACAAACGCATGGGTGCAGTAGATGTAGTTCCATTTATTCCCATCAAAAATGTTACTATGGAAGAGGCTGATACATTAGCAAAAGAGGTTGCAAAAGAGGTGTCAGATAAATATAACTTGCCAGTATTTCTATATGAAAAATCGGCTTCTGCAAAACATCGCGAAAATTTAGCAGCTGTTCGCAAGGGAGAGTTCGAAGGAATGGCAGAAAAGATGAAAGAGGATGAGTGGAAACCAGATTTTGGTGCAGCCAAACCACACCCAACAGCAGGATCTGTTGCTATAGGTGCTCGCATGCCATTGGTTGCGTACAATGTTAACCTCAATACACCAAACCTGAAAATAGCTGAGGCTATTGGTAAAAAGGTGCGTCATGTAGGTGGTGGCTTGCGCTTCTGTAAAGCGATGGGAGTAGAGCTCAAAGAGAGAAACATAACACAGGTATCGATGAACCTCACCGACTTTACACGCACCTCTATTTATCAAGCACACGAAATGGTTCGCATGGAAGCACAACGCTATGGTGTTTCTATAATTGGTGCTGAGGTTATTGGGCTATTGCCAATGCAAGCATTGACAGATGTTGCCGAATATTACCTCGGATTGGAAGGTTTTTCAATAAATCAAGTACTAGAAACTAACCTATTGGAGTAATATTGCTTCACAAAAAGATTGAATGGAAAGTATTCAGATAGTTGAAACTATTACAACGCTATTTACCCAACATTGGTTTCAAACACTTGAAATTGTTGCAGTAATATTTGGTGTGTTGAGTGTGTGGTATGCTCAAAAAGAGGATATTAAGGTATTCCCTTTTGGGATTGTAAATGTATTGATTTTCGTTTATATATTTATAGCCACACAACTCTATGCCAATGCTGGTATCAATGTAGTATACTTCATTACCAATGTTTATGGTTGGTACAATTGGTCGCGTACAAACGAAGATCAAGAGTCGCTACAGATATCACGCAACACAAACAAACAAAATATCCTGTGGTTTCTGTTTGCTCTAGTATTGTATGGAGCTATTGTGTGGCTACTGCGTGCAGCCAATCAAGACGACCCAGCCTATTTAAAATCTATATTGCCCTGGATTGATGGAATGAACTCATCGTTTTTCTTAATTGCCACAATTCTTATGACAATGAAAAAAATAGAGAACTGGTGGTTTTGGATTGCTGGTAATATTCTTTCCATTCCTATATTCTTTTCACAAGGGCACTATTACGTTAGTTTGCAATATGCCATCTTCTTAGTGATAGCCATAATGGGTTTGAGGGGATGGAACAAAACATGGACTGAGAGAAAAGCGATATGAATTGTGAAATATGTGATGTGGCGTTTCAGATTATGTGTATCAATAATTAATTACACAAAATAGTTTTTTTGTACCGCATCACATATATATGAACCAATAAATATCTTACTCAATTTAAACAATAAAATATGAATAACATAATAATAAAAAATGCCGCTCAAGTGGTTACTTGTAGTGGTTTTGAAGGAAAACGTGGAGCTGAAATGTCTAACCTGCACGTTATCGAAAACGGAACGGTAATTGTGACTGATGGCATTATTTCACACGTGCTTAAGAAAGGCGAAGCTATACCTATAGATGTATCGGGCTATAAAGAGATTGATGCTACAGGTAAGGCACTATTGCCAGGATTTGTTGACCCACATACTCACTTTGTGTTTGGTGGTCATCGCGAAGAGGAGTTCTCTTGGAGAATGCGTGGCGATAGCTACATGTCTATCATGGAGCGAGGTGGAGGTATTGTAAATACTACAAAAGCTACACGCGAGGCTTCGGAAGAAGAACTTTACAATTCTGCAAAAAGGCGTCTCGACGATATGCTTGAATTAGGTATAACCACAGTTGAAGGCAAAAGCGGATATGGCTTGGACAAAGATACCGAGATGAAGCAACTGCGCGTAATGCGTAAACTAAACGAAGATCATCCAATGGATATCGTATCCACCTTTATGGGACCTCATGCCACACCTGCCGAATGGAAGGGACGCGAGGATGAGTTTATCGATTTCAACATCAACGAAATGTTGCCATTGGTGGCAAAAGAGAAATTGGCAGAATGTGCCGATATATTTTGTGAAGAGAATGTATTTACCATTGAGCAGTCGCGCCGTTTTTTAACTGCTGCACGCGAGCATGGTTTCTTGCTAAAATTGCATGCCGATGAGATTGTGCAGTTTGGTGGTGCTGAACTAGCAGGTGAACTAAAAGTGCTTTCTGCCGACCATCTATTGCAAGCATCCGACGAGGGAATAAAAGCAATGGCTGACAATGGGGTAGTGGCAACGCTCCTTCCTCTTACAGCTTTCTCATTGAAAGAAGAGTATGCACGTGGTCGCGACATGATTGATGCCAACTGTATTGTTGCTTTGGCAACCGACCTCAATCCTGGTAGCTCACACACAGCATCTGCACCCTTGCTTTTTGCTATTGCTTGTATCTATATGAATCTTTCGCCCGAAGAGGCTGTTACGGCTTATACTATCAATAGTGCCGCTGCTGTTAACCGTGCCGACACAATAGGAAGTATTGATGTTGGCAAACAAGGTGATATGATTTTACTAAAATACCCATCGTATAAGTTCTTGCCCTATTATGTGGGGATGAATTGTGTGGAGACGGTGATTAAGAAAGGCTTAGTAGTTAAAAGTTAATTGAGAATCAAGAACTAAGAATGAAGAGTTAAGAATAAAAAGATATAAAATGATGCAAAGAGATGCTTTAAAAGATAAGAGTTTTACTTTTGCAATAAGAATTGTAAGACTTTCACAGTATATGCATGATCAACATAAAGAGTATGTTTTAAGTCGTCAGATACTTAAAAGTGGTACATCAATAGGAGCATTAGTAAGAGAGGCAAAATATGCTCAAAGTACACTTGATTTTATTCACAAACTAAGTATTGCTTTAAAAGAGGCAAACGAAACACATTATTGGTTATCATTATTACATGATACCGATTATATTGAAGAAAAACTCTTTAATTCATTGTTGCAAGATTGCGACGAGTTAATCTCACTACTTGTTTCTAGCGTAAAGACATTAAAAAACAAATTAACAAAAAATAAAAACAAATAAATAGAGAATTAAGTAGTTAGGTGTCAATTTACTAGATGATTCTTAACTCTTCATTCTTCACTCTTAATTTAATAAAAAAAATGATTTCAAAAAACCAATCAATCCAAGATTTTTTAAATCGTACAGCCTCAAACGAACCAATACCAGGAGGAGGTAGTGTATCTGCATTAAATGGAGCTATTGCTACAGCATTGGCTGAGATGTTGGCAAACCTAACTATCGGCAAAAAGAAATATGTAGAACTAGAAGATGAAATGAAACAAGTAGTTGACAAAATGGGTCAGCAGAGAGAACTCTTTTTCCAAGATATCGATAGAGATGCAGGCGCATACAAAACGGTAATGGATGCATTTAAGCTTCCAAAAGAGACCGATGAGGAGAAAGCAAAACGTTCTAACCAAATACAAGAAGCTACAAAGCATGCAGCAATTATTCCAATGGAGATAGCACAGCGTGCTTTTGATATGTTGGACCAGATTGACTATACAACACGCAATGGAAACAGCAATGCTGTTACAGATGGATGCATCTCTATGATGGCGTGCCGTACAGCCGTATTGGGTGCTTTGCTCAATGTTCGTATCAATTTAGGTTCTATTAAAGACGCCGATTTTGTGAAAGACCTTGAAAGTCGTTGCAACACAATGGAAGCAGAGGCAATGAAAAAAGAACAAGCATTGTACGAGTGGGTAAAAACAACCCTTTAGAATTAAAAATAGTTTTATAACAGACACAAACTACTCAATTAATTAGATAATACATAATGAAGAACATCTATTATATTGGTAAAGCAGATCTCACAATTGAAGATCTAGAGTGGATTATCACCAATAATATTCAATTGGAATTGTCCGACGAAGCAAAGGAGCGTATTCAAAAATGTCGCACCTATTTAGACGAAAAAATGGAGAGAGCAGAAGCTCCTATCTATGGAATTAACACAGGATTTGGCTCACTTTGCGATAGAAGCATCTCCAAAGGAGATTTAAGTACACTTCAAGAAAACTTAGTGATGTCGCACGCTTGCAGTGTGGGTGATGAGGTGAATCCTACAATCATCAAACTGATGCTATTGTTGAAAGCTCATGCACTGTCGAAAGGATATAGCGGGGTGCAAGTAGCAACAGTGCAGAGGATGATTGATTTTTTCAACAACGATATTCTACCCATTGTTTACGACAAAGGTTCGCTTGGCGCATCGGGCGATTTAGCACCTTTGGCAAACCTTTTCCTTCCACTAATTGGTATTGGAGAGGTTAATTACAAAGGAGAGAAGAAGGATATTGAGAGCGTATTGAATGAGTTTGGTTGGAAACCAATTAAACTGCAAAGCAAAGAGGGATTGGCATTGCTTAATGGCACACAGTTTATGTCGGCACATGGAGTGCTTGCTATTATCAAAGCTCAACACATTTCTAAGCGAGCCGATTTGATAGCTTCTATATCGCTAGATGCTTTTGATGGATTGATCAATCCATTTGACGAGAAGCTACACCTTATTCGTCCACACAATGGACAAATAGAGACAAGCAAAAATGTCAGAAAGTTTCTTGATGGTAGCGAAATGATACAACGCAACAAAAAACATGTACAAGACCCTTACTCATTTAGGTGCATACCACAAGTACATGGTGCTAGTAAAGATGCTATCGACTATGTGCGCTCTGTATTGGTTACAGAAATTAACTCTGTAACCGACAATCCAACAGTCTTTCCAGATGAGGATGAGATAATATCGGGAGGCAACTTTCATGGACAACCATTGGCTATTACGTTCGACTTCTTGGCAATTGCCCTTGCCGAACTTGGTAACATATCCGAGCGACGCACAGCACAGCTCATTCTCGGAAATCGCGGTTTGCCCGAGTTCTTAGTTGCCAATTCGGGTCTCAACTCTGGTTTTATGATTCCACAGTATGCTGCAGCATCCATTGTTAGTCAAAACAAAATGTATTGCTATGCAGCATCTAGCGACTCTATTGTTTCGTCAAACGGACAAGAAGACCACGTGAGTATGGGGGCAACAGCAGCTATCAAGCTGCTGAAAATATTGGACAATTTAGATCTTATTTTCGCAATCGAGTTGATGAATGGAACACAAGCATTAGAGTTCCGTCGACCAATGAAATCATCACCTTTCATCGAAAAGCTTGTAGAAGATTATCGCAAGGTGGTTCCTTTTATCGAGAAGGATATTGTGATGCACAAAGAGATCGAAAAATCAGTAGCGTTTTTAAACCAAGTGCAGTTGTAATTAGTGCAACAATAGAGGGTATTTGTCTTTCCTGAAGAGACAAGCACCCTTTTGTGTTAAAATTTTACACATTTGTACGCAATTATTGTACATTTGCGCAACATCATTATCGCAGCTAACAATTAACAGAAAAATAATACAGTATTAATTAAAACAAAATGACAGAAAAAATTCAAAAATCATTGAGAGATACAACTTGGGCTAGATGGGTTGCATTAGCTTTGGTTTCTCTTACGATGTTTTTCGCCTACTATTTTGTAGACGTTGCAGCACCGTTAAAAGGTTCATTAGAGAGATATTTAGGATGGTCAAGCGAGCAGTATGGATGGCTTGGAGGTTCCGAGTTTATACTAAATGTGATGGGCTTCCTCATTCTATCGGGTGTTATTCTTGATAAAATGGGTATCCGTTTCACACTTCGCACATCTGCATTAGCAATGTTCTTGGGTGGTGGCTTAAAGTTCTACGGTATCGCCTTTGTAGACCCAACATTAAGTGTAAATATCTTTGGTATGCTATTACCAATAACTGCATTAGTATCATATATAGGTTTTGCAATATTTGGTATTGGGGTAGAGATGGCAGGTATCACTGTTTCTAAAACTATTGTAAAGTGGTTTAAAGGTAAAGAGTTAGCATTGGCTATGGGATTGGAGATGGCTACTGCACGATTGGGTGTGTTTGCTGTATTCCAACTATCACCTCGCTTTGCAGGTATCACAGAAGCTACCCCTTTAGGAAACATGGAGGGAGTTAAATTAGCTATGACAGTAGCACTAGCTTTTGTTACCATGGGATCTTTGCTTTTCATTGTATATACTATGATGGATGCTAAGCTTGACAAACAGACAGGAGAGTCCATTGCCGATATGGATCCTGAAGACAAATTTAAATTTTCCGACTTGGGTGTGATATTAAAGAACCCCGGTTTCCTTACAATTGCTGGTCTTTGTGTACTATTCTATTCTGCAATATTCCCATTCCAAAAGTTTGCTGCAGAGATGTTGTCATCTAAGTTAGATGTATCTATGGACGTAGCATCTTCTCTATTCTCTTGGTTTCCAATTGGAGCATTACTGCTAACACCTGTTATTGGTTACTTCTTAGATAAAAAAGGATATGGTGCTTCAATGATGTTATTTGGTGCAGTACTATTAGTAGTTTCTCACCTTATCTTTGCATTAGTTCCAGAAGAGTCGTTCACTATGTTTACAGCTGTTCTTACTATTGTAGTATTGGGTACAGCATTCTCATTAGTACCTGCCTCGATGTGGCCATCCATTCCAAAAATTGTTGAAGAGAGATTGTTGGGTTCGGCTTACGGACTTATCTTCTGGATTCAAAACATTGGTTTAATGGCAGTTCCAGCACTCATTGGTTGGGCATTAACAGCATCTAACCCCGGAGTTGGTGAAGCAATTGCTCGTGGTGAGTTGGTTAAATATGACTATACCGTACCAGAATTTATCTTTGCAGGATTTGGTGCGTTAGCTATTATTTTAGCGTTAATACTTAAAGCTGTAGATAAAAAGAAGGGTTACGGATTAGAGTTGCCAAATATTCAAGAAGCGAAAGAAAAAGCTTTAGAAAAATAAGCTAAAGAGTAAAACAAATATATTAGATACAACTAGATATATTATAATAAAAGCGAATTCCGTAAAGGGGTTCGCTTTTATTGTTATTAAGATTTAAATTTAAAGCGGGTTGCGAGATGCGAGGTAATATTCATGCTTCTTTGGCGCTCCACGCGTGGTTTTGCCACATCAACTGTAATAGTGCGACCGTCATATTCAGCATCGTTTAGTTGTTCAATAGCTTGATGACCTTCTGCGTCATTCTCCATTTCAACAAATCCGAAACCTCTTGAGCGGCCTGTAAATCTATCGGTAATAACTTTTGCTGAAGTTACAGTTCCGTATTCTTCAAAAAGTTCTCTTAAATCTTGTTCTGTAATTTGGTAGGTTAACCCTGCAATAAAAATGTTCATGTAAAAATTGTAAATTAAAAATTGAATTTGTGCAAAGATTTGCATTAGAAAGGTGAGAAAGAATTCGACAGTAATCTGAAAAAACTAAATACCCATGCTAAGTGCTTGCTATTGCACCGTGAAGAGGTAATATAAGAAAAACTTTTGAGAAATGCAAGTAAAGACAGCTTCAGTTGCTTTTAGGTGCATTTTCTTTACATCAAATAGTTAGATAAATCACAAATAGTAAACCTAACCTATTTTAGGTTGTTGTATAATATAGAGTTATAAATAATTAGACAACAATGAATATGAAAAAAGTAAACATAGCAAACACAGATTTAAGTGTTTCACGCATTAATTTTGGTGGAAATGTTCTCGGATGGACATTAAATGAGAAAGAATCGTTCGACATCTTAGATGCTTTTGTAGCAGCTGGATTCAATTTTATTGATACAGCCGATACATACTCGTGGTGGGTAAACGGGGTGGGCGGACAATCCGAAACTATTTTAGGAAAATGGATGAAAGCAAGAAACAATCGCGACCAATTGGTTATAGCCACCAAGGTGGGTTCACAAACAAAAGAACATCCAAAAGATATTAGCAAAGCGCACATCCTGCAATCGGTTGATGAGTCGTTGCAGCGTTTACAAACAGATTATATCGATTTGTATTACACTCATTTTGATGATGAGGTAACGCCGGTTGAGGAAACATTATCAGCTTATGATGAGGTTGTAAAAGCTGGAAAAGTGCGATACATAGGAGCTTCAAATGTTTCGCCAGAGCGCCTCAACGAATCATTTAAAGTTGCTGAAGATAACAACTTACCCAAATATGTTGCTTTACAACCACATTACAATTTAATGGAGAGAACCAATTACGAAACTATCTATCGACCTATTGTTGAGCAGTTTAGTCTGGCAGCATTTCCATACTACTCATTAGCTTCAGGTTTTTTAACCGGAAAGTATCGCTCCGAAGCAGATTTAGGAAAGAGTGTTCGCGGAGGAGGTCTTAAGCATTACCTAAACAGTAAAGGATATGCAGTTCTAAATGCATTAGATGCAATAGCTGTGAAACACAACACTCACCCTGCCACCGTTGCTCTAGCATGGCAATTGGCACAATCCTCAATAACAGCTTCGATAGTTAGTGCAACCAGCAAAAGTCAGTTGCAAAACCTGATTGATGCTCCTAGGTTAGTTTTAGACAAAGAGGATTTAGAGGCTTTAGGAGAGGCAAGTCGATAAAAGATATTATCAACTAGCCAGGAGCACCTTATTCAGCCATCCTCACCACCAACCTCCTTTTCTGCCCACCCTCCAGTGGAGGAATCACCAGCCAGCCTGCATTGCTGTTGGCAATGCGTTTGATGGTTGCATTCAGCCTTTTCTCCATCTTTTTCATTGGCTCACCTTTGGCTAAATAGGGTATAAATAGTTGTGTAGGAGCAGTGTTGCCCACCTCCTCTTGCCATGTCATTGTTAAAATATTGGTCTCTCTATCGAAGCTATATTCTAGCAATTCGCCATTGGTATAAGCAGGGTAGGGGCGCACCAGTGCATGTTTAAAGTAGGGTAGGTTGTCCATCTTAGAATCGTAACTCCAGTAGGCATTGCCAAACAAATTGCTCTCTATCATCCCCACTGCATGTTGCGCTACCGGCACAATTGCCTCGCCATGCCTATAAAAAGCACCCCATTCGCCCAGCCATACAGGCATCTGCAACCTATCAGCCGTCTCTTGCAAACGGTTGTATATAAAACTCAACCTCTCAAAAGAAGCATCCGATGCATCCTGGGTATCGGTCACCAAGTCATAACCATGCGGAGCATAAGCCAGCAAAGAGTCGCGCCTGCCATCAAACAGCGTGGTGCGCCCAATGCTACTTCTGATGCCCATATTACTCAAATAGCTATGCTCTAGAAACAGCACCGACCTCTTGTCCACCTTCCTTATAGCATCACTCACCTTTTGGTAGAAAGGCTGCAACTGGTGCATTTCGAAGCTTCTGTTGTAAGGAAAAAGAACATCTATCACTTTAGAAAAATTCTCTTCAGACGATAAGCTCTTCAAAGCCTTCGTTCTATCCTCCACATCGCTCCATATTAGCTCAAGCTCTCTTCTCGAAAGCGCCTTACCTTTAGTCTCATATATTAGCTTTCCATATTCAGCCAGCAATGTAGGCATATATGCCTTAGCCGAAGAGCCCGCAAAAGGCTCATTCATCAAATCGTAACCAATTACCGCCGGATTGTTGGCATATCGTTTGGCTATATGTTGCCACATCAGCGCATAGTGGTCTTGCAGCCCAATGCCATCAGGAGCAGGCTTGTTTGCCCAAAAATTATCAAAAGAGGTTTGCACAGCCTGGCTCTGCATATAAGCATCGCTCCATATAGCACCCATTTTGTGTGGCTTTCCCTCGTGCAACGTTGCCCATTGCGGTGCTCCATCCGAGTAGAGTACACTATACAAATCTTGGTGCATATCTAACACCACAAATATATCATTATCGGCAGCCCACTGTATATGTTGGTCTATACCTTGCAAATACTCCTCGTTATAAACACCGGGCTGGGGTTCTATCCCATCCCAAATAATACCAAATCTAATAGAGTTGAATCCCCAATTCCTCAGCTTGGTATACAATGTCGAATCTGCATCCACCAAATAGCCCCGTTCTTTAGATTTGCTGATAACATTAATGCCATTTAAGATAACATGCCTACCATAATTGTCCACAAATCTGTTTTCGTAGACAGTAATTGATGTTGGCAGCTTCTTTTCAATCACCTCTTCACTCTTGCACCCCATTACAGCAACACCAAAAACAGTTACAGCAAGCAGCCAATACAAAAAAGCAGCCCTTTTATTTACGCCCATATTTCTATTTATATTTCTTTGCAATCTCTTTAATTTTTTCTGAAGGCACCCTAGTCTCCTTTGCTGGCTCATTTGCCATTTTCACCATTGCCTTTGCTATAGTTTTCCCCTCTATCATTTTGTAACGAGCAGGAATCAAAAAACCAATCACCTTCATAATCTTTTTCGACAAATCCTCGCCCATTCTCTTCTCATCTCTATCGCCCACTATAAGCGAAGGTTGCAATAGCTGGGTATGCTCTATCTGCTGTGCAAGCACATCACGCTCCATCTCACCTTTAAGGCGATTATAAAACACCTTGCTCTTTGCATTTGCCCCTAAAGCCGATATAACTATAAAAGAGTTGATACCGTTTTGCTTACAAAGCTTTGCTGCCTCCACCGGTATACCGTAGTCTACAGCACGATATAGCTCTTTGTTAGGAGTTTTTGCTTTAGTGGTACCAATGCAGCAAAACACCACATCGGCACTGAATTTGTCGGCATAGTTCGACAGTTCCAAAAGGTCAATCACATGCTCTTCCAATTTTGGATGTATATTGGGCAGTTTTCTGCGCGTAAAAACCTTTACGGTCTCATAATTTGGGTCCTCTAAAAGTAACTCCAATAGATGCGAACCAGTCAGACCAGTTGCACCAAGTATAATAGCTTTTTTCTTCATTGTTATTTTGTTTCTAGTTGCAAGGTACAGATAATAAAGCAAACAGATTGTACACCTGCAAATTGATAATTCTTTATTTATTCTTGTCCTTCCAGCGCTTCAATGCACGCTCTATCGCCTCCTCGGCAACAGGCGCCATGGCTTCATAGCCAGCACTATTGGGGTGAACACCATCATAAGTATATTCAGCCTTCAAACCCTTTTGCTCATCAGCCATTGGTGCAAAATAGTTGGCATACACAATACTCTGCTCATCGGCATACCTTTTTATCCTCCGGTTTAGCTCCATTATTTTGTTTGCAGGCTCAACACCTGGTTGCCAATGATAGTCTGCTGCAGGCAGCACAGCACAAAGCACCACTTCTATGTTGTGGGCTTTTGCCAACTCTGCCATCGCATACAAGTTATCCTCAATCATCTCCAATGTCGAAGGTCCTGTATTGCCCGCAATATCATTGGTGCCTGCCAATATAACCACCACTTTAGGATATAGTTTGATTACATCCTGGCGAAACCGCAACAACATCTGCGGAGTTGTCTGTCCACTAATCCCCCTGTTGATATAATTAGGGTTGTCGAAATACTCAGGAAAATGACCCTTCCACCCTTCAGTAATAGAGTCGCCCATAAAAACAACCCGTTCTTCATTCTCGTTGGGCAGTACAACCTGGGCATTCTCTTCTTTAAATCTATTCAGTTCTGCCCAATCTTGGGCGCTGTTAATATATGTAATATTCATAAATAGGAAAAATACAATTAAAGTTATGTTTTGAAATCTAATTACAGTAATAAGATTTTTTTTTTGAAGGTTTCATCCTCCTCGCAGCTCTATATTAATTGAGTCATTAATCTTAAAATATGTTGATGGTTTTTTATTAAACATTTATATTACCGCTTTGTTTTGAGCGTTAATACTCAAAAATAGCTAAAAGTTAGTTTAGAGGGTACATGTTTCATATAAAAACAGTACTTTTAAAGCTAAAATCTAAATCACACATATTACACAATGCGAAAACCAGTAAAAATATTAGTAGTTGTAGGCATTGCCCTATTAATACTAGGTATGATTTTCTATCCAACAATCAAAAACTCCTTTGGCGGTAAAGACCAACCTTCAGTTGCACCATCTTCGATATCGCCTCGAAATCAGAGTTTGAGTGTCAATGCAAAAGTTTTGAAACCCCAAACAATGAGCGATGTCTTCAGAACTAAAGGAGTACTATTGCCCGATGAGGAGGTAGATCTTACCTTCGAAACCTCGGGAAAGATAATACAAATAAACTTCAAAGAGGGATCGTTTGTAGATAAAGGTCAATTGTTGGCAAAAGTAAACGATGCCCCCTTGCAAGCAGAGCTCAAAATGCTGGAGTCGCAACTGCCCCTTGCACAAGAGCGCGTGTTTCGTCAGCGCACCCTGTTGGATAAAGATGCAGTAAGTCAGGAAGCTTTCGAAACCGTTACAACAGAGCTTGACAGATTAAAAGCCAATATAGAATTGATAAAAGCACGCATATCACAAACCGAACTGCGCGCCCCATTTAGTGGCATGATTGGTTTGCGATTGGTAAGCGAGGGAGCTTATGCTTCGCCACAAGTAAGAATATCTACCCTTACCAAAATATCGCCCCTCAAGATAGAGTTTGCCGTAAACGAACGCCAAGAGAGCGAAATTGTAGATGGCACAAAACTCACATTTACACTAGAAAACGATTTAAATACCTACGAAGCTTCAGTGTATGCTGTTGAAACATCGTTAGATGCCAGTACACTTTCATTAAAAGCCCGTGCCCGTTATGCCAATCCAGGAGGAAAGATCAAACCAGGCCGATCGGCACAAATAGAGATCCAACTGCGCGAAATAACCAACACAATAGTTATCCCAAGCATGTCGTCGATTGCCGAAATGGGTCAAGACATAGTATATACCTACAACAACGGAAAAGCCAAAAGAGTAGTGCTCACCAAAGGACTTCGCACCGCCTCCTCTGTACAGGTATTAGAGGGATTGAACGTTGGCGATACATTATTAACAACAGGAGTGATGCAATTGCGCGATGGCATGAATGTGTCTATAGCTCAATTTGAGGAATAAATTATAAAGGAGACTATTGAATGACATTATCAGAATTAAGCATAAAGCGACCCGTACTTTCCACTGTGTTTATGCTCGTGATTCTTCTCTTCGGAATAATTGGTTACACCAGTTTGCCTGTAAGAGAGTATCCAAGTGTAGACAATCCCATTATCACGGTAAGTGTTTCGTACCCAGGTGCCAACGCCGATGTGATAGAGAAGCAAATAACCGAACCTCTTGAGCAAAACATTAACGGCATTCCTGGCATTCGCTCCCTTATAAGTAGCAGTAGCCAAGGGCGTTCGCGTATTACAGTAGAGTTCGAACTCTCTGTTGATATGGAAACAGCCGCCAATGATGTGCGCGACAAAGTATCTGTAGCACAACGATACCTTCCACGCGACGTCGACCCACCCACCGTATCGAAGGCAGATGCCGACGCAGAGCCCATTATGCAAATAACGGTGCAGAGCGATATTCGCTCACTTTTGGAGTTGACCGAGATTGCAGAGCTCACCGTAAAAGAGCGTTTGCAAACCATTCAAAACGTAAGTTCTGTAGCAATATGGGGCGAAAACCGTTATGCAATGCGCCTCTGGCTCGACCCCGTAAAGATGGCAGCCTACAAAACCACCCCCATGGAGATTAAAGCAGCACTCGATAGAGAAAACATCGAGTTGCCAGCTGGTAGTATAGAGGGCGACGAAATAGAGCGCTCCATCCGCACATTAGGGTTGATGATTACTCCCGAGGAGTTTAACAACCTCATTATAAAAGAAGACGATTACCGCATTGTTCGCTTTGGCGATGTGGGTTTTGCCGAGCTCGACTCTGAAAACCGAAAAAACGTATTGCGCCGCAATGGCATCCCCATGGTAAGCACCGTGATAATACCACAACCAGGAGCCAACCAAATTGAGATTGCCGATGAGGTGCGTGTTCGCCTCGAACAGATGCGAAAGGACCTACCCGACGATGTTATAGTTGAAGTTGCTCACGATAGCACCCGTTTTATTCGTGCTTCAATTGATGAGGTTAAAAACACCATCTATATTGCATTTGCTTTAGTTGTAATTATCATTTTCCTCTTCTTGCGCGATTGGCGCGTTACCATTATTCCCACCGCTGCTATACCTATTTCATTGATTGGTGTATTCTTTATTATGTATTTAGCAGGCTTCTCCATCAATGTGCTTTCGATGCTTGCCATCGTGTTGGCAGTGGGGTTGGTTGTAGACGATGCCATTGTAGTGGTCGAGAATATCTATCAAAAAATAGAGAAAGGGATGACACCCCGCGATGCAGCCATCGAAGGGTCGCAAGAAATTTTCTTTGCCGTTGTGTCCACAACAATTACCCTAGTTGCAGTGTTTTTCCCCATTGTTTTTCTGGAGGGAATGACAGGGCGACTATTTCGCGAGTTTAGTATAGTAGTTGCCGGTGCAGTTATCATCTCCTCTTTTGTAGCCCTCACCTTTACGCCCATGTTGGCATCAAAGATTTTGGTAAAGCGAGAGAAGAAAAATTGGTTTATGAATAAAACAGAACCATTCTTCGAGGGTATGAATAACATCTACGGAAAGTGGCTAACCTATTTTATTGCACATAAAAAGCTAGTAATTCCTATTTTTATTGTCACCATATTACTTATTGTAGTTTTCCTAAGAGCAATTCCGGGCGAGATGGCACCCCTCGAAGACCGTTCTCAAGTAATGGTAAGAACCACCCTTCCCGAAGGAGCAACCTTTGAGTACACCCGCGACTACACCAACCGTATATCGCACATAGTCGATTCGTTGGTACCCGAAAAAGAGTCGAATATGACCATCATATTTGGTTCTTTCGGAATGGTGCGCCTCACCCTGCCCGATATGACAGACCGCGATAGAACTCAAATGGAAATTGCCGATGAAATATCGAAAGGAGTGCGCCCCGAAACAGCTGCTCGCGCCTTTGTGCGTCAGCAATCCACCTTTGGTGGTCGACGTGGAGGCATGCCACTTCAATATGTGTTACAAGCACCCTCTATCGATAAGTTGGAAGAGTTTATTCCACCCTTTATGGCAAAAGTAAACGAAAGTCCCTACTTTCAAATGGCCGACGTCAATTTAAAATTCTCGAAACCCGAAACCCGTATTGTTATAGATAGAGACAAAGCAGCCCTATTGGGGGTAAGTACACGCGACATTGGACAAACATTGCAATATGCACTGAGCGGACAACGCATGGGCTACTTCTATATGAATGGTAAGCAGTATCAAATATTGGCAGAAATCAATCGTCAACAGCGAAACAGCCCGTTAGATTTGAAATCTATCTATCTAAAAAACCGCGAAGGCACCATGATTCAGATGGACAACCTAGTTGAACTTGAAGAGTCGGTTGCCCCACCACAACTCTATCGCTACAATAGATTCAACTCAGCCACCGTATCGGCAGGACTAGCCCCTGGCTACTCCCTTGGCGAGAGTATCGAGGAGATGGACCGTATTGCTAGCGAAGTGCTCGACGATACCTTCCGCACAGCCCTCGAAGGCGAGTCGCGCAGCTATAGAGAGAGCTCCTCAAGCTTAATGTTTGCGTTTCTCTTGGCACTTGTGCTTATCTTTCTAATTCTTGCCGCACAGTTCGAGAGTTTCAAAGACCCCTTTGTAGTAATGTTTACCGTGCCATTGGCTGTTACAGGAGCACTCTTCTTTATGTGGCTCTTTGGTGTAACCATGAATATATATAGCCAAATTGGTATCATCATGCTCATTGGGTTGGTTGCCAAAAATGGTATCCTTATTGTTGAGTTTGCCAATCAGCGTCAAGAGAATGGCCTCGACAAGTTGGAAGCAATTCAAGGAGCAGCCGTGCAGCGCTTGCGCCCCATTCTTATGACAAGTATCTCCACTATTTTAGGACTACTTCCACTAGCACTTGCTACAGGCGAGGGAGCTAATGGGCGTATAGCCATGGGAGTTGCCGTTATTGGTGGATTGCTTATATCTACTTTACTTACACTATTTATTGTGCCAGCCATGTATATGTTTATTTCAACACAACGAGATGTTGAAAAAACTGACAAACTATCAAATGAAGATTAAAAAATGAAGAGAGTTTTAAGTTTTATATTCCTATCCCTACTACTATCGTTTTCCTACTCCATTGTTGCACAAGTCATCAATCTAGAGGAGTGTTTAAAGATAGGGTTGGAGCAGAATTTCGATATCAGAATAAAGCGCAACGAGCAAACCATTTCAGACAGAAATGTAACTTGGGGCAACGCCGGATTGATGCCCACCATCGATGCCACCACAGGTGCAAATTTGAGAAGCGAAAATGCCAATCAAACCCCCGCCGATGGCTCAGCACAGAGAGAAATACGCAACAACAATACCGAGACACTCAACGCTAGCGTCAATCTCAATTGGACTATTTTTGATGGATTTAATGCACAAACCAACTACAAAAAACTAAAAGAGTTGCGAAGCATGGGCGAGTTGAGCACACAGCTCACCATCGAATCCTTTATAGCCAACCTGTCAGCCGAATATTTCAACCTAGTGAAAGAGACTATGAGGATGCAAAACCTCAAGTCGGCTGTCAAACTATCCGGCGAGCAGTTGCGCATAGTAGAGGCGCGCTATCAAATTGGCGATTTGTCTCGACTTGATTTGCAACAAGCACGTGTCGATTTCAACTCAGATAGCTCTCGCCTCATTTACCAACACGAGGTGTTGAACAGCTCGCGCATTAAGCTCAACGAGTTGATGGGAGTAGACAATGTAGAGCTACCCTTGGTTGCCGCCGACACCTCTATTGTATTAAGCCCCATAGCCCCCAAAGATGTATTGTGGAACAGCGTACTCACTTCAAATATTTTGCTACAACTCACACAAAAAGATATTACACTAAGTCAGCTCAACCTCAAAAACATCGAGAGCAGATACTATCCTTATGTAAGGCTCAATACTGGCTATGGATTCTCGCACTTCAACTACGATCAAGGCTCGTTTGACAAACAACGCACCTGGGGACCAAACGTTGGGGTAACAGTTGGCATCAACCTCTTCGATGGATTTAACAAACGACGCGAGCAAAAAAATGCCCGTACACGTATCGAAAACACCAAGTTAGAGAGAGAGCAGATGCAACTAGCTATAAAGAGCGACTTTGCCAATATGTGGCAATCGTATCTCAACAACCTAGAGCTTTTTCAGCTCGAAAAAGAGAACGTAGAGGTGGCACGCGAAAACTACAACATTGCAATAGAACGCTACAAACTGGGCGACCTTGCAGGAATTAGACTGCGCGAAGCCCAAAACAGTTTGCTAGATGCCGAAGAGCGATTGGTAACAGCACAATACAACATTAAAATGAACGAAATAGCCCTTAAACAGATTAGTGGTAGAGTTACAGATTATCTAAGAGTAGAGCTATAAACAAGACTGTTTTGCCTACTATTAGAAATATGCCATTTGTTTTAATTAAGAGTTCTGCTTTCATTCAATTATAAAATATGCATTATATTTGCACATAATTTAAAATTGTGTGCAGTTAGAATATGGAAATTAGATTTATAAGCGAACTCCATCAGAGCATTCGCAACAACTGGGAGCTCCCAGCATTGACAGACTATCAAGGCGAAACAATCTATTACAAAGACTTCGCAAAAAACATAGCCCAGCTTCATGCCTACTTCAAAGCAGGAGGTATTGAAAAAGGAGACAAAGTAGCCCTTTGTGGCAGAAATTCTTCCAATTGGGCAATGGCTTTTTTTGCAACAATGAGCTATGGAGCAGTTGTGGTAAGCATCCTACACGAGTTCGATAAAGCAAGTGTAGAGTATATCGTAAACCACTCCGATGCAAAATTCTTCTTTACAGATAGTGCCATCTTCGATAAAATAAATATAGACCAACTATTACAACTACAATCAGTTGTATCGCTCGACAATTACACTCTTCTACACAGTCAGTCCAAGGAGTTGAAAAGCTTTTTCGACAACAAAGAAGAGCACTTCAAGAAAACAATTACAGCCAATTTCAGCGCTAGCGATATCGATTGGCACAACGACCAACCCGACGAACTAGCCATTATCAACTACACTTCGGGCACAACCAGTAGCCCAAAGGGTGTGATGATACCCTATCGCAGTGTGTGGTCTAACAATAAATTTGCCAACGACAACCTCCCCTTTATGAACCGAGGCGACGATGTAGTGTGCATGCTACCCATGGCTCATACTTATGGATTGGCGTTCGAGATTATCAAATCTATCACTTATGGTTGTCATATCCACTTCTTGGGCAAAGTGCCTTCGCCCCGCATTATCAAAGAAGAGTTTGCCAAATATAGACCAAAACTCATCTTCTCGGTGCCCTTAATTATGGAGAAAATTGTTACAAGCAACGTATTTCCAGCACTAAGAAAACAACCCCTTTTAACGCTGTTCAAACTACCAATTGTTAAACTATTTGTGCGCAAAAAGATAAGAAAACAGCTAATCGATTTCTTTGGCGGACAAGTAGGCGAGTTTGTAATTGGCGGTGCAGCCCTAAACGGCGAAGTAGAGCGTTTTCTTATGTCCATCAAGTTCCCATTCACAGTGGGTTATGGCATGACCGAGACCAGTCCACTAATAAGCTACTGCTCCTGGAAAGAGTTTCGTCACCAAACCTGTGGCAAGCCAGTCGATAGAATGGAGGTAAAAATCGATTCCAACAATCCCGAGAATGAAGTGGGAGAGATACTAACTCGCGGCACAAACGTGATGCTTGGTTATTACAAAAACCAAGAAGCTACAAAAGAAGCCTTCACCCCCGATGGTTGGATGCGAACAGGCGACCTAGGAGTGATGGACAAAGATGGCTTCATTTATATCAAAGGACGCAACAAAAACATGATACTAGGTGCAGCGGGTCAAAACATCTACCCCGAAGAGATAGAGGAGAAGCTAAACAACCTACCTTGCGTGCAAGAATCATTGGCAGTAGAGGAAGATGGCAAAGTAGTTGCCCTTGTTTACCTCGACGAGAATGTAATGAAAGCCAAACATATCAAACCCGAACACTACGAATCTTATTTCCAAAAGAAATTAAAAGAGGTCAATCAAAACCTTGCTACCTATAGTCAAATACGTTCGTTTCGCTTACAAACCGAGGAGTTTGACAAAACCCCAAAGAGAAGCATCAAACGATTTAAATATACCGAAGAGGCATAGCAAAGGATAAAAACACTGTAAAAGGGTTGTTCAAACCCCCATACTATTAGAGGGATATATGTTATAATATATCCCTTTTTGTTTCAATAGCACCCTTCTAACTATCAATACACTATCTACTCTGTTGATAAAGTGTTAATTATGACCGAGCAACAGCTGTTTTCCTTTATAATATCAAATAAATTGTTACTTTTGCATATAATACATTATTCTCAATATATATATATGGAAAATAGATTTTTAGGCGTACTTGAGCAAAGCATTCGCAAAAACTGGGAACTTCCGGCTCTTACAGACTATCAAGGTGAAACAATACATTACAAAAAATTTGCCTTAAGCATAGCCAAACTACATGCTTATTTTAAAGCAGGTGGCGTAAAAAAAGGCGACAAAATAGCCCTTTGTGGCAGAAACTCTTCCAACTGGGCAATAGCCTTCTTTGGCACACTAAGCTATGGAGCAGTAGTGGTGAGCATCTTGCACGAGTTCGACAAAGGCAGCGTAGAGTATATTGTAGACCACTCCGATGCAAAAGTGTTTTTTGCAGACAAAGCAATCTATGATAAAATTGATATAGAAGCTATACCACAACTCGAAACAGTTGTATCGCTCGACGATTTTTCTCTACTACACAGTCAGTCCGAAGAGCTAAAAAGCTTTTTCGACAACCAAGAAGCCTATTTCAAAAAACTGTTTACAAAAAACTTCACAGCCAACGATATCGATTGGCACAAAGAGAAGCCCGACGAAATGGCTATTATCAACTACACATCGGGCACCACAAGTAGTCCAAAAGGTGTGATGATACCCTATCGCAGTGTGTGGTCAAATAATAAGTATGCCAACGACAATGTGCCCTTTATTCAAAGTGGCGACGATGTTGTGTGCATGCTACCCATGGCTCACACTTATGGTTTGGCATTCGAGATTATCAAATCGCTCACATTGGGTTGTCATGTCCATTTTCTTGGCAAAGTACCCTCGCCACGCATCATCAAAGAAGAGTTTGCCAAGTACAAACCAAAATTGATACTATCCGTTCCATTAATTATTGAGAAAGTAGTACAAGGCAATGTAATGCCCGCCCTACAAAAAGAGCCCATCAACACACTCCTCAAAATACCCATTGTACGCACCTTTGTTCGCCGCAAAATAAAAACCCAACTAATGGATTTCTTTGGTGGCAATGCCGGTGAATTTATTATAGGTGGAGCATCGCTCAACGAAGAGGTAGAGAAATTATTGATGGATATAAAATTCCCATTCACAGTGGGTTATGGCATGACCGAGACCAGCCCACTCATTGGCTATGTTCGTTGGCAAGACTTCAGAAGCCAGTCGTGTGGCAAAGTAGTAGACCGAATGGAAGTAAAAGTTGACTCTCCCGACCCACAAAATATAGCAGGCGAGTTTCTTGTAAAAGGGATGAACGTGATGCTTGGCTACTACAAAAACGAGGAGGCTACAAAAGAAGCCTTCACCCCCGATGGATGGATGCGTACAGGCGACTTGGGTGTGATGGACAAAGATGGCTTTATGTACATCAAAGGGCGCAACAAAAACCTTATCTTGGGTTCGGGCGGACAAAACATCTACCCCGAAGAGATAGAAGAGAAGCTAAACAACCTACCTTGTGTGCAAGAGGCATTGGCAATAGAGGAGGATGGCAAAGTAGTTGCCCTTATCTACCCCAATACAGATGCACTAAAAGCAAAAGGTATCAAACCCGAAGATTACGAAAAGCACTTCGAGGAGCAGATAAAAGAGGTAAATGATAACCTACCAGCATACAGTAAAATCAGATCCTTTCGCCTACAAGACGAGGAGTTTGAGAAAACTCCAAAGAGAAGCATTAGACGGTTTAAGTATATGGAGGGGGGGGGAAGTAAGAGTTAAAAGTTAATAATTAAAAATTAAAAGCGACTAACCTTTGTCATTCTGAGGCTTCACCCAATTTTTATTGGGCGAAAAGAAGGGAATGACATGGAGTTTAATATTGTATGTGAGGCCCGAAGGGCTGATATATTTCAGCCCAGGCTGAAGGCCTGGG
>ERZ1032852.126-NODE-126-length-21846-cov-12.737323_pt1 | contig 21846 bp, 16 predicted proteins | sample MGYA00516689_ERZ1032852 | MGnify/ENA primary metagenome ERZ1032852 (study PRJEB33719, sample SAMN04262499) | wastewater metagenome | biome: rural village; feature: composting latrine chamber; material: composting feces with ash | place: El Salvador | collected...
AAACACATACATCATAATGAGATAACTAAGATATTGCACAAACACAAAAGTAGTAACTAATAAGTAACAAAATGAGAAGAGTTTTATCAATGATTCTATGCATGATGGTTGTATTTAATATAGCCTATGCACAAAGAGATGTAAAAGTTGTGGAGCAAGCTCAAAGCACTGTATCCACATCAAACGAGAAGGTGATTAAACGTAAAGTTGCAATTGGGAGGTTCTCCAATGAAACCCAGTATGCAAAAGGAATTTTCTATGACAAAGAGAACGATCCTATGGGAAAACAAGCATTGGATATTCTATCCTCCAAACTTGCAGCATCTGGTAAGTTTCTATTATTAGAAAGGAGTGACTTGTCAGCACTCTTAGAGGAAAGTCAGAAAGGTGGTAATCCTTTGTCTACTCTAGGAGCAGACTATATAATAATTGGTTCTATAACAGAGTTTGGACGAAAAAATGTTGGTAAGTCGGGTGTTTTCAGTACTAGCAAAACTCAAACAGTAGAAGCGGCTGTTACAGTTCGTTTAATTGATGTGTCTACAGGATTAATTATCTATTCGGATGAGGCAAGGGGTTCTGCCGATTTAACTACCAAAACAACTATGGGAGTAGGGGGCAGAGCTGATTATGATGCCACGCTTAGCGACAAAGCTATTTCAGAAGCAATTGGTCAATTGGTCGAAAATATCATAAACAAGTCAACCGATAAAGCTTGGAGAACATATTTTCTTGCTTTTGAAGAAGATGCAGTCTTAATTGCTGGTGGTGCAAGTCAGGGCATTGAAGTTGGCGATACTTTCACTATTAAAACCAAAGGAAGAAGTGTGAAAAACCCACAAACGGGAATGATGATAGAACTGCCAGGTAAAGAAATAGGAACTGTAACCATTCTTGCTACCGGAGGAGACACTGCCGAAACTGAATATTCTTTTGTGGAGGTATCTTCAAATACAGATATAGATGTAAATAAACTAACTGAATATTTTATTGAGGAAATAAACTGATATAGCTATGAAATTAAAAATAATATTTGCATTAGGGCTTGGCCTTTTACTGTGTGGATGTAGAGCCCATTATCCTGTAGCTCAACAGAGCGGAAAAGATGATGTTGCGTATTTACTCTTTGTTAGTCAAAAAGAATATGCAAAAAAACATGTTACAGTTACTTTAGATGGTGAAACTACCTTTGAGGCAAAAGTTGTAAAGGCAAGAGATTCATATCGTAAGGGTACATCCTACGCCATAGCAACCGGAAGACGAACAATAAACGTGGAATATAAAGGTGCCTCAATTTACAATAAAGAGATATTTGTATCTACACAAGAAACCAAAATAATAACATTGCCATGATAAAGAAGTTTTTATTAATAGGAGGTTGCATTCTTGCTTTAGCCTCTTGCACTTCTACAAAAAACATGTACTCTTGGTACAACTATGAAGATATTACTTACAAATACAGTAAGAAAAGCACCCCCGAGTTGCAAGTGAAGCTGCTAGAAGAGTACCAAAAAATAACCCAAAACCAAAAAGGCCTAAGGGGAGTAGTTCCTCCCGGTTTGTATGCAGAGTATGGTTTCCTTCTTTATAAAACTGGAAAAAATGACGAAGGTCTTGTTTTTTTGAAAGAAGAGATTAGGCTGTATCCCGAATCAGAGAAATATGTATCAAGAATAATTAAACAATTAGAGCAATGAAAAATTATTTTACTATTACAATTGTGGCAATACTCTTGTCATCATGTGCTCAGAACGTAGGTATAACAAGGGGTGTGCAATACGCGCAAATGTATGAAGAGAAGCCTACTTCTATTGTAATTATGCCACCTATCAATCAAACAAATTCTGTAGAAGCAAAAGAGTTTTTTTATACCACAATGTATATGCCCCTTACAGAAAAGGGATATTATGTTTTCTCGCCCTATCTTACCATGGAGATGCTCCAGTCTGAAAGTGCTTATGATAGTGAAATGTTTCTTGAAGGTGATTTGGGCAGTTTCAAAAATGTGTTAGGCGCAGACGCTGCTATATTTACTATAATAAAATCATGGGATAGAAATAGTCTATTGGGATACTTAACTGTTGGTGTTGAATATGTTCTTCGATCTACAGCTACTGGAGAAACTCTTTATCACAGAGAAGGTTTAATACAAGTAGATACAAGTGTAAATAGTGGCGGAGGTGGCCTTGTTGGCTCTTTGGTAAACATGGCTGCAACTGCTATTAATACAGCTATGACAGACAAGGTTGTTGCTGGCAGAAGATGCACCGCCTTTGTCTTGAGCGATATGCCTGTTGGTAAGTACGATGCCAATTTTTTAAAAGATAGTGAAGTCTTAGCAGGAGATAAGTATATTAGAGCAACCGTAAAATAAATAGTTTGTCTGATGAATTTAATTCATAATTAGTCTCAATGGCTCGTTATAAAAAGAAAAAAGACGGTTAAAAGGTGACACCTTTTTACCGTCTTTTCTTACATGGTTTGCTAAATTGAATAGCCTTGTAGGAGTTCTCATTAGTATGCCCTAGCAAACACCACCCTTTGTGCCGAAGGCTTACCAGTTACCATACATTTGCCAGGAGTTTTATCACCCTCCAATGGAATACAACGAATAGTAGCCTTTGTCTCATTTTTGATAAGCTCCTCCGTCTCTGCGCTGCCATCCCAGTGGCACATCAAGAAACCACCCTTTTCAATCTCCACCTTAAACTCCTCGTAGCTATCCACATTGCGTGTTACCGATGCACGATAATCTAATGCCTTTTGGTAGATATTCTTTTGCATCTCCTCCAATAGCACTTTTATATGCTCTTCAATTCCCTCTTGTGGAAGCGTCTCCTTTGTCAATGTATCGCGGCGAGCTATCTCTATAGTACCATTTTCCATATCGCGTGCACCAATTGCCAAACGCACCGGCACACCCTTCAACTCATATTCAGAGAATTTCCAACCAGGTTTCTTATTATCCGAGTTGTCATATTTCACACTTACACCCAATGCTTTCAGCCTTTTCACAATCTCAGCAACCCTCTCATTTATCATCTCCAATTGCTCATCGTTTCTGTATATTGGCACAATCACCACCTGATAAGGAGCCAATAGCGGAGGAAGCACCAATCCGTTATCATCAGAGTGTGCCATAATCAATGCGCCAATTAGTCGCGTAGAAACACCCCACGAGCTAGCCCATACATACTTTCTCTCACCATCTTTGTCTGCAAACATCACATCAAACGCCTTAGCAAAGTTTTGCCCCAAAAAGTGCGATGTGCCCGATTGCAATGCTCTTCCATCTTGCATCAATGCCTCTATAGTAAAAGTATCTAAAGCACCCGCAAAACGTTCAGCTGGCGATTTTACACCTTTCACTACTGGCATAGCCATATAGGTCTCTGCAAATTCGGCATAAACATCCAGCATTTTACGTGTCTCCTCCAATGCCTCCTCTTTGGTAGCATGTGCAGTGTGACCCTCTTGCCACAAAAACTCTGCAGTACGGAGAAATAGGCGTGTACGCATTTCCCATCTCACCACATTTGCCCACTGATTTATCAAAATTGGTAGGTCGCGGTACGACTGAATCCAATTGCGATAAGTGCTCCAAATGATAGTTTCAGAAGTAGGTCTCACAATCAACTCCTCCTCCAATTTAGCTTCTGGGTCAACAATAATGCCGTTGCCCTCTGGGTCGTTTTTCAAACGATAGTGCGTTACCACAGCACACTCTTTGGCAAAGCCTTCCACATGATCTGCCTCTTTGCTTAGAAAAGATTTAGGAATAAAGAGCGGAAAATAGGCATTCTCGTGTCCAGTTTCCTTAAACATATCGTCGAGTTGACGTTGCATTTTTTCCCAAATAGCATATCCATAGGGCTTAATAACCATACAGCCTCGCACAGCAGAGTTCTCTGCCAAGTCAGCTTTAATTACCAAGTCTAAATACCATTGTGAATAATCTTCACTGCGTGGAGTTAAATCCTTCAATTGCTTTGCCATAATATATGATGTAATCTGTTGTTAATTGTATCTTTTAGTTTTAGAGCACAAAGATAATAAAATGAATTATCAATAGAGAGTTAAAAGTTAAAACTTAACAGTAAAAAACGAAATGCTAAAGCCTTATATACGTGTATTGTAGTAGTTTCTGTGCGAGAGTGGCTGTATTGTAAGGCAAGGTATTGACTAATTACTAAAGCTGCGAGTATCTGATTGCGCAGGAAACATTATTTAAACATTATTTAAACATTATTTAAACGCTGTTTAAACACCCTTTTAGTTGTGTTTAAAGGGTGTTTTATATTGGGTAAGTATAGTGTTGTTATTGAGGGTGTTTGTTGAAAAGCAATTGATAACTCCCAGTTTTATTTACGTATCATACAATCCATCTCTCTCATCTGCCTCCATTATTTCACTTATTAAGCGTGCTTGCTCTTCTTTTGTTGTTTTTTTAGAGCTTACCGTCTCCACTTCTTCTATTTTTATAAACCATGTTCTTAAAAAGAGCATATAAATAACCAGGTATATCAGCCCCAAAACAAGTAGTCCACCCATAAATTTCACTATAAAGCTATTGGTAGTGGTTAGCGTTAGATAGATGCTAGTTATAAAAGGAAAAAGAATTAGAAGTACCAACCAATTATATTTAAAGCTTCTCATTTTTATGGTTATATCTTTATTGTCGCTCAAATCCACCTCTAGAGGTTTGCTTCCACCCGACAACCATCTTTGTTTAAGCTCAATTTTGTGCTTCCCTGGCGTCATATCAAATTGCGCAGTTTGATCGATACCCACGTGCCCCACTCTCTCCCCATCTATATAGATTTGGGTACTTCTCTGTTGATTAGTCCATTCGTATGGACGTACTATTGTTATTTTTGCCATAAACTAGAAGATTTTTTAGGGTTACAACCCAAATAACTTTATTCGCATTACTCACGTTTTTAGCTTTAATACATCATTCTCATCACACTTCATTGCATTCTTTATCAGAGGCACTTGCTTCTCTTTCGATGCTTTTTTAAACGCATCAGGCTCCACCTCTTTCAAACTCATAAAATGACGGGTATAAAACGGAATTAAAAGAGAGAGATACACCAATGTCAAGCCCAATAAATCGTAAAGCAAAGAAGGTTTTAAATTAAGTATAGACACAGCACCATGATACAAAATAGAAGTTATAACAAACAAGAAAGGCACAATTAGCAAAGTATATTGATTGCTAGATATTTCAAACACCCTGTCTCCATTCTTACTCAAATTAATGGGCAGTGGTTTGCTCCCACCACACCACTTATTTCTCAGCTCCACCTTGTGTTTACCTGCCGACAAGTCAAAATCCAACGTTTGGTCGATGCCTATACGTCCAGCTTTCTCACCATCAATAAAGATATTAATGTGCTTTGCTTGATTCACCCATTCATCTGGTCGTATAATTGTTATTTTTGGCATACTCTATCTTCCTGATTGATTATTTATCTATTATCAGTAATTATCTAAACAGTTCATCTATACTTCAATGAGTGCAGAAACTCTGCATCTTTTCATTTTTTTTACTTTTAACCCTTCACTCCTCACCCCTCACCCCTTACCCTTCACCCCTTACCCCTTACCCTTTACCCTCCACCTCTTCCATCCTATAATAAAACCACTTTGCATTGATAAACTTAAAGATATAAATAATTACAGTATAAACCAGCAATAGCAGCACAAAGCTCGTGCTAAATTCGAACGATATACCCGATGCTACGTAGATGGCAAACAGCACTATAAAAAGAATAGGCAAAGTAATTTTGGTGTACTTCTGGCTCACCACCCTCACCACTTTTTCTTCACCCGTGCCCACATCCACCACAAGAGGTCTGTTTATGAGCGATTTGCCCCTCGTTACTGCCACTTTATGTTTTCCCGGTTCCACTTCAAACTCTATATTCTTGCCAGCATCTATCCCCCCAATATGCTCATCATCGATGTAGATATTAGTAAATGATTGGTTGCACCAATCAAAAGGGCGCTCTATGGTTATTTTCGACATGTTCTGTTTCTTTTCAATGCATCCTTATACCAACCCACACGATGCAATTGTGCAGGAGAGGTGTTGCTAGTTTCTACAACCAATGGTCGTTGCGGGCGCTAGCCGCAATGCCCTCTAGTTTCTACCACCAATGGTCAATGCGGGCGCTAGCCGCAATGCCCTCGATTTAATTGATGGTGTCCGCTATTTATTTACCCATATCAACCCCACACGATACAATCGTTCGGGAGCAATGCTGAACTGGGTAAAGGGTGAAGGGTAGGGGGTAAAGAGTAGATTATTCTTGACTATCACGCACCTCGCACCTCGCACTCTCATTAATAATTAACAATTATCCATTAATAATTATCTTACAACCTTCCCGTAGCCTTCAAATACTTAGTCCTATTCAAGTTAAGCGTAGCCTTAGCAGTTACAAGCGTACTCATAGCACTTTGCCACATTGTTTGCGCCTCCATATAGTCCGACAGCGTTTCCATGCCAGCATCATACATCTCCTTGCTCACCTCCATATTTTCCAATGCCTGCTGCACCGATTTTGTCGACAACACCACATCAAGTTGCGCCTCATTTAGTTGGTTCAATGCCTGGTTTGCTTCAAGAGTCATCTCCTGCTGAGAGTGGTTGAGCTGCATTTCCGCTATCAACCTCTCCACCTTTGCCTCCTTTACCTTGTTTCTACCTTCACCCCAATTAAAAATAGGAATATTTACCGACAACATAGCAGCAAAGTTAGCCCCATCAAAAAGCTTCTCACCATTCAGTTCCAAACCATTAGTGTAGCCATACATCCCCATCACCCCAATATTGGGCAGAAAATCGCTCCTCACCAGTTTCACCTGCTGCTCCTTCATCTCTATCTGTTTAGAGAGCAATGCATATTCTGGACGAAGCGTTATATCAATTGCGTTAGAAGTGTTGGGCATTATATTTATAGATGCATCCTCATCAAACGAGTCAGCCACCTCCGTATCGTTGTGCAGTGGCAACCCAATGGTATGGTTGAGGTTCATAACAGCCAGTCTGTAAGCATTTTGTGCACGCGTCAAATTAAGCTCCGCCTCATTCATCTTCACCTGCACCGTTAGCAAATCCTTTCTATGCGTCATGCCCTCTTCCACAGCACCCTTCACCGTTCTGTGCAACTCCTGCAAAGTCTCTTTATATTGCGTGGCCGTCTCTATCATAGCCTCCGCCTTCACACAGTTCCAATACGCCTCGTCGCATAGCAAAATCACCTCATCTTCCGACAACTTTTCATTCATTCGAGCCATCTCTAGCCCCGTTTTAGCCATTTTATAAGCCGCCGTTATCTTTCCACCCATAAAAATAGGTTGCTCTATGCGCAGCGAGCCATTGTAGGCACTATTCACCTTCAACTCCAACGGAATATCGGGCATAAAAGCAAACCCACCAGTAGGATTTGCCCCTCCCTGCCCATCAGGCATAAAAGTTGGCAAGTTGCCACCCTCTATCGTTCTACCAAATTTAGCATCGCTATAGAGATACGTTCCCGCTGCCGACAGTTTTGGCAAATAGTTTGTGCGGTAGGTAGCCACCCTATAGTCAGCCGCCGTTATCTGCTCTTTTGCAATATTATTTTCAATATTATTTTCAAGCGCCATCTCTCTACACTCTTGCAAGGAAAGAGTTGTTGCGCCACCTTCTTGCTGAGCAAAGGCTGCCGTTGCACCCATCACCAACAATGATAGTGCAACAAACAAGCTTCTATATCTTATCTTCAATCTATTCATATTATTCATCACAGCTTTTATCAGATTTTTCTAATTTAATTTTAAAGAATATAGCATAGAGAATAGGAATAAACAGCAATATAATGAGCGTTCCTATAAGCAAACCACCCATAATAGTTACTGCTAGCGAGCCAAACAGTGCATCGGTCAAGAGCGGAATCATACCCAAAATGGTGGTCAAAGAGGCCATCATCACAGGGCGAAATCTACTTGACGAGCTGTCGAGCAGTGCCTCCATTGGGTCTTTGCCCGTAGAGAGTTGGTCGCCAATCTCTTCCATTAGCACCACACCATTCTTTATCATCATCCCAATCAATCCTAGTATTCCCACAATGGCTACAAAGCCAAACTCCTTTCCAGAGAGCAACATGCCAAATACCACGCCAATCAGTATAAGCGGTATACAGAGCAATATTATAATAGGTTTTTTATAATCCTGAAACAGCAATATAAGTATAGCAATCATAAGAATAATAGCAAGCGGAAAGTTCTTGAAAAGATACTTTGTCGACTCCGTACTTGCTTTATGCTCGCCCCACCACTGCACATTGTAGCCCGGTGGCAACTCTATATTCTCTATATCTGCTAGTATACTCTCGCGTGCACCCTCGGCACTCACACCCGCAGCAGGCTCACACTGCGCCCTCATAGCCCTTTGCCCATTGCTTCTTATCACAAGGGGTTCGTGCCACTCAATATCTATTCCGTTTGTAGCCTGGCTTAGCGGCACCGTTCTTAGCAACTCTTTTATCACCTCTTCCTCTTTAATAGAGCCATTCATTAGCCCCATTACAGTCTCTTTATTTAAAAGATTCTCAAACGGAGGCACCATGCCAAACACCTGCGCATTGCTCAAATCTCTCAATGGCGATCCGGGCTCCTGCACCGTTTTCATATATATATTAAACCTGTCGCGCCCATCATAAAACACACCAGTAGGAATTCCCTCTGTAGCTGCCAATAATGATATAGCAATATCCTTTCTCGACAACCCCAACGAGCGTGCTGCCGGTTGGTTATAATTAATCACCACAACGGGTATTTTTGGTTCCCAATCGTTAGTCTCTAGCACCGTGTTGCTATTCTTGTTCATTATCTCTTGTGCTTGCCCTGTCAAATTGCGAAGCACAGCAGGGTCGGGGCCCGAAAACTCTACTGCAACAGGAAACTTCTCATACATCAAGTTGTATCGCTTCACCCTTGCATAGGCTTGCGGATAGTTCTCTATCAAATACTTCTGTATATAATCTAAAGATTGCACTGCCGCTTTGGGCGATTTGAAATCCACAATCAGCTCGCCATAAGACATAGAGGGTGTTGCCATACTCCTCACCAAATTGTAGCGCGTGGGTGTGCCACCAATAGCTGTAGTAATATGCGTTACATCTTCTCTCTCCATCAAATGTTCCGATAGTTGTTGGAGGTCTTCTTTCACCCTCTCGCTCATCGTTCCTTCCGGCAATTTATACTCTATATACAGTTGGTTGTACTCCATATCGGGAAAAAACCCTTGTGGCAAAAACTGATAGCTAAACAAACTAGCCGCCACCAACACAGCAGCTATAGCTATAGAGGTGGTTTTATGGCAAAGCACCCACTGTAGCACCCTGCGCAACATTCTGTACGAAGGCGTGTCGAACGGATCTTTCTCCTTCTCCTCCTCGGCTTTCTTTTCCTCTCTCTCTTGCTGTCTCTCCCTTTCAGCTTTAGCAATATTTTCTTGTTTAGCACTAAGCTTTTTCCTGTTTTTTAGCCTATACAAAAACCTTCTTTCGCGAAACAGCGAAAAACCTGCATGAATGGGCACCAATGTAAGCGACAATATCCAGCTCAACATGAGCGATACGGCCAATACAATAAATAGGTCTCTCACATATACCCCAGCTGTGTCTGGCGATAAGAAAATGGGGTAAAATGCAAGAATGGCAATCAGCGTTGCCCCCAATAGCGGCATGGCAGTTCTTTTACCAACAGAGGTAAGCGATGCCGTTCTGCCCAGTCCCCGTTTCTTGTCCACCAATATACCATCTATAATAACAATTGCGTTATCTACCAGCATTCCCATAGCCAATATAAAAGCTCCCAAAGATACTCGCTGCAATGTACCATCGAAATTACTTAATACCAGAAAAGTTCCAAACACAATTATAAAAAGGTTTGTACCAATAATTACCCCACTCTTAAAGCCCATTGTAAACATAAGTACCACCACCACAATAGCTATAGAGAGCATCAAGTTTCCTAAAAAATCGCCCAATGCATCTTCCACTCTTTCGGGTTGGTAAAACACCTTGTTGAAGCCTATACCAGCCGGAAGCAGCGTCTCTTTCATTTGCTCCATCTTCTGGTCTACCTCCTTGCCCAGCTTGGTTATATCGTTGCCACTTAGTGCAGCCACTGCAAACCCATAAGCCTTTTGCCCATCAAAAAGCATTTCGTTTCGTATAGGCTCTTCAAGCCCCATTGTTACCGATGCTATATCGCTCAGCCTCAATTGGTCTTTCTCGTGTCCCTGCAACAGCAGTTGGCTTATATCGTCTACATTTTTGTACCTATCGTTTACCGACACCCTTATTCTATGGTCGCCACTTAAAAAATACCCAGAATAAGCCGCCTCGTTCTGTCCATTAAGCGTCGATATCACCTCCACAGGATGCACCCCCAAATTTGCCATTTTCTCTTGCAGCAACTCAATATTGATACACTCTCTTTGCAATCCGTATATCTCCACAGCTGCCACACCCTCGATGTTTTGCACCTCGCGTTTCAATAGCTGTATATACTTATTCATCTCGCGCTCAGAGTATCCATCATTGGTAATGGCATAAAACATACCAAACACATCACCAAAATCGTCCCTCACCACCGGCATATTTGCACCCGGAGGCAAAGAACCCTTCGTGTCGTTTATCTTTCTTCTCAGAATATCCCAAGTTTGCTCTACCTCGGCATCGGGCACTGTGTGTTTTAGCTTCACCTCTATAATAGACACATCGTCCATCGAGCGGCTAATAACATCATCCACCCCTTTTATCGATCTCAAGCTCAGCTCCAAAGGCTCCGTTAGCTCCAGCTCCACCTCGTGTGCCGATGCACCCGGATAGGTAGTCACCACCATGGCTTGCTTCACCTTTATCTCTGGGTCTTCAAGCTTACTCATATCTATGTATGAGAAAATGCCCCCAACCACCATAGCCGCCACCAAAAAGAAGACAAACTTATTATTCTTCAAAGCCCATCTTCCAAAATCTATCTTTATCATAGTACACCTCCCACATTAGTTGCGCTTTGTTGCTTCACCGGAACCACTTTTTGTCCCTCTTTAAGCGATGAGGCACCTGCCGACACAACCACCTCGCCATTCTCCAATCCTGCAAGCACTATAGCACACCCTCGGTTGTTTATACCATCAGTTACAATTTCTCTTTTGCTTATTGTGCCATTATCAGTATTGTACACCCATACCGAACTACCCGTTTTGCCACTTATCAGTGCATTTATGGGCACCAGATATCTATCTTCCACAGTACTCTTATATCTCATTTCCACCTTCACATTCATACCAGGTGTAAGTGGCGGATAGTCTTTTGGCGTTTTCAGGTTCAAATACACCGTATATAGTTCGTTCAAATTGGCTTTCCTATTCATACCCGCCATCTCTAGCGGATACTCCATGCCAGGATATATATCGCTTGTACACACAAACGACTCTATTTCGTCTCTCTTAGCATACACGTTCGACGGAATGTTTATCTCCACCTCCATCGTAGCAGTGCCTATCATCGATACCACCGGCATGCCCGCACCCACCGTCTCTTTGGCAGAGTAGTAGGTCTTTTGCACATACCCATCATAGGGTGCCACTAGTTTAGTATCAGCCAATGCATTTTTGTGGGCATCATACTTGGCAGTTATCTGCTCCAAGCCATGCACGGCTTTGTAGTACTGATTTTCGGTCACCACATCCTTCTTATAAAGCGCTATCACCCTGTCGGCTTCGTTTTTAATCTGATTATACTCCGCCTCGGTAGCAGCCAGTTGAATTTCATAATCCCTCTGATCTATTTGTGCCAGCACTTGGCCTTTTCTCACATAGTTTCCTGCCGATACATTAATGCTTGCTATGGGTCCTGCAATTCTGAAAGAGAGATTAATATCGTCTCCCGCCTTTATTCTACCCGGAAAAGATGCACTTTTGCCACTTCCATACACCTTCACAGTGTCGGTTTTCACATTCACCACAATCTCTTTTTGTTCGGCGTTGTTGCCACACGAACTAATGATGAGAAGTAACAGCATATTTGCTGCGAATAATATTTTCTTCATAGTGTGTTATATATAGTTTTTTATAAATTTCGTTTTTTCGATTTGTCTTATGTTGATTTGTTCTTTCTAATATAGTCAACTTTCAAATATACAAAAGTATTTGCACACTTTTCTTCAAATCACAAAATATGTTGTGGAAATACAATAAAGTAGGAGGTAATAGTTGACAATGGACAGTTGACAACGGACAACGGAGAATGGAGGGTTAAAAGTTGACAGTTAAAAATTAAATGTTTAAAGTGAAGTTCATTCAGTCATTTTGCAGCACATTGCGGCTAGAGCCCGCATTGTGCATTATTTAATACTTATACTTGTAATCAATGGTCAATGCGGGCTGGAGCCGCAATGCCCCGCTTTACTTGTCACTATATTCACTCCAAACATCAAAACCCTGATTTCAACACACAGCTCTAACAATCAGCTCATTAACAGTTAATAATTAACCATTAATAATTAACCATTAACCATTAACCATTAATTTCCAAGGTCATACCGATAATCACAAACCCCAGCAATATCCTCATGATGCGTAATAAACAGCACCGTGCGGTCGCCAATCTCCTGTTTCAAGTTTGTCAAAAATCTGCGCTCTGTTTCGCCATCAAGGGCAGAAGTAGCCTCGTCGAGCAGCAATATTTTGCCAGGACGAAGCAGCGACCTTGCAATAGCAACACGCTGTGCCTGCCCCTCCGATAGCCCCGCACCACTCTCGCCCAGCACAGTATCCAACCCATTGGGGAGGTCGAACACAAACTGCGCCGAAGCAATACCCAACACCCTAGCAAGCTCATCATCATCCGCATCTTTGTTTCCCAACAATAGATTGTCGCGAATGCTGCCACTAAACAGCGATCCCCCCTGTGGCACATACACAAAATTGGCACGCGTGCTTTCCGATACTGCCACCTGCCCAGTGGCATCTTCTATAGAAATGCTACCCGAATTGGGTTGTATAAGCGCCAATAGCAATCGTAGCAAAGTAGTTTTACCCACACCCGTTTCGCCCATCACTGCCACCATTGTACCCGGCTTCACCACCATCGAAAAATTCTCCAAAACAGGCTTCGACTCTTTCGAATAGGCAAACGACACATTATCAATCGACAGCGTCACATCGCCCTCTAGCAACACCCTGTTTTTGTGCTCCTCTAGTTTAAAGCCAGTTAAGAATATCAAACGCTCCACAGCAGTCTTTGCAGCCACTATCGAAGGCAACAGTCTGATAAGGTTGAATAGCGGACGCTGAATGCGGTTTACAAGCTGCAAATAGGCAGTAACCATGCCAAACGTCACCGTCTGCTTTGCCAATCCATACGTGCTCCACAAAAAAGCAGTAATATAGCCACCATTAAAAGTGAGCCCCATCATCAAATTGGCAAAGATCGATACATTGGTTCTCTTGTGCACACTCTCGTGCAAATCGCTCTGCAGCTTATCTAGTCGCTCCAGCTCATTCTCCTGTTGCTCAAACGAGCGAATCACAACTTGATTCAACAAACTCTCGCCAACCATAGCCGTAATCATACTTTCGCTCTCCTTTACCTCTAGCGTATATTTGCGCATGTGTGTATAGTATAGTTTGCTAAGGAGCCCCAGCAGTGGCATACCCACACCCAAAATAATTGCCAACATGGGGTCTAAAATATATAGAAGCACCACCGCACTCACAAACTGCGTGGCAGCCACAATAGTAAGCGGCAGGGCAGTAACCATCATATTTATCACATCGTCGGTATCTTTTATAATGCGCGTTATCATATCCCCACTGTGCATCGTCGATAGCTCTTCCCATCTGGTATAAAGCAAATGCGAAAACACATTATATCTAATAGAGTTTGCCATTCTCACCTCTGTCATGCGGCGCATTCTAATGTCGAGCAGACGAAACAAAATTTGAAGAGCTATCAACACCACTAGCAAAATAGCATAATAGAGCAAACTGCCCTCTTGGGCACCCGTAGCAGTGTCTATAATCACCTTCGAGTACCATACAAAAGCCAACGAAAAAGCCACCTCTACAAGTCCAATCAGAATAATCATCCCAATTCGCCCCCGATAGCCTTTTGATGTATAGCGCAAAAAGTGAATAGTAGATTTCATTAAAACCCTATTTTCAAACGATTTATCAGTTTCTTCATCGGCAACATTCTGATATGCTGTGGAGCTATAGCACCAAATTTTACAGACCGTGCAACCGTTGTTTTGTACGAAAACCACATTCCCCGCAATTTCTCTTGTGGTCGCTGTTTGCCCACCCTGTGAAACCCAAAATTGCCACTATTCAGCACATCCTCTATTATCCAATTGGCATGCTTTCCACCCTCTATCATTTCAAAGGGGAAAATCTCTTTCGGAGCGTCGAGGTGCTTCACCGCATCGCGTGCAAACAGCTGCATCGGATAGAGCAGGGCATACGATTGTGCAGTTGCTGTAAACCGTGTAGCATCTATCTCATCTCTATGCTTTGCAAGAAACAACAACCAATCGCAATATTGCCTAAACCCCACACCAAGATGCACAAAATGTCGAAACATATGTTGAAAAATAAAGAAAGCGTTCATCTCTACTGGTAGTTGTTTCACGGTCATGTTGTCAATCTGTACTGCAGAAAAGTTTTGGTGTTTGGCCAACTCTGCCTCCCACTCCTTAAAAAGAGTGTCGTGCTTTTTGCTATCAAAATATGATATGCGCCTATGGTTCTCAATCCTTATGTCATCCTTGTCGAAAGCATAGTGTATATGGTCGCCATCTTCTATCTCAAACCCTCTCTCTTTGCACCACACCTTGCCCTTATCATAATCGCCTTTGTTATACAGAAGAAGGTCTATGTCTCCAGCATTTCGTAGCAGTGGCTTGGGGTAGTTTACACCATTGCTCAACCCCTTGAGTAAGCAAAACGGAAAATTGGCTGCTCTATACTCTTCCGATATATCGGCCAGCACCCCCGTCATCTTCTTGTTTAGCGCTTCGGTTTGACTTATTACCACCATAAATTGTAGGGTTAGAGCCTTTGGTGGCAAGCTTCCCTTGGGTAGCGATAGGGCTTTGTCGGCAATCAATGCACTCACGCTTTGTCGCCTAGCCATCTCTTCAATTTCACTCCATGTGTTGGGCGCCAACTCTTCAAACAATTTTGCATCAGCAGGTGTGTCCCATATGGCTGCGCCTAATAGGTGTAGAAAAAGTTTGCTCACAGTTGCTTTGGTTGAGGTGCTCATCTAAACAGTTCTTCTTTCAAGAATTTATCTATCAATGCCTGCACATCGGCTTCGGCCGTGTCTCTGTCCACACTGTACTTATCCATTAGCAGTGTTACCCACTCTTCTTTGGTAAACTCTTTTTGACCCACCTCTTGCACCAAGTATGCAGCCGTTTCGTTTAGGCTTATTACACGTGTGTAGTCTAGTCCCGCATCGCTGTCCGACACCATCATATGCTCGTCGCCTATCTTGCGTACTGTTAAGTTTTCTTTTAGTTTCATTGTTGTATGTTTTTTTATTTGGCTGTTAGCTTTTCTTGTTTTGCTATTAATTTACTTCTCTTTTTCCTTTACTCTTACATACAAAAATAGTCTTTTTAGTTATATTTCACACTAAAAACGGAGAATAACAAGTTGATTTAATAAAAATAGTTTTGTGGCAGGCTCTCCTTTCTTACCGCAAAGGGCGCAGAGTAGTGACCCACGAAATAGAATGAAATTTCATGAGCAAAAGCAAAGCAGACAGATAATAATTGCTTGTTAATGCATTCCTTTCAACTTAGTTTGTGTTTTAGTCTGATGTGGAGTGCTACTTTTGGGTTATGTTGGCTTCGGTTTCTAAGCTTGTCGAAGGGTCACTTTTTAATAGAATTATGTCAATTTCTCCCATCAGTCGCCCTGTTTGGTTCAGCGCCACAATCACCCTCTGATAATGCAATATATCATCAAACGTAAGAATGCGGTCGCGCCTGTCTTTTAGCCATTTTTGGGCAGGTTGGTAGCCACCAATGTAAAACTCCCAGGCCGAGAGCGGAATGTTGTCAAAATATTGCGTGTCGTTTATCCATATACGGCCCAATTGTTTCTCCTCGTCGGTTATTTCCCAATCTTTGCGCACAATGCGGTTAGTAACCTCGTTTGTGCCTGGCATGGGGTAGCTGGTTATGAAATTGTTTACAATGGGCGATTCCAATAGATGAATCTCTCGTATCTGACGGCCCAAATCTACCAATTGCCAAAACGTGGCGGCATCCTCTGGATATGGCACTCGTGGGAAATCTATTTTGAGGAACTCTTTGTACGTTTCCCTATAAGATGGGCTGTGCAATATGGCATAGATATAATCCAGAATATCTATTGGCGCAAATGTATTGTCCGTTGACTCTTTCTCGTTAGTAAACGTCATTCCCAACTTCTGTGCTATTTCCTCCACAATTTCCATATCAAGATTAGGTACTCTTTCTGTAGGTTGGTTTAGGGTTGGTTGGTCGGTTGCTTCAGGGTAGAGGTAGAGGGGGAAAATGTAATTATTATCCAAAGAAGAACTAATGCTTTTGTCTGTAATATTCTTCGTAATAAAGTAACAGCTCGCATCATTTCTACGACTTCTTGTAGAGCTGATTGCAAAATTCGGCTTTGTTAAATGATTCATTACTTCAGAACGCGGTCTTCCCATAAAACCACTTGAGAATCCAGTATATGCAGTATGCCTTTGATCAAACGGACGATATGCAATCTTATTTATTTCTGGGAGATTATTAACTATATCAACTTTTGCATTTTTATAGTTCCATCCTGTACTATTAGCTCGCTTATATTTAAAAAGTAATTCTTCTTCAGTTAACTCCTCAAAATCACTTACTATTTTGACAATTGCATTTTCATCAAAAGAAATTGTAATATCATCACATTTAGTTTCTATACCTGTACCAAAGACTTTATACAGTAATGAAAGCTGAAATCCTGATTCGTATTCCTCTATCTCTTTAAAATCTTTTTTCACAAAGAAATAGTTAGGCTCTTTATTTTCTAAAAGAGTCCAATCCAAACTTAACAAAGAGTTTTCGTTTAATAAATTGTATTTATAGTCTCTTCTTCCAAATAATTCAGAATGATATAAAACACTTAAATCAAATTTCTTTTTTTCTCCTGTCTTTACAAATATATTAATTGAAACACCTTGCATTATATCAAATACATTTTGATCAGGCGAGCCATCGGGACAAATCTCTTTCTTCTTGGCATTACCATGTAAATCTAAAATATAGATTTTATCAAAACTTTCTAACAAACTCTTCCGCATTTGACGATGAGTAATACCATCAATAAAACTATTATTAGAAATATAAGCTAAAACTCCACTTCCATTCTTATCAATGTAGTGTTGCCCAAAACGAATGAACTTGATGTAGTCGTCATCAAGATTGATTTTTCTTTCATTCAAGTTCTTTTTATAATCTGCAATGAGGTTTTGTATCCACTCCCCTTTATTGCTACTACTCACACTATACGGCGGATTCCCAATAATACACATCACGGGCGTATCGCGTTTTATATAGTTAGCCTCGTTTGCTTCGGTGCTTAGCCAATTGGCAAACAGTGTGCCTGTATCGGGGTGGTGCTCCTCTAGGCTGTTGGTAAGGTATACACGGGTGCGCTGCTGTTTGGTGGGGCGAAACCCAGTCTGTTTCAACAATAAATCTAGTTGCAAATGCGCCATAGCATAGCTCGCCATTAGTAGCTCAAAGCCATTGAGACGGGGCAAAAGGTGTGTTTCTACATAGTTGCTCCAAATGCCTTGTTGGCCCGCAAACTTCTGGTGCACTTGTTTTATTACCTCGGCCAGAAAAGTTCCCGTGCCCGTTGCCGGATCTAGTATTTGCACACGGTGCACCTCTTGTTTCATCTTTTTATATTCGCCTTTGCGCTTATCCAGTGTTTGCGAATCTACCTCGATGGTGGTTTTTGAGGTATCGGCAAGCCCTTGTGGCAACCCAAATTCAGTTTTCAACACCTCGTCAACCGCCCTCACTATAAAATTCACTACCGGAGCAGGCGTGTACCACACACCACGCGATTTGCGCAAAGCAGGGTCGTACTCGCTCAAGAAAGTTTCGTAGAAATGGATAATGGGGTCTTCCATTTGGGTGCTTTTGCCATACGTCTTTAGAATCTCTTCCACATCACACGCCAAGAATATTTCGGCCAGGTTGTCCACAATCCATCGGATGCGGTCGTCAATATCGGGTCCGGCAATGTAGCCAAACAAACGGCGCAAAAAAGGATTCGACCTGGGTATCAGCTCTGCTGCTTCTTGTCGCGAAAAAGTTTCTAAGTCGGGGTCGTGCAATCGGGCAGCAAACATACCATAGGCAATAGTTTGGGCATACACATCGGCAAAACTCTTGGGCGTGATATCGTGGATAAGAATGTTTTTGAAAGCCAACATCTGGTCTTTCAGTGTACTGTCTTCTTGATTATCCTCGTCGCTGGTAAGTGCCTTGCCAATTACATCCGACAGTAGACGCGCTTTGCCCGCCATCATCTCTGCCAATTTCTTGGGGCTTTTAATGGTGTAGCCCTCGTTGATGCAGTAGAAACGCATGTGACTCTCAAACTGTTTAAAGTTTTCGGGCAGTGGCACAATGCCTTTGGGGGTAATATGGGCAATGGCTATTTTGGTTTCGAACTCGCCATCGCGGTAGAAATGAAAATCGAGATAATCAGTAAATATTAGGTTGTGGAGCGAGCCTTTGTAGCGATCGAACTGCTCTTTGTTGCCCGACTTGCGGCGTCCCTCCAAATCGGTATCGCCTATATTTTTTGCTTCTATAAATCCAACGGGAATATCTTTGCGGGTGAGGATAAAATCGGGTGCACCACAGGCTTGGCGTTGTGGTTCGTTGGTTGCATGTATATCGGGGATAAGGGTTTCTAGTAGCTGTTGCAAATCTCCCCTAAAGGTGTGTTCTGTGGCGTTGCCTTGCAGGTATCGGCGGTTTATGTTGTCGATGTAGTTCTTTATTGTCATGATTGTGGTGTTGATGGTTTGATTGAAGAATCAAAGATAGTTAAGAAATTGATAATTGAAAAGTGAAAGTTGAAAATGGCTGACATGTCATTATTTTCATCTCTTTGCTGAGTCTGTTGAAGGGTGGTGAAATAATACAGCATCTATTTATAAGGCAGTTGGTAGATAAAACTCATGAATTTTCTTTACTTTTTTGCTTCCCTGGGTGGCTGGAGCTCCTGCTCCATGCAAGAATACAAGGTGTACAACATCAGCATCACATCTATAAAAATGTTTTGCTCTATGCAAAAAGATAGCGTGCGAAGCCCTGATGAAATAACAAGAAATTTCACCCCAATGAAATGAAAATACGATTTCATAGGGCAGGTGGGGTAAACGGGAGCTTCACACCTCCAAGGAATGCAAAAAAAAGAACGAAGAGAATATTATCTCTCCGTTCTTTTTGTTATGTATAAATAATTCAATTGAATGATTTAGTAGTCTGTTGTGTGGCTACCAATGTAATCTCCAGTATCTTTCGGATATCCTATCCACTCGGTTCCAAGCTCTGGGAATCCCGCTGTGCTCGATGTAACACCTTTTTTAATACCTGGTTTTCTTACCAATGTATTGTCTTTTGTGGAATTACCGTCTTGCGACCAGTTTACACTTTCACCAATGTGACCTATAATATCTACATATTCTCCCGAAGTTTTCATTAAAGCAACGGCATCGTTTCCGTTAAAATTAGCAATATTATTATCAACAATAGCATTAGTAGTAACAGGATTAATTGAAGCTTGACTATTATAAATAACTAAAACTTTTCCGTGTTCAAGTGTTCCTGTAAGCTCCAGAACTTTGTCTGTTGTTGCATCACCATTCATATAAGTTTCCACTTTATAATCTGATAAATCTACAGTTTCACCTGTTCCGTTATAAATTTCCAAGAACTTATTATGACCTCCACCTTCAATATATTCAGAGAAAAACAAAGTTTCAGCAAAAGGACCACCACTCGTTTCTTCACCTTTTTGTGTTACTGAAACAGTTTTTGTAATTGTTCCATCTGTAATAGTAATCGTTGCATTTCTTGCATCAACACCATTCTCTGTTGCAGTAACTGTTATAGTTCCATTATTTGTTCCGCTTGCAGGGTCTATTGTTAACCAGTCAGCATCCGATGAAGCTGTCCAAGCTACATTAGCAGTAACAGAAATTGTTTCGTTACCAGCTTCTTTTTCAAAAGTCAACGAAAACGGGTTAACATTGATGAATGGAGGTACATAACGAGGACCTGTCATACCAGCTAAGTCGTCTAATGATCTAATTAATAGTTGAGCACCAGTAGTATGATAACTTACAACACCAATAAATGGTCCGTTGCCTTCTATTACACCAGTATCTGCAAAAGTAGCTTGGCTTCTTGTGAAAACAGTTGCTTCTTCACCCTCTACGTTTGTAAGAGTTTGGCCATAGTTGTAAGTTGCAGGAATATCTTTAAATTGCACATTATTCACTTGTACCAATTCTGATTGGTAATTTCCATCAAGAACATCTTGAATGGTAACTACTCTTGGCACCAAAGGAGTTGAACTTGTTTCCTCGATAATTTCAACGTTATCTGTGCTTAGTCCTAGTTGAATTAATCCGTTATACTTATTCCACTCACTGGTTTGCACATTAATCCTTACTTTTGCACCCAAAGGCAATTTAGCCATCAAGTTTTCTTTATCATTTATAGTTAAAGTAATTCCAGCAGTGTAATCAGCAACATATACTACAAAGTCAGGTGTATTCTCCTGATATGGATTTAAAATAACTTCACCTTCAATATAATGATCTTCTGCATAACTTTCACCTTGAACAAATGCAGCTCTAAGATCAGCTATATCAATTTTAGTTCCTGCTACTGGTTCATTGAAATCTTTATCAACAAACACCAAATCAGTACCATTCCAAGTAGCATATAAATAATAAGCTTTGCCAACCTCAGGAGTTCTTGAAGGTTTAGCATTAGCAGTTTCGTTTGTTCCATTTATGCTTAGTTTGAGTGCTGGCCATGCAGTTTCGGTTTCTGGCAACCAATTTCTTACGGTTAAAATATTGTTGGTAGCATCTTTTTCTGAGTTTTGGAAATTTACTGTGTTGCCGCGAGTACCCTCAGCTGTAAAAGTGCCAGTCTCCATATCTAAATGATTGGCAGAAGCATTGTAAGCCCAGGTTTCATTGCCAGCATCAGCTCCTACAAGTTGTACACTAGTAATATCATCAACACTTCCTGCGGTTACCTTAATTTTGGCAGTAAATAAAAAGCCAACATGTTCAAAATTAACCGCTCCTACAGCATCATTAAGGTTTAAGTTTTCTTTGGCAAAACGGAGCATAACTTTCTTGCCCACATTTTCCTCGTTCAATGTTGTTCCCTCTATTGCAGGAAGTCCAATCAATGCAGGATTTGTAGTAGATACTGCTCCACCACCATACACACCGTATAAGTTATATGGAGTGCCGTCAGTTATACCATCTGGTAAGGGTACAGTAAATGTTGCATTTTTTCCACCATTTTCAATATTTGTTACTGTGGTGCTTTCATGAAATTTGTTATCGCCTTGCACAAACAGAAGGTCTAGCTTATCATTGGCATCCCATGTAAGGGTAATAGCTCTATCGGCTTCTTCTGCTGCACTCACTCTTGTTGCAGGGTCGTCTTCGCCCGGCATCGATGCTGTAAAAGATATTGTGC
>ERZ1032852.127-NODE-127-length-21768-cov-16.080689_pt1 | contig 21768 bp, 17 predicted proteins | sample MGYA00516689_ERZ1032852 | MGnify/ENA primary metagenome ERZ1032852 (study PRJEB33719, sample SAMN04262499) | wastewater metagenome | biome: rural village; feature: composting latrine chamber; material: composting feces with ash | place: El Salvador | collected...
GCGTCGGCGGCTTCCACAGGGCCCACCAGGCAAACTACCTGAACCAGCTAATGAGCCAGGCGAGGCGAAAGAGTGGGGCCTCTGCGGGGTGGGCGTCCAAATCGTCCAGGACGTCCGCCCCTACGAACTCATGAAACTAAGGCTCCTAAACACGTCCCACCAGGCGCTGGCTCACTGGGGACGTCTTCTTGGCCACACCTACGCACACGAGGCCGCAACCGACCCTGACTTAGCTGAGTTCGTCCGAAAGTTCTTGAACCAGGAGGCGCGAGCAACGCTAGAAGCCGTTTCGGGAATCGACGTTGACGAGTACGTGGACACCCTGTTCGAACGCTTCGCGAACCCCGCGATCCAGGACACCTTAGCCAGGCTGGCAACCGACGCTTCCGAGCGGATGCCCAAGTTCGTTCTCCCCACAGCCTGGGACCTCAGCGCGGCCGGCACCGCGGCCCCCATGGCTGCCGCGATTTGTGCGGCGTGGACCAAGGGCATGGAAGAGAGCCAAGACCTTGGCGTAGCCCTGGAAGTCAGCGACAGGTCCTGGGACCAGTTCGCAGGGCTCGTGAAGGAAGGACGCGAAGCAGGCAACTCCAAGTTCCTTGACTACCAAGCGATCTTTGGGGAGCTGGGCGGGAACCCCGCCTTCGCTTCCGCTTTTGACTCGGTCCTGCAAGACCTGCGCAGCCGAAACGCGCGGGAGGTTCTAAGAGAGCCGAACGCGAAGTCATAGGGGGCGGCCCGCCAGTCAGAAGACTCAGTGAATTCCCGGCTGAGCCCGTATCCTGTGGCTTATGACCCCCACCAGCAACTCTGACGTAACGCCAAATGAAACCACCGTGACTACGCCCACAGGCACTAACAATCACGCTGGCTTTGGCGCGACCGCTTCGCAGGCCGCGAAACGCGACTACCCGAAAACGGGAGTGAGCGCGACCAAGAAAAAGCCCCGCGGAAAAGGCGCTGCTAAGAAGAAGCCCTCAGACCTCAAGACTGTGCAGAAGGTCGGACTGGTCCTAGGCATCGTTTTGTTCCTGGTCCCTTTCTTCATCGATATCCCCGGCCTGGAAGCACCCGGTCAAAGAATGCTGTCGATCTTCCTGATCGCAATCGTCTTCTGGGTGACCGAAGCCATTCCGCTGACTGCCACCGCGGTGCTGGTGATTCTTCTAGAAGCTCTGATGATCGCGCAGGGCGGGCCCTTCCAGTCAACGGATGCCAGCCCTGAGCTTGCTGAAGCGGCTCTCCCCGCATCCGCCTACTTCGCAGCCCTCGCAAACCCGGTGATCATCCTGTTCCTTGGCGGGTTCATGATCGCCGACGGTGCAGAAAAATACGGGCTCGACAAGAACATCACGGCGGTCATGCTGCGCCCCTTCAAGGGTTCGGCTCGCTCAACCGTCCTGGGCCTAATGCTGATCACGACGATCCTGTCTGCATTCATGTCAAACACCGCGACAACCGCGACCATGTTCGCTGTTGTGATCCCCATCCTCACCTCGATCAAAGACCCGAAGGCCAGAGCCGGGGTCGCCCTGGCAATCCCGCTTGCCGCAAACGTTGGTGGCATTGCGACCCCCGTTGGTACCCCGCCAAACGCGATTGCGCTCGGCGCCCTTGAGCAAGCCGGCATCCACCTTTCCTTTGCGGACTGGACCATGATGGCCGCCCCGTTCGCGATCGTGATCCTGCTCGCCTCCTGGCTCTTCCTCATCCTCCTGTTCATCCCGAAGGGCGTGAAGATCCACGTTGACGTTGAAGCGGACTGGAACATGTCGCGCAACGCCAAGATCTTCTACACGGTTGCGGCGATCACGATCCTTTTGTGGATGACGGAACCGCTACACGGGGTCTCCTCGAACACCATCGGGTTCGTCCCGGTTGCGGCGCTGTTGGCACTGCGGGTCATGGACGGGTCGGACATAAAGAAGCTCGACTGGCCGGTTCTGTGGTTGGTTTCCGGCGGCATCGCACTTGGCACCGGGGTCGGCGCAACGGGCATGGACGCCTGGATCGTGAACTCCGTTGGTTGGGAAAAGCTGGGTTTCATGGGCGTCATCGCAACCCTCGCCTTCATCGGGCTTGGGTTCGCAAACGTCATGTCGCACTCTGCTGCGGCTAACCTGCTGGTCCCCCTTGCGATTACTCTTGCTGGTTCCCTTGGAGGCGAAGACGTGGTGATCATCGCAGCGGTTGTCGCCATTGCCACGTCGCTCGGCATGTCGCTCCCAATCTCCACGCCGCCGAACGCAATCGCGTACTCCACCGGCATGGTCTCCGTCAAGAACATGGCGATCATTGGGGTGGTTGTCGGCGTTGTTGCGACCGCGATCCTGGCGTTGGTGATGCCGCACGTGTGGTCGCTGTTCAACTTGGTGTAATCAGTCGGTTAGGTGAAGAACGTGTTAAGCGAAGAGCTGCAGGCACCTTGCGGAATGGTGATCGGTGAAGGTCCCTATCCATCGCGGGTGATGGAGATCCTTGAGCAAGGGCTTAGCGGCTGCCCAGTCACCCAGTTTGGGACCACCGCGGAGGCGGTCGAAGCAACCAAGGACATCATTCCCACCGGGTCCGGGGAAGACACGACCGGCCAGGTCCACTTCGTCGTCGTGGTCGTTTCTGACGACTCCGAGTCCGCGGATGAGATGTTGCGGCCTCTTCGCGACATTTCTGCCTTCGAAAACACGCGGTTCATGGTGATGAGCACGCGTCTGCAGCTGAGTGGGGTTGAGTGGCTTGCCGACGTTGGCCGGCTGGACTGGGTGGGCTACGCAGGCGACCTGGACCCCGAAGCTTTCATCGAAAACGTTGAAGCGCAGCTGGTTCGCTTCAAGGAACACCAGAAACCAGACTCCACCTTCTCCGTTTCCTCCCTATTTGACCAGCCGTACGCGGACGGCGTCGTCATCGGGATGGTCCTGGATCAGATAGAACAATCCTTGGGACCCCAGCCGCGCATCACTTTGCCGAAGGGGACCCGTCTCACCAACAAAGGTGAGTGGGTTGAGGAAGTCACGATCATCATCCGCGGACGCGTTGCCCTAATCCATGAAAGCCGGGGCGGCGAAGAGATCGTGATGCACGAGGAGTCGACGGGGCGGATCATCGGGCTCCTCGCAGTTAGTGAAGGACGCCGCGCGCTGCTGAACGCCGTCACGACCACCCAGGTCACGGGCGTCCGCCTAACCGTGGAGCAGCTGAACTCTGCCATCCAAGGCCACCCGGACATCACTTTGCTTGTCGCAACCCTCTTCATCCGCTCACTTGATCGAAGGCTCAGGCGCGCCGAAGCCCTCCACATCCAAAACGCTGAACTCAGCGACCAGCTGGACGCTGAGCGGGCCCAACTGGAGAATGCGCTTTCGAACCTGGAAGAAGCCCGCACAGAGTTGTCAGCACAAGAGCGCTTAGCGTCCCTGGGTGCGCTTTCCGCGGGTGTCGCACACGAACTGAACAACCCGATGGCAGCGATCAGACGGATCAGTGAGTACCTCAGTGAGGACGTTTCTAACCTGCTCGCTAGCTCCCCTGACCAAAAGTGGGCCAGGTTTGCACAGCAGGCGCTGACCGACGGGATGGAGCAGCCCTCCCTTTCAACGAAAGAGGAGCGGGCTCTTCGCAGGGAACTCACAAAGATCACGAAGGATCCTGCGGTTTCGCAGCGCCTAGCACTCGCTGGGATCCGCGACCCGAAGCTGGTGAAACAGCTGCGAAAGCACTCTGGGATCTCCCTTGAGGGCGCCGAGCAAGCAGCTTCCATCGGGGTTCAGCTACGCAACCTCCGGTCTGCGTCCACGCGCATCACGGACCTGGTGTCCTCCCTACGCTCCTACGCCCGCCCCGACGGGACAGTGACTGCCAACATGGACCTCCACCAAAACCTTGATGACGCCATTCGTCTGCTGTCCCACAAGGTCGACGGTGTTGCGATCGAGCGCAACTTCCGCAAACTGCCAAGCATTGAGGGGCACGAGGGCCAGCTGGCACAGGTCTGGACCAACATCATCAGTAACGCCGCAGAAGCAATCACGGAAGCGGCTGAAAAGGAGCCCCTGACGTCGACCGGCTCCCTACCCCGGGTGTCAACCGCTACCGGGTCCGTCCCCGTGATCGTTGAGAAGCCCGGACCGAACGGCACAATCCAGATCAACACCAGCGTTCCCAGACCGGGATGGGTCCGCGTCGAAATAGCGGACGACGGCCCCGGCATCCCGGAACACATCCTGCCGCACGTCTTTGAACCTCGCTTCACAACCAAGAGCGGACAGGTGCGATTCGGGATGGGCATTGGCCTTGGCGTTGCGCGTTCCATCGTCGGAAAGCACCACGGCACCATGCGGATCTGTACCAGCCCTGAAGGCACCCAAGTCGTCGTGGACCTGCCGCAGACGACACCGAAGGAGGACCAGTGACCCTGGCAATTTTGATTCTCGAAGACGAACCGGAAGTGCGGGCCGCCCTTGAGCGTGACCTAATGGAGTTCAGCACCTACCTACGCATTGAGCCCGCAGAGGACGTCGCTGACGCCTGGGAAGCGATCGCGGAGATCGCGGATGATGGGGACGAGTTGGCGTTGGCGCTTTGCGACCACCGCCTCCCCGGCACAACCGGCGTGGATTTCATGGTGCAAATGGCGTCGGAGGACGCAACAGCAGACACACGCAAAGTGCTCGTGACCGGGCAAGCTGACTTGGAGGACACGGTCCGCGCCGTGAACGACGCTCACCTTGACCACTTCATTTCCAAACCTTGGACCAAGGAAGAACTGCACGACGTAGTGCGGGACCAGCTCACCGACTACGTCGTGGAGACGGGAACAAACCCGCTCCCCCTGATGCCGGTCTTGGACCAGTCCCGAGCTCTTGATGCGCTCCGCAGCGTTGGCCGGGCCGACTAGGTGACTCTCTACCTGATGGGTGGAGGGTCGCCTGAGCTACAGCGTCCGGTCACCGCCTACGTTTTTGAAGGCGCAAAGAACGCTCTCTATCTGCCTTTCGCGTCGAGCCCAGAGGACATCGACGGGGCCGAGTCCTGGTTTACCGGGACGTTGCGTGACGCTGGGATTGAAACCCTGGTGCAGACCTGGAAAACCTTTGACGGCCACTCTCCCAGCGAACTGCAAGATTTCGACATCATCTACGTCGGCGGCGGCTCCCCCGGGCGCGTTGCGAAAGAGCTGGATAAGCAGGGGTGGCGGCAGGCGATGCGAAGCTGGGTGCTTGCTGGGGGAACCTATTTTGGAGACTCCGCCGGGGCTCTGGCCGCCTGCGGGCCCATGGATATCGCGGCGGGCTTGGATGACGACCCCCTGTCGGTAGGGGCAGAGGGACTCGGCCTCCTGGAGGGCCTCACAATAATCCCGCACTCCGACGTTTTCCCCGCAGAAGCTGCGGAGCTACATGCGAAAGATAAGGGGGTCCGCGTCATCCAGATCCCCGAGGGCGCGGCCGTCGTCATCCCGGAGGGGATTAGCAGGCCCCGCGTAGGGGACGGGTCGCTGCACGCTCTTGGAACAGGCGGTGTCGCAGTCGTGAGCCCCGACGGCTCATCCAAACCGGTCCCGCAGCTAGGGAGCTAGCGCCCAGACTCAAGCACTCTTCAGGGCGACTTCAATGCGGGGGCTGTGACCCCAAAGTCTCTCTAGCGCGTAGTACTCCCTGGCTTCGGGGAGCATCACATGTATTGTCGCGTCGCCCGCGTCGATGAGAACCCATTCGGATTCCCCTGAGCCTTCCACCCGACCGCGAATCCCGAGCCTCTTGTGTAGTTCATCCCCGATGTCATTCACCACGGCCCGCAGGTGCCTGGGGTTATCCGCCGTAACTATCAGAAAGGCGTCTGTGAAAGGGAGACGGCCCGCGACGTCGATCGCGACCAAGTCCTCTCCTAGCGCCTCTAAAGCAGCGCCGCTTGCAACTTCTAAAATCTCCATCGACTTGGAGGTGTTCTCCATCGCCATCCTCGGGTAGGCAAACTCTGCTGTTTCAATAGTGACACAGGGCACGCGCAGCGGCTCACTGGCGCGCCGCCCATTTCAACCGACTTCCGGCGAGGGGCAATCCCGGTAAAGACCGTACTTCCGGATGTACTGGACTACGCCGTCCGGGACCAGGTACCAGATAGGTTCGCCCAGGCAGACCCGTTCGCGGATGTTGGTCGAGGAGATTGCCATTGCCGGCACCTCCACCAACGACACAGCGTCAAGCGGCAACTTTTCGGCGACTCGCAGTGCGTGACCCGGGCGCGAAACACCGATGAAGTGTGCGCTGCGCAAGACCTCTTCCGCGTTCTTCCAGGCGAGGATGTTCGCGAGAGCGTCCGCCCCCGTAATGAAGAACCACTCCGCGTCCGGGTTGCCCCTTCGCAGGTCACGCAGCGTGTCGTAGGTATATGTGGTTCCACCCCTATCGATGTCCACACGTGAAACCGTAAACCGGTTGTTGGACGCGGTAGCGATGACCGTCATCAGGTAGCGATCCTCGGCGGGCGCGCTCTCTTTGCCGACTTTGAACTGCTGGGCAGCCGTTGGGACGAACACTACGTGGTCTAGTTCGAACTTGTGCATGACCTCGGACGCTGCTACCAAGTGTCCGTGGTGAATAGGGTCGAAAGTTCCACCCATGACACCGATGCGGCGACGCTTTCTGGGAAGGGTCGGCTCCCCTAAGTCCCCATCCACCGCGAGCGCCGACGGACCCGCGGGCTCAAACTCTTCGCTCAACCTAGCTCCCCCGGGTCGGTCCACAGCCCGGCGTCACCCTCGGCTGCCAGTTCTTGTCGGGCTGCTTCCTTCGCGTCCATCTGGGACAGGTAGGCGTCGCGACGCTCTCTCCTGGTCGGGCGCTCTACCTGGGAAAGGCGCAAATCTTCCCCGCGGCGACTACCAAGAAGTTCGGCGCCGGTGCCCAAAGAGGGCTCCCAGTCGAAGATGACGCCGCCCTCAAGTGGGCCAATCACGACTGTGTCGCCTGCGTTTGCCCCGACGCGGACCAGCTGGTCCTCAACGCCCGCGGCCGCCAGCCTGTCCGCTAAGAAACCGACGGCCTCGTCATTGCTGAAGTCGGTTTGCTTCACCCACAACTCGGGTTTGGCGCCCCTGATCTGGTAGACGTTCTCCCCACCGAAATGAACCTTTTCAACAGTGATTGGGCTCTTTGCTTTACCGACAGGCTCAAGGTGGATGATCGGTCGCGGCGCGTCCTCCTCCGGAAGCGAAGCACGGTGTTCCTTCACTAGCTCCGCAAGCGCGAAGGAGAGTTCGCGCAGGCCCTGATGGCTGACAGCAGAAACCTCATGCACCTGGTATCCGCGCTCTTCCAACGCCGGGCGCACCATGTCCGCCATCTCTTTGCCATCTGGGATGTCGACTTTGTTGAGGATCACGACCCTCTGGCGTTCCCCTAGAGGCACGTAGCCTTCTAGCTCGCCTAGGTCTCCCTGGTAAGCGGCCAGCTCAGCTTCGATGGCGTCCAGGTCTGAGAGGGGGTCGCGTTCAACTTCAAACGAGGCGGTGTCGATGACGTGAGCAATGACGCCGCAGCGTTCAATGTGTCGTAGGAAGTCAAGGCCGAGTCCTTTGCCTTCAGAGGCACCAGGAATTAGTCCGGGAACGTCGGCAATCGTGTAGCGAGTCCCTGCAGCGTCCACGACCCCAAGGTTGGGAACCAGCGTTGTGAAGGGGTAGTCCGCAATCTTCGGTCGGGCCGCCGACATGGCTGCGATGAGCGAGGATTTGCCTGCGGAAGGGAACCCTACAAGGGCGACGTCCGCGATGGATTTCAGTTCGAGGGTGAGCTCCCCTTCCTCACCGGGCTCACCTAGGAGGGCGAAGCCTGGGGCGCGGCGCTCGCGGTTTGCAAGTGCAGCGTTGCCAAGCCCCCCTTTGCCTCCGGCTGCAACTACGAGTTCTGCGCCCTCTCCGGTCAGGTCGGCCAGGACTCTGCCCTTGCTGTCTTTGACAACGGTTCCTGCCGGCACGGGGAGTACTAGGTCTTCGCCGTTCTTGCCGTGGCGCAGGTCGCCCGCAGCTTGCGCGCCGTTTTGGGCAACGTGGTGGGGCCTGTGGTGGTAGCTGAGAAGGGTTGTCACCTGAGGGTCAACGCGAACTATGACGCTACCGCCGCGCCCACCGTCTCCCCCATCCGGGCCTCCAAGGGGCTTGAACTTTTCGCGTCTCACCGAGGAAACGCCGTTGCCGCCATCCCCCGCTTTCACGAAGATCTTGGCGCGGTCCACGAAACTGGTCACGCGGGTCCCCCCCTTTTGTTGAGTCAGGGCTCCAGGCAGCCCACGACCATCCTACTGATAGGGGCCACCCCAACCTGATAGGGGTGCACCGGCAAAGCGAAAGGGCATCCCGGTTGGGATGCCCTTCGCCGGTGAGCCGTGCTCACCAGAGCAGTTTGGTAGCTGCCGACTACTTAGCCAGCGTTGACGGAGACCGCCTTGCGCCCGTGGATGTTGCCGAACTCGACTTCACCGGACTTGAGCGCAAAAAGCGTGTCGTCTTTGCCGCGGCCAACATTGTGGCCGGGGTGGTACTTGGTGCCGCGCTGGCGAACCAGGATCTCGCCGGCCGAAACCTTCTGGCCGCCGAAACGCTTCACGCCAAGGCGTTGCGCGTTCGAGTCGCGACCGTTACGTGTGGAGCCTAGGCCCTTCTTGCTTGCCATTGTTCTTTACCCCTTAGTTACGCGATCTCGGTGATGCGGACAACCGACAGCTTCTGGCGGTGGCCGATGCGCTTGCGGTAGCCGGTCTTGTTCTTGTATTTGACCATGGAGATCTTCGGCCCCTTGGCCTCATCGTCCAGGACTTCGGCCAGAACCTTAGCCTTCTGAAGCTTCTTAGCGTCAGTGACGATGGAATCGCCATCTCCAACCATGACGGGCTCAAGCTCGATGGTCTCGCCAACTTCGTTTGGCAGCCGGTCCAGGATGACCTTGTCTCCCACAGCGACCTTCTCTTGACGGCCGCCGGCCTTCACGATTGCGTAGACCACGTTTTGCTCGCTTTTCACTCTGTTGTTTCTGCTAAACCTCTTGGGGGCCGTCCGGGTGGACTGAGCCGAAAGAGGTCCCTGGCGCGGTGCGCCGACTAACAAATCTAGCCGCTCTCGCCTATCTCGAGCAAGGAGACAGGGCCCGGCGACTCCCCTTTGGCCTGTGCGATTAGGCACTGTGTGGCGTGCCTAACCAGTTTGCACCGAAGCCGGCCGCGTCCCTAGCTGCTTTGCTCTGAATCCAACAGGGAACGGACAGCGTCCCTAGCTGACTCTTGCTTGGCCGGGTCCACCTGGCCCAGGGCGCTGCGTTTCGGGGGGCTCCCAGCTGCTCGCTTGGCGACCCTCCTGGTAGAGGTGGGAGAGACCTTGGCAGGGCGCTGGCTGGGATCCGGAAGCTTTGCGGAGATGTCGTCCAACCTCGTGGCACTAGTCTTCGGCTCAGCTGGGCCGGCGGCAACACCGGCTGGTCCGGCCCCCGCAGACGCAGCCTCCGCAGACGCAGACTTAGCGGGCGTCTCTGCGGCTGCCTCTTCTGCGGCGGCAGCCTGGGACGCTGCTGCGATTGCGCTCAGGGCCGTACGAACCTTCTCATCTCCAACGTGTGTTTCCGGCCGGCTCGACTCTTCCTGCGAGCCTTTCGCCTTGCCGCGGCCGCGCGCGTCTGAGTCCTGGCTCCGCTTCCCCTGGGTGTAGGGCTTGCCACCCACCTCAACCGGGTGTTCGTGAACAATGAACCCTCTGCCGTCGCAGACCTCACAGGCGGTCGAGAAGGCTTCGACCAGCCCTTCCCCAACCCTCTTCCGGGTCATCTGCACTAGCCCCAGAGACGTTATCTCTGTGACTTGGTGGCGGGTCCGGTCCCGGCCCAGGCACTCCACAAGGCGCCGGAGCACCAGCTCCCGGTTGGACTCCAGAACCATGTCAACAAAGTCGATGATGACGATCCCACCGATGTCGCGCAGTCGGAGCTGGCGAACGATCTCTTCAGCGGCCTCAAGGTTGTTCCGGGTCACGGTTTCTTCCAGCGTGCCCCCCGAACCAACAAACTTACCGGTGTTCACGTCGACAACGGTGAGCGCCTCGGTCCGTTCAATCACGAGTGTTCCGCCCGAGGGCAGCCAAACCTTACGGTCCATGGCCTTAGCAAGCTGCTGGTCGACCTTCTTGGCTCTGAACACGTCATCCTTTGACGTCCAGTGCTCCACACGCTCTGCAAGTTCCGGGGAGAGGTCGTCAACGTAGTCCCTGACGGTCTCCCACGTTTCTTTCCCCTGAACCACCAGGGACTTGAAGTCCTCGTTGAATAGGTCGCGAGCGACTCTCACAACCAGCTCGGGTTCCCCGCGTAGCAGGATCGGGGCCTTCCGGGAAGTCTCTGCCTTCTTCTGGATGCTCTCCCACTGCTTCATCAGCCGCTCAACGTCGCCTCGCAGCTGGTCCTCCGTTGCTCCCTCAGCTGCGGTGCGGACAATGACTCCGGAGTGGTCCGGAACGATCTCACGCAAGAGCTTCTTCAACCGGTTTCGCTCGTTGTCAGGGAGCTTCCTTGAAATGCCGAGCATGGACGAACCAGGAACAAAGACCAGATAGCGACCCGCAAGGGTGATCTGGCTGGTGAGCCGAGCGCCCTTGTGACCAATCGGGTCTTTTGTCACCTGGACCATGACCGTGTCGCCAGACTTTAGTGCAGTCTCAATCCTGCGGTGCTTGCCCTCCATTCCAAGGGCATCCCAGTTCACTTCCCCTGCGTAAAGGACGGCGTTGCGTCCACGCCCAATATCGACAAACGCCGCCTCCATGGAAGGCAAGACGTTTTGGACACGGCCCAGGTAAATGTTGCCAACAATCGACTGAGTGGTCTTTCTAGCAACGAAATGTTCAACGAGGATCCCGTCCTCAAGAACTGCGACCTGGTCCGCGCCGTCGCGGTGGCGGATCACCATCTCACGATCGACGGCTTCGCGCCTAGCTAGGAACTCGGCTTCAGTGATCGACTGACGGCGCCTTGAGTCCTTGCGTCCTTCGCGTCGACGCATCCGCTTCGCTTCCAAGCGCGTCGAGCCTTTCAGTCCCTGAACCTGGTCGGAGCTAGATTCCGAAGCGGACTCATTGCCGCTGCGCGGACGGCGCCTGCGCCTCCGTGTGGAACTGGAGGTGGAGCCGTCTTCGCTCGAAGACTGCTCCTGCTTTTCTTCTGCGGACGCCTTGCGGGCCTCTATCTGCGCGGGGGCCTTCTTCTGGCCCTCTGATCCTTTGGCTTGGCCGCCTTTCGACTGACCCCCCTTGGCTTGGGAATCGTCGCTGTCCGCACCACCCTTTTTTTGGCTGCCTTTTTGAGCACTCTTTTGCTGCCCGCCGCCCTTCTTAGGGCTTTTCTTCTGCCCTTGCGAGCCCTTCTTCTTTGCGTCTTCTTCCGTAGCGTCGGAGGCGCCCTCCGACTTCGCAGGCCGGTGCTGCGGCTCCTGGAAAGCAGGCGCAGTGAACTCCGGGGCTTGGAATAAGAGTTTGGACGCAGGGGCCGAGGGGGCCTTCTCTTCCATATTCAAGTTTCTCCAATGGTCTGCTCGCTTCCCCACACCGGGAAGGGAGCAGTCTTCGTCTGCGCGCCGCCCGTGCTGAGCGGCGAAAATTCTGCGGGCCACCCTGTCCCGCGCGGCTAAGAAACCGTTCTGAAGAGCAAAAACCCAAGAGTTCCGAGCCGGGGACAGGTGACCTGAGCGGTGTGACTCAGGGCCCTAACGCAGAGCTTAGCGCACCATTTCTGGTAGGGAGTGCACGACTCGTCACGCCGCACACAACGATTTTCCTAGGACCATCGTCCCGATAGAGGCGTGTGGTGTCGACCAGCTTAGGACGCCTCCTCGCGGGAGTTGTAAAACCGACCGTGGACTGCGGTAGATTTTCTGTGACTGTGGGAACAAAGACCGTTCTCACGAAAACCGATCTACACAGAATTGAGAGGTACTCCGTATGGATGTCCTGTCGGTTGCGTTGGATCCCGTAGTGCTCGGAAGGTGGCAGTTCGGCATCACCACCGTCTACCACTTCATCCTGGTGCCCCTTACCATTGGCCTTTCTCTTTGCGTTGCGATCATGCAGACCATGTGGCATCGCTCAGGGAAAGACGTGTGGCTGCAGGCAACAAGGTTCTTCGGGAAACTTCTTCTAATCAACTTTGCTCTGGGTGTTGCCACCGGCATCGTCCAAGAGTTCCAGTTCGGAATGAACTGGTCCGAATACTCCCGGTACGTCGGAGACATCTTCGGGGCGCCGCTGGCGATCGAAGCTCTCCTGGCCTTCTTCCTAGAGTCCACCTTCCTGGGCCTTTGGATCTTCGGTTGGGGTCGCCTCCGCAAGGGAGTCCACCTTGCGATGATTTGGGGGGTTGCAATCGGCACCATGCTGAGCGCCCTTTGGATTCTCGCTGCAAACTCGTGGATGCAGCACCCTGTCGGTGCCATCTTCAACCCTGAGACTGGACGGGCTGAACTAGACGGCGTTGGCGGCTTCCTGAAAGTCATCACGAACCCGGTGCTCGCTTGGGAGTTCACCCACGTCATCACCTCCGCCTGGCTGGTGGCAGGGACGTTCATCGCCGGCATCGCCATCTGGTGGATGACCCGTGCGGCGCGTGACGGCGGCGAAGCAGGGAAACGCGAGGCCAAGCACATCTGGCGCCCAATCACCATGTTCGGGCTTTGGACGGTGATCATCGGTGGAGTCTTGACCGTTACCACAGGCCACTTCCAAGGGCAGGAACTTGTTGAACATCAGCCCATGAAGATGGCAACAGCCGAAGCCATCTGCGTCGACGTCGAAGGCGCAGCATTCACAGTTGCCGCGTTCGGGGAGTGCCCGTTGCAGGGCGATGGGGAACCGATGCGGATTATTACGGTCCCCGGCGTCGCCTCGTTCATGGCCTCGAACTCCTTCGACTCCTTTGAGATCGGTGTGCAAGGAGCCCAAGAACGCTTAGTGGAGATGCTGAACAGTAATGACGCGTTCGTGGAGAAGTACGGGGACGCTGCCCAGTACGACTTCAGGCCGCCGGCTGACGTGACCTTCTGGTCATTCCGCATCATGATTGGCCTCGGAGCGTTCTCCGCATTACTCGCAGCCTGGGCCCTCATTGCGATGAGAGGTGGTCGCGTGCCAACCTCAGTCTGGCTGGGCCGCTTCGCACTGCTTTCTATCCCGATGCCGTTCCTTGCCGCCTCGTTCGGCTGGATCTTTACGGAGATGGGACGTCAGCCGTGGGTGGTGGTGCCCAACTGGGCTGCACTTGAGGCCGGTGACCCCGCTGGCAACGTATTCCAGCTGACCGAAATGGGCATCTCGACGGCAGTCCCTGCCGGCCAAGTGCTCGCGACGATGATCCTGTTCACGCTCCTTTACGGGGTCCTCGGTGTCGTTTGGTTCTGGCTGATGCGCCGCTACGTCCTTGAGGGGATCACCCCTAACTGGGACACAGGAACCGATGACGTGGTCCCAGACGAAGAGTCTGAAGAGGCCGCAGCTGCCCTGAGCTTCGGATACTAGGGAAGGGGTAAAAATGCCATTTCTAACTATTCTCTGGTTCATCCTGGTAGCAGTTCTTTGGACCATGTACCTGGTCCTTGAAGGCTTCGACTTCGGTGTCGGAATGCTGCTTCGCGTGGTCGGGAAAACCCCGAACGAACGCACAGCCGCTGTTCGGACCATCGGCCCCCACTGGGACGGAAACGAAGTCTGGCTGCTCACAGCTGGCGGTGCCACATTCGCTGCGTTCCCACTCTGGTACGCAACAATGTTCTCTGGGATGTACCTGGCGCTGTTCCTGCTTCTGGCCCTGCTGATCGTCAGGGTCGTGGCAATCGAATGGCGCTCAAAGGTCGCGACCCAGAAGTGGCGTGACCTGTGGGATGACGTCCTAATCGTTGCCTCGTACGGTGTTCCACTGGTCCTTGGCGTTGCGTTCTCCAACTTCGTGCAGGGCATGAAGATTGAGGCGCAGTCGACCGCTGTGGTTGACGGCAAGCTAGTCGTCACAACCCTGGATCCCGGCGCTGTTCCTGGTGCTATTGCCGACGGGAACATCGTCTACAACCTGACGGGTGGCTTCTGGTCGCTGTTCACCGTTTACACCCTGCTCGGCGGAATCATGCTGGTCGTGGTCACAATGGCTCACGGCGCCCAGTACCTAGGGATGCGGACAACCGGTGCAATGCGCGACCGCGCAGTCAAGGTTGGTGCCAAGACCTCAGTGCTCGCACTTGTCCTGGCTGCGGCCTGGGTTTTGTGGGGGCAGCTGGCCTACTCCGCAAACGCGTGGGGCTGGTTGCCACTTGGCATTGCTGCCTTCGCGCTAGTCGGGGCGGCAATCAACGCACTGGTAGGTCGCGAAGGTTGGGCCTTCGGGTTCTCCTCCCTCGCCATCGCCTCAGCGGTTGCCTGGGTGTTCGTGTCAATGGCGCCCTACGCGATGAAGTCCTCCATCAACGAGGCCTACTCGCTACCCATTGACTGGGCCTCTTCCACGCACCCGACGCTGGTCGTCATGACCTGGGTTGCCGCGATCCTAGTTCCGGTCGTGCTTGCTTACACAGCATGGTCTTACTGGGTCCTACGCGGCCGAATCTCACCGGAATCGGTGGAGTCCAACGCGGGCCTCGTCCCGGACAAGATTCGCCCGAAAGCAAACTTCCTGACCGGGAAGAAAAGCAACTAAGTAGCGCTAAGCGCAAACGGCCTCGCTTCGGCGGGGCCGTTTTGCTTGTCCTCAGATCTGTAACAATGGGGCAATGAAGCCTCTTGACCCGCGCCTCCTGAAGTACGCGAGGGCAGCCCGCAGCTACATTATTGAAATCGCGATCCTTGGGATCGTCACTGCAGGCTTAGTGATTGCCCAAGCGTTCTTGATCTCAAACGCCCTCTCCCCCGTCGTTTCCCAGTCAAAGACACTGGCAGACGTTAGAACACCTCTCCTGTTCCTACTGGGGGTCGTGCTGGTGCGCGCCGCACTGGTTTTTATCCGCGAGGCTAGAGCTCACCGGGCCGCCGACCAAGCCATCGCTGAGCTGCGCTCCCAAGTGATCGAGAAAGCGGTGCGGCTCGGCCCCAGGTGGCGGGCACGGAACTCCGCAGAGAACACGACTTTGGTCACGCGAGGCCTTGACGACCTTGACCCCTACTTCGTGAAGTTTCTTCCCCAACTGCTCCTAGCGGTCACGGTGACTCCCCTGGCCCTAATAGCAATCCTGGTCTTGGACTTCTGGTCCGCTTTGATCGCTCTAATCGTCATCCCACTGATCCCCCTATTCATGGTGCTCATCGGCCGCATGACCCAGGGGTTCTCCTCGAAAAAACTTGTGGCGATGGAACGACTTGGAGCCCAACTCCTAGACCTATTGACTGGACTCCCTACACTTCGGGCCCTCGGGCGCGAAGCTGGGCCGCGCGAACACCTGATCAAACTGGGAAGGCAGAACACCCGCACCACGATGGCGACCCTCCGCGTTGCGTTCCTGTCCGGCGGAGTGCTTGAGTTCCTCTCAACCCTCTCCGTCGCACTGGTCGCGGTCGAGGTTGGGATGAGGATGGTGACCGGGCAACTGTCCCTGATGGTTGGGCTCGTAATCATCATGCTGGCGCCCGAGGTCTTTGACCCTCTGCGCCAAGTAGGCACCCAGTTCCACGCTTCCACGAACGGTGTCGCAGCAGCTGAGCAATGCTTCCAAATCCTTGAGACCCCCGAAAACCCAAGAGGAGAGGCAGAGGCCGCCCCAGCCGGCACCACTCCGATCAGAATCGAAAACCTCAGCGTTGCCTCACGCGGGTCTTGGGCCCCGTTCGACCTGGAAGGCGCCATCCTTCCCGGCACCATCACAGCGCTTGAAGGCGCGTCTGGGACCGGCAAATCAACAACGGTGCAGGTCCTCTTGGGCTTCGAACCTGCGACGCGCGGAGCAATCACCGTAGGTGGGCCGGGCGGCTCCCGCTTAAATGTGGCGGATCTGAGCCTTTCCTCTTGGTGGGAGAACATCGCCTGGGTCCCCCAACACCCCAGCATCGCTCCCGGAACAGTCCTGGAAAACGCAGGGCCAGGCCTTACCGAACCAGACAAGGACTTGCTTGAGTCCGCGGTGGCGACAGGGTTTGCAGAAGTCGTCGACTCACTGCCAGACGGGTGGAACACCAAGATTGGCCTAGGCGGGGTTGGCCTGTCGGTGGGTCAACGCCAGCGTCTAGCACTCACCCGCACCCTCGCTAAGAACCCCTCTTTGGTGGTCCTGGACGAACCCACTGCTCACTTAGATGCCATCAGTGAAGAGCAGATCGTTTCGGTCCTGCGCGGTCTTCGAGCACGCGGCAGCACCGTTATAGTGATCGCTCACCGCGAAGCAGCACTGCGCGTTGCCGACCAGGTTCTTGAAGTGACCTCGCAGGCTGCAAGCCCAGCAGAGCTTGAAGAGTTCCCCCAGCTAGCAGACGACTTTGAGCTAGAAGATCTTTCGGGTGAACTGCCCGGTTTCCTGGACACCGCCTACCTCCCCAAGGACGACGAAGCCGGCATGGAGATCATCGAAGAGCAAAGGAGCGCAAAATGAAGTGGCTCCTGACGGCCCCCGAACGGGCCGCACTTGACCGCGCCGTCCGGATGCTGCACATCAAGAAGAGCAGTTTCGCGCTTTCAGTGCTCTATGGGGTCTGCGGACTGGGCTCAGCTATCGGGCTTGCTGCCGCTTCTGCCTGGCTGATAGCCCGCGCCTCTCAGATGCCCCCGGTCCTGTACCTTTCCGTCGCAGCCACTTCCGTGCGCATGTTCGGTGTGCTCCGCGCACTGCTTCGCTACCTGCAGCGCCTGGCCAGCCACCAGGTCGCCCTGCAGGGCATGGACTCTTTGCGGCTGGAGGTCTACGACGGGGTCATGGCCGGGCCTATCGAGCAGGTCGCGGCACTTCAACGTGGAGACCTACTGTCCCGCATGGGCGCTGACATCGACGCTGTCGGCGACTACGTCGTGAAGTCGATGCTGCCCATGATCGTCACCGCCATCGTCGGTGTCGGAACCGTCATCGGTTTCGCGTTTCTTTCCATTCCTGCTGCGGCGGTGCTCGCAGCAGGCCTGATCGTCGCAGGGATCGTCGCTCCCTCACTCACCGCCCGCTCAGCCCGCGCTGGAGAACTATTGGAGCAGAAGGCAAAAGAAGACCTGGCGATCACCTCCCTTTCAATCCTCGAAACTGCGGATGAGCTGTCCGTGGACGGGCGGCTTCGCGCAGAAATGGGTCGTCTTGACAGTGCTTCGCAAGACCTAAATGCCGCCCGCGCTAAAGCTGCTAGGCCCGCTGCGCTCGGAGCTGCGCTGGACAAGCTCGCTATGGGCCTCACCGTGGTGGGCGTCTTGATTGTTGCGATCCCCGAAACAAACCTGGGTTTGGTGGCGGCAGTCGCGCTCGCCGTCCTGGTCCTCACTCCCCTCGCAGCGTTCGAGGGAACCGCGGACCTGGGACCCGCAACAGTCCAGCTCATCAAGTCGGCACGTGCCGCAGAGCGCATCGTCGCCTTGCTGGGGGAAGAGCGGACAGTGCAGCCAGACCAGCACCCCGTCCCAGCGGAGGTGCCCGGGGGCCCAAGGCTCGACGCCTTTGACCTGAGCGTGGGGTGGCCCGGAAGAGATGTAGCTGTCGAAGGCTTCAACCTAGAAATGTCGCCCGGAAAGATCACCGCGATAGTCGGCCCCAGCGGAGTCGGCAAATCCACTTTGCTTTACACCCTCGCAGGCATGCTGGAACCAAAGGGCGGCAGCGCCCTCCTCAACGGAGTCTCCCTCTGGGACGCGCAACGCACCCAGGTCACGGACAAGGTCTCCCTCACCACGGAAGACGCACATATTTTCGCAACTACGGTCCTTGAGAACATCAGGGTTGCCCGTGGCGATGTGACGAAAGAAGAGGCCCTAGACCTGCTTGACCAAGTCGGGCTTGGAAACTGGGTGAGGGGCCTCCCAAGCGGCGTCGACACTTTGCTGGGAGTGGGGGCGACCACTATCTCAGGAGGAGAACGGCGCAGACTGCTGCTGGCTCGAGCCTTAGCGTCACCCGCACCCCTTCTGCTGCTGGACGAACCTGGCGAACACCTGGACGGCGAAACAGCTGACCAGATCCTGCGAACCCTCTTCTCAGGGTCGCGCGGAGCCCGCGGCCTTGTCGTGGTCTCCCACAGGCTCTCCGCCCTCACCCTGGTAGACCAGGTCCTTCAGCTGACGCCCGGGCCCGGCGCTGCCCGGGTCACCGTGTCAGGCTCCCACCAGTGGATGCTCGACAACGACCCGAACTACCGGTGGGCAGTGAGCCAAGAATGAGTGGGTCCAGGCAGAGCTCAGCATGGGCGAAGGCCAGCTACGACTTCGCCGCAGCGGTGCGTAGCGACCCAGACCCCGAAGAGACCCTGGAACGCATCGCCGAGTGTGCGGCAGCTGGTGCGGGGGCAACAGGCTCCCTGGTCTTTCTGCCAACCCTGGGCGACGAACTACTCTGCGAAGCCGGCTACCTCCCGGGGGTGTCCACCGACCTGGTTGGAACCGTGTTTGAGGCTCCCTTCTCCCTGCAACCTGGCGAAGCAGTATTGCTGGGCTGGGAAGAGCTTGCCGCGCTGCCCTGGACAGTAGCGCTTGACCCCGCTTCCGGAATGTTCCTTCCAATCCCCCAAGATGGCGCCCCTGGCGTCCTTGCCCTCCTCCGTGGCCCAGAAAACCCGTTTGATCCAAGCGACGTTGATGAGGCTGCCGCGTTCTCCGCTTTTGCAGGTCTGGTCCTGGACCTAACTGCAGGGGCCAGTTCGCTCGCTTTTCAGGAGGTGGAAGAAGAACGCCACCGCATCGCCGCAGACCTTCACGACCTGGCAATCCAGGGCCTATTCGCAACAGGGATGCGACTACGCGGGCTTGAAGAGCAGTTCAAAGACGCGCCGCAAACAGCCGGCTTGCGTAAAGAAATCGATGGGGCGCTCGCCGCACTAGAGGATTCGGTGGGCCAAATCCGCTTCATCGTCGAAGGATTGAAGGGGTCCGTAGGCACCGAAGGCTTCGTTGATTCGCTCCGGCAGGAAGCGTCCACGGCCCGCAGCCTTCTGGGTTTCGCGCCCACGCTGGTAGTTGAGCTGGACGGACGCAACCTATCCCTGGCCCACAGCACGCCCGGTGTGGAGCGCGCGAACGCCGTCACAACAGGGGTTGCGCCGCAGGCTCTAGCGGTGGTTCGTGAAGCCCTTACTAACGTCGCAAAGCACGCAGGGGCGACCTCCGCGAGCGTAACGGTCTCGATTTTCGGTGCGGGGTCAACCGGGGAAATAGTGATCGAAGTGTTGGATGACGGCGTAGGGCTAGAACCAATCGTCACGCGGGAGTCCGGCATCGCGAACATGGCCAGGCGCGCCTCAATGCTCTCCGGGTCATTCGACCTGGGTCCTGGACCTAGAGGGAGGGGAACAGCGGTAGTCTGGCGTGCTCCGCTCGGCTAGCTACTGCTGCTTCTGTTCGCCGCTTCTCCAAGGCGCTGCGCGCTGGGCAGCCACCCACGCCGCAACTTGCGTGCGCCTTCGAAGCCCCATCTTCGAAAGCAGCGACGTTATGTGGTTCTTGACGGTCTTTTCCGCAATTCCCAGGCTCTCCCCAATCTCGCGGTTAGATAGGCCGTCACCAATCAGGTTGAGGACCCGTCGCTCTGAAGGGGTGAGGTTGATGCTGGGATCCTGGGAGTCCACCCTGCGCCTGGTGATGGTGCGCTCATCCAAGAGAACCCGGCCGTCTGCAACGGCCTGGATGACATCGTTGATTTCCGCGCCACGAATGGTCTTGAGAACGTATGCTTTTGCGCCGGCGTCCAGGGCGGAAGAGAACGCGTCGTCGTCATCAAACGTCGTGAGCACAATGGCTTTCGTTTCGGGGAGGCTTTCCCGAAGGGCCTCCATCACGTCTATCCCAGTCCCGTCAGGCAACTGCAAGTCAACGAGCACAACGTCCGGGGTGACAAGGTTCGCCCTTCGGATCGCGTCTTCTACACTCCCTGCTTCAGCGACCACTTCGAAGCGGTCGTCGCGGTCAACAATCTCTGCGATCCCGCGGCGGACGATCTCATGATCGTCAATGATCATGACTCGAGTCGGCACGCTCTGATTTCTTCGAATCTGCACGCTTCCAATGATACGGGACAAGAGTCCCACGTCTATCGACTTGTGCCGCTAGGCGCTACTTGGGCTCCGGCTGACAAGTGGGACAAAAGAAATGGGAGCGGCCCCCGATCACCAGTCGCGCAATGGGAGTGCCGCAGTCACGGCAGGCGCGCCCCTTGCGCCCGTACACGCGCAGTTCGCGTTCAAAGTAGCCGGGGTTGCCGTCAACGTCTACGTAGAGTTCGTCGAACGAGGTCCCGCCTGCCTTTACCGCCTGCCCCATCACGTCCCTAGCTGCCACCAAAACTTCAGTGAGCTTTTGTGCTCCCAGATCCTTCCCCGTCTTGGCGCCGTGAGTGCGGGTCCTGAACAGGGCTTCGTCAGCGTAGATGTTGCCGACCCCCGACGTGAGTCTTTGGTCCAGCAGCATTGTCTTTACCGCGCGCTGACTCTTCTCAAAACGCTGTGCCAGGGCGAGGATCGCGGCTCGGTCCTTTAGTTCAAGCAGGTCCGGGGCGATGTGGAGGGCAAGAGAGGGCACCCAGCGCCCGGTTGGGTCCTGCCCCAGTTCGGTGACGGTGAGGTGACCAAACATGCGGACGTCAAAGAAGCGCACGTAGCTTCCGTCCGAAAGGCGTAGTCGCAGGTGTTCGTGCCGGTCCAGCTCTTTGCGGGGCCGTTTCGCTGTGCGGACCTGTCCCGACATTCCTAAGTGAATGACCATCGCTTCTTCGGCGGGGCCGTCCAGGACCAACCACATGAACTTGCCGCGACGCTCCACACTCTTGATCCGCGCACCTAGAAGCGCTGTTTTCAGTTGCGTCAGACCCCCGGGGTTGTTGCGAACCAGCCGGGACCCTTCGCCCTCGACTGTCTCAACGGTTCTACCTGTGAGGTGCTCCGCTAGTCCCCGGCGGATCGTTTCAACTTCGGGGAGTTCAGGCACGCTCCTGGTACCTGCTCCCGTCTGGGAGAACACCGTTAGTCAGTTCCAGGTACGCGGCGCGTGCCGCGTCGTTCTCAGCTTCCTTACGCGACCCACCCTTCCCGGAACCCACCCGTTTGTCCCCTATGAGAGTGGAGGCAACGTACCTGCGATCGTGGTCAGGGCCACTCCCTTCAACGTCGAAGGACGGTTCACCAAGGCCTTCTTGGACCGTATGGGACCGCAGGAGCGTCTTCCAGTCCATGACGGCCTCCCAGCTGCCTGAAGCCTCGATGGTCTCCTTCAAGTGTTTGAGCAGGACTTTCCGAGTTTTTTCAAGCCCGTTGGACAGGTAGGTCGCACCAATCAAAGCTTCGAGCGTGTCGGACAGGATGGAGTCCTTGTCTCGCCCCCCGGTCTTGTTTTCCCCGACCCCCAGCAGAATGTAGCTGCCAAGGTCCAGGTGTCTTGCAACCTCCGCCAGCGGTTTTTGGGAGACGATCGCAGACCTTTGGTCCGCCAGCTCACGCTCGGGCGCATCTGGGCGAAGGTGGTAAAGCTTATCGGTTACCACGATTGAGAGGACAGAATCCCCTAGGAACTCGAGGCGCTCGTTGTTCGGTAAGCCGCCCATCTCATTTGCAAAAGACCGGTGAGTTAGCGCAAGGACAAGGAGTTCGGGGTCAATGCT
>ERZ1032852.128-NODE-128-length-21736-cov-7.850468_pt1 | contig 21736 bp, 16 predicted proteins | sample MGYA00516689_ERZ1032852 | MGnify/ENA primary metagenome ERZ1032852 (study PRJEB33719, sample SAMN04262499) | wastewater metagenome | biome: rural village; feature: composting latrine chamber; material: composting feces with ash | place: El Salvador | collected...
CCGGCCTCGAGGACAACGTGCGCCTCGACCGCGACACCCTGGCCCCCTCCAACGCCGCCCTGGTAGAGCGCGCCGTGGCGCTGTGCGAGAAGTACGAGCGCCCGGTGGCCAGCCGCCCCGCTCAGGTTCCTGCTCTCCAAGTAATTGGATATCTCCCGGTTCATCTCCCGCGGCACGAGGCTGCTCTCTGTTTGACGCACGATATTTGGGGACCGGCTTATAGAGTCGAGTAAAGCGGCCATTTCTTCCAAGTTTTCCCTTTTCATATCCACCAGCAGCGCGATCGAATCGAGCTTTACCAACCGGACAGTATCCGTGGCGGCCTCCTTCAGCACGCCAAGGTTGTCATTTATCGCGGGAACGATGGAATCGTACTTTTGGAAGTAGTTTTCCGCGCTCTCGGGCGTGATCAGGTTCTGCTCGCTTTCAATCTCGTAGAGAAGCGACAGCGTGTTGCTCACGACCAACAGCTCTGACAGGTCTTGGTTATCAATTTTCTTGTTCGAATAGTCCACCAGGTTGTTATAGAGCGCGATCAGCCCGAAAGCCATCACGGCCATCACCAGCACGTACCCTATCATCACGGTGAACTTGGTCTTCGTTGATCCTTTTTTTTTCATCCGGCGAAATATAAAAGAGGTTATTCCAGCGAAACGTTGTAGAGTTTAATCTTGTTGTATAGCGTTTTGCGGTCGATATTCAGGATAGAAGCTGCCATCGTTTTATTTCCTTTTGCCAGCTCGAGTGCTTGTTTGATTTTTTCTTTCTCGTAATTCTCTTTCCGGAGGCCTTGTATCGTTTTTTGCAGGAGAGGCTTCGCGACATTAACACCGTGTTGTTCAAAAAGCACGGGGATCAATTCCGCCCTTAAACGATTCCCTTCGGTCAACAAGACGGCTTTAATGATGCAATTTTTAAGTTCTTGAATATTTCCGGGCCAATCGTGTTGCAGCAGTTTTTCCTGCAAGGCAGTATCTATGGCATTGACTTTTTTATTGAGCGTCTGGTTGGCGAATCGCAGGAAATGAAGGGTGAAAAACGATATTTCCTGCTCCTTCCCTTTCAGTGAAGGGAGGAGTACCGCCTCGTTTTCCAAGAGGTGATACAGCTTGGGGATCAAGACTTTTTCCAGTTCCGGCTTTTGTTTTTCGGTGATCGCGATTACTCGCGTGAATCCTTCTCCTTTTGATTGGCGGGTTAAGATGGACAGCAGTTCATTTTGTAGCTGCATGTTGAGTTGGCCTATCTCTCGAACGCAGAGCAATCCGCCTTTGGCCGCTGTGAACTGCTCCATCAGGGGCGAGCCGTTGGCCCCGGATCCATTTTGAAGGTATTGCCCTTTCGATGATTGTCCCGCGTCGAAAACCTCGAGAGGTTTGACGTACCGCACCCCTTTCTCGTAGATATACTTTACGGCCGATGCCTTGCCGCTTCCCCTATCCCCGATGATCAAGCCGTGCGCGTTGTTTTCGGCCAAGAGGTCCAATTGCCCGAAAAGCTTCTTGTAGCTCTCCCCGGGTGGTTTTACAAAATCATTTGACAAGCTACTGGTCTTTTTGAAGTTCTCTTGCGTGGCAAATGCCTCGTCGATTTTACGGAACAGCAATTCCGGCTCGATGGGCTTGGCGATATAATCGGACGCGCCCGACTTCATCGACCCCACGGCCGATTCGATATCGGCAAACCCGGTCATCATGATAACCAACATGTCCGAATCGTATTTCTTGATCCATGATAGCAGGGCAAACCCGTCGGTCCCGGGCATACGGATATCCGAAAGGACCAAATCAAACGGGTGCTCCTTGATCATCTGTTTTGCTTGCTCCACGTTGGTAGCTATCTCCACGTTGAACCCCTTTTTCGCCAACCAGGACTTCAACATCAAGCAAATTGTTAAATTATCATCTATTACAAGTACACTTTTATTCATACACAACAAGTTGATGCAGCTATGGTGAACAGAATATTGTCAGCTGTTATCTTCTATCTTCGTTTTCAAGCGCTTTCGAAATCATTATGGCCGAGTAAAGCAAAAGCAGGGCCCCCACGATCATGAAAAGTGCCCATTCGTTGCGGCCGCGAAACATCAGGTAGGTACTCACGATCATCAGGAGGCAGGCGAATAACTGGAAATTGAATAATCGTTTTCCCCGTATACTCTTCCCGGGGTAAGGCGTGGCGACAGTGAGCGCCGAGAACAGGGCCACCGAACCGGCCATGATCCATGGTGCTATAACAGGTTCAAATAAGTAAAGAGCCGCCGCTCCCAGTATCAGGAAACCGGAAAGGCGAAATAAAACATCCTTCATTTTATATGTTCATTTACATTAGACATTTTCTCGCGACGACATAATCCAACCAAATTTGTCTTCTGTTCATCGCTTAATGAAAATGTTCATATTACGCGTCAAGAAACGATTAGTTACAGCTACAAATATATCGCTTTTTTTTCGATTTAACGATAAAATAATTGAAAGGAGACCGCTTATTCGATAATAAAGACCTCCTCGTTCTCTTTCTTCATCAGGTAATTTTCTCGCGCGAATTTCTCGAGGTCCTCGATATTGGATTGAAGCTCGTCTAATTTCTCCTTGTCGATTTCCGTCTGGTTCCGGTAATAGTCTACCTGGGATTCCAAGTCCTTGATCTCCGACTCGTACTTCCAACGTTTTGGAATGCTGCTGTCGCTAAAGAAAAAGAGCACCACGATCAATACCAACAAGATAATAATCTGGTAGGCCGTTAGCCCCAGAAACCGGCCGGATCTTATTTTTCTCGCGTTTTCTCGCATACGAACAGTTCATTTTCATCTATTTCACGCGGTATTTACACGCCCACGTGATTGAACAGGCAAAAATAGGTTTTTTTTCGTTTTGCGCCAATGGTTTTGCACGAATATAAAAAATATCGAAGCCACCGTTTGGGGAGATTAAACAAAAAAAGGTATCTTTACATTGTAGATGATAAAATCAAAACAGATTACCGAATGAGAAAAGTGCTTTTGACCGCGATGATAGCCTTCCTTGCTACCTCGCCCTCCTATCCCTGCACGAACCTGCTCGTGGGGAAAAAAGCTTCCACCGATGGGTCCACCCTTATTTCTTACGCGGCCGACTCCTACGGCCTATACGGGGAGTTGTACCACTGGCCCGCCAAACAGTATAATCCCGGCGAGATGCTGAAAGTGTACGAGTGGGACTCGGGGAAATACTTGGGCGAAATCCCCCAGGCCCTGCAAACCTACAACGTGATTGGCAACATGAACGAACACCAGCTGGCGATTGCCGAGACCACCTTCGGGGGACGAAGCGAGCTCTCCGATTCTACCGGCATCATGGATTACGGCAGCCTGATCTATATCACGCTACAGCGGGCCAAGAGCGCCCGGGAGGCCATCCAGGTGATGACTGACTTGGTAAAAGAACATGGGTACTACAGTTCCGGCGAGTCATTCTCGATTGCCGACCCCGAGGAAGTATGGGTGATGGAGATGATCGGGAAAGGTCCCGCCAACAAGGGAGCCGTGTGGGTAGCTGTACGAATCCCCGACGATTGCGTAACGGCACATGCCAACCAGGCACGGATCCAGCAGTTCCCGTTGGATGACCCGGAGAACTGTCTCTACGCGCCCGACGTGATCTCGTTTGCCCGTGAGAAGGGATACTTCGAGGGAGCGGATGCCGACTTCAGCTTCGCGCGAGCCTATGCCCCCCTCGATTTTGGAGCCCTCCGGTTTTGCGAAGCACGCGTCTGGTCGTTCTTCAACCAGGTGAACAAAGATATGGGCCGGTACGTTACCTACGCGCAGGGAAAGACCACTGACCCCATGCCACTGTATATCAGGCCCGACAGGAAACTGAGCGCGCGGGATATTCAACAGATGATGCGCGACCACTACGAGGGTACGGAACTCGATTGGCGCTTCGACGTGGGTGCGGGCCCGTTCAATTCACCCTACCGCTGGTCGCCCCTCACCTACGAGCTCGACTCGGTAGCTTATTGCAACGAACGGCCCATCGCCACGCAGCAGACCGCGTTCTCGTTCGTGGCACAGATGCGCTCCTGGTTGCCCAACGAGATCGGGGGAATCCTCTGGTTTGGCATCGACGATGCCGCCCAAACCGTTTATTACCCCTTCTATTGTGGCCATACCGAGGTGCCGCACGAGATGGCGATTGGCAATGGCGACCTGCTGAACTTCTCCTGGACGTCGGCCTTCTGGATCCATAACTGGGTTTCCAACATGGTGTACACCCGGTACAGCGACATGAGTGAAGATATGAAAAAAGTGCAAGCGAAGCTCGAGGACCAGTTCGAAGCTTCAGCCCCGGAAGTAGAAGAAAGGGCCGTTGTCCTTTACAGTCAATCCCCATCAAACGCCATTCATTACCTGACAGGATACACGAACGAACTGGTGAACGAGGGCGTGGCAGAATGGAAGAAGCTGGGCGAATACCTCATGGTCAAGTACATCGATGGCGTGGTGAAACGGGAAGAGAACGGGCAGTTCCAACGCAACCCGTATGGGCAGCCCGCTAATCCCATCAGGGCAGGGTATTCTAACGAGTTTTACCGGAAGGTGGTGGACCAGACAGGCGACAAGTACAAGGTATTGCCCGTGGAATAAGAAACAAAAATATATAACAAGAGAATTAAACACGATTTTAGATATGGAAGATGAAACTTTAATCGCACGCGTAACGGACAAGGCTATGTCTTGGTTAAACGATAATTACGACGTGGAAACGAAAGCAGAGGTACAGCGTATGCTCGACAACGAGGATAAGCGGGAGCTTATCGACGCGTTCTACAAGGACCTGGAATTTGGTACCGGTGGACTGCGCGGCATCATGGGTGCCGGCAGCAACCGCATGAACCGGTACACCGTGGGCGCTGCCTCGCAAGGGCTCGCCAACTACTTGAAAACAGAGTTCGCCGGGCTGGAAGAGATCAAGGTGGTAATAGGCCACGATTGCCGCAACAACAGCCGCGTGTTTGCAGAACTCTCGGCCGATATATTCAGTGCCAACGGTATCAAGGTTTATCTCTTTGAAGACCTGCGTCCCACCCCGTTAGTATCGTACGCCATCCGCAAGCTGGGATGCCAAAGCGGCATCATGATTACCGCGTCACATAACCCGAAGGAGTATAACGGCTACAAGGCTTACTGGAACGACGGCGCCCAGGTGCTTGCTCCACACGATAAGAATATCATCGCGGAAGTAAACCGCGTGAAATCGATCGATGACATCCATTTTGAAGGGAACAAGAAACTGATCGAGATCATCGGCAAGGATATGGATAAGGCTTTCATCGAGGAGGTGAAGAAGCTGGTGCTATCCCCCGGTTCGATTGAGCGGTTCAAGGATATCAAGATCGTTTACACGCCCATTCACGGTACCGGCATCACGCTGATTCCCGATGCCTTGAAAGCCATCGGTTTCACCAACATCATCAACGTGCCGGAACAGGACGTGATTAGTGGCAATTTCCCGACCGTGATTTCTCCTAATCCCGAAGAGCCTGCCGCGCTGGACCTGGCCATCAAGAGGGCCATCGAGACCGATGCCGACCTGGTAATGGCTACTGACCCCGACGCGGACCGCATAGGAACGGCCATCCGGGATAACGAAGGCAATTTTATCTTGGTAAACGGCAACCAAACCATGTTGCTGTGCCTCTACTACCTGATGACCCGCCGTGAAGAGTTGGGGCTCCTTACCGGGAAAGAATACATGGTGAAGACCATCGTCACTACCGAGCTGGTAAAAATTATCGCCGACCGGAAGGGAATCGAGATGTTCGACTGCTACACCGGCTTCAAATGGATTGCCGAGATTATCCGCAAGAACGAGGGAGTGAAGAAATACATCGGCGGGGGCGAAGAGAGCTACGGCGTGTTGGCGGGCGATTTTGTCCGCGATAAGGACGCTGTTTCAGCTTGTACGCTCTTCGCCGAGATCGCCGCTTGGGCAAGGGATAACGGGAAGACCCTGTACCAGCTCCTGGAAGATATCTACGTGGAATACGGCTACTCGAAGGAAGTAGGTGTATCCCTCGTCAAGAAAGGCAAAGAGGGAGCCGACGAGATCGAGGCGATGATGAAGGAGTACCGTGCCAATCCACCGGTATCGTTAGCGGGTTCACCGATCACCTTTATCAAGGACTTTGCCAAGCTGGAAGGCGTGGACCGTGTGCGGAACGAGCAAGTGGTGCTGGAGATGACCACCACGTCGAACGTGTTGCAGTACTTCACCGAAGACGGCACCAAGCTGTCGATCCGCCCCTCGGGGACGGAACCCAAGATCAAGTATTACATCGAGGTCAAGGGGCCGGCAATAAAAGCCCGTGAAGAGATAGGAGAAGCAAGGAAAGTAACCGACGAAAAAATAGACGCGATTCGCGAAGAACTTGGAATTTAATGAGACTAATGTGCTAATAAAACTAATGTGCTAATGAGACGAAAACTAACTATAGCCCTCGTGGCGCACGATCACCGGAAGTCCGACATGGTGGATTGGGTAATCTTTAACTCCGACTTCCTATCGGAGCACCACCTCGTTTGTACCGGAACAACCGGCACCCTGGTGCGCGACGCCCTCGCGAAAGAGGGAGTAAATCCTGATTTCACCATTATGAACTCGGGGCCCATGGGCGGCGATGCCGAGATAGCGGCCATGGTGGTCCGCAAGGAGATCGACCTGGCGGTGTTCCTGATCGACGACCTGAACGCGCAACCGCACGAGGCCGATATCATGATGTTGCTCCGGCAGTGCCGGGTACACAACATCCCTATTGCCTGTAACCGCTACAGCGCCGACTTGATGATCACCAGCTCGCTCTGGGATGATAATAGCTACGCCCCCTCCCCACCCCGCTACGAGAAATTCGACCGGGAAGCGTATGATCTATAGTCCCGAGACCGGATTAAAACAATTAGCCCTTTACTGGTAATTACTGCCAATAAAGGGCTTTTTTATTTTAACACCTGTTTTTAAAATGTAAAGCCTCCCCCTACTGAACCGGCACCTCTTTTCGCGTCACCCTCCACATGCTTGTACACCTTGCCTGAAAGTTTCACGAAAAGCCATGTCGCGATCCGGACCACGAAAATAGGAGTAAAAACCAACGAGGCGAACTTTTCCCACGAGAATAAAAACAATGTAAAAAGCAGCTATATTGAAACATACAAGTGACCAGATCCCAAGAATCACACGGAATTGTGTAATTTCTCCCCATTTTTCTGAGGATAATTAAAAAAAAAACAGTCAGGAGATGCATTGTTATCCATTAAACCGCTAAATTCATACCCAATCTGCAATACCATAATCACACCTTTGAGGGTGGATGTGTGTCTAAAAATTGCAATCGATTGTCCTTTTTTTAAGCGGTTCGATGATGTTACTTCGAAACAAGCGGAGAGGTCCACGAGGGAGGATGGAGGTATCATCCAAGTCCATCCGACTATTGCTAAAATACACAACGTGTACTTTACTTGCCGTCGTTTGTGCCTGCTCTTCCGAAGGGGACACCCCACGCGGGATGACACCTTCCCCGCTCCCGGAACGGCGCCGCGTCGTGGATTCTCTCGCGCGACATATCTCGGAGGACACCCTTTCGCTCTTGAACTGGCTCGCGCTTAACCAAACCACCGATGATCTCTACGAGCGGAGCGTCATCTGCCTTCAACTCGGAATCTATCACCAAAGCAACCACTTGTATCAGACGGCCACCGAGTACCACCTCTTATCGCTGCAAACGGCGACGATAGCGGGCGATAAAGATTTAATCATCCGGTCGCTGAACGCGGTGGGCAGGGACTACAATTTACGGCGCGAGTATGGCGAGTCGGCCGACTGTTATTTCAAGGCCCTGGCGCTTCTGGAACAACAAGGGAGCGAAAAAGCTTTCGCCGAGATCGAACGAGTCAACACTTTCCGGGGGCTGGGGGCCCTGTACCTCGCGCTGGGCCAGACAGACGAAGCAATGAATTATTTCAAGCGATCGTTGGAATATGCCAAACGCCAAGGGCTGGCGGGCGCGGTGATCGAGAGCTTAGCGGGCATCGGGGCAGTCCACGAACAGGAAATGGAATACGATTCGGCGTATCACTATTACGACCAATGCCTCCACCACAGCCTCGGATCAAGTTCTGCATCCGGCACGAGCCTCAGCTTCGAACGAATAGGCAACATATGCCGGTTGAGGGGCGACTTGGAAAACGCGATGCTGTACACGACCCGTGCCTACCAAGCACTCGAGGACACTCCCGAGAAGCTTTACCGGCTGAGGGCGTGCTTTTCGCTCGCGGGCCTGAACATACAACGAGGCGATTTCCCCGAAGCCCGGAAGTTGCTCCACGAGGGAATGGCCATGGCCGAACGGTTGCCCCTTGCCGGTTACCAGGAACAGGGCCACCGGCTCTATTCGGAACTTTACAAGCAACAAGGACTGGCAGCGAAAGCACTCGAAGAGCGCGCCCTGAGCGATGGGTTTGCCCACGACGCCCAAAACAAGCAAAACCTCAATGCCGTTTTGCGGGGCCGGATTGGCTACGAGAAAAGGAAGGGCGAAGCCGAGAAGAACACGATGCTCCAACAGTTTCGGCAAAAGGAGAAAAAAACATACTACGCGCTGGCGGGCAACCTGCTTGCCATTGTCGCGCTGGTGGCCTTCCTAATTATACTGGCACGGCGTTTCCGGCTCTGGAAACGCGATGGCTTGGCGCTCCTTCGGATGGAGCAGTTGAAAACAGCTTTCTGCGCACGCCTCTCGCAAGGATTCAAGACCCCGGTCGGCATTATCATCGGCATGATAGAGCAAATAAAAGACGACTTGCCACTTGACGAGAAGAATCATGTCGCCATTAACATCTTGTCGCGCCAAACCGAAAGCCTGTACACGTTGGCCAACGAAGTAACGTCCATCGCCCACCTGCAAGGAAGCGTGAAACCGTCCGAAATGAAGGACGGGAATGTTGTCGCTTACCTGCAATACCTTTACGAGTGTTTCGCCGTTTTGACGGAAAATAAGCGGGTGACTTACGCCTTTCACAGCAACGTGTCGGAGTTGTTCACGGTTTACCAGCCGGACTACTTGCGCGCTATCCTCAATAACCTGCTCGACGACGCGATGAGACATTGCACCGAAGGCGATCGGGTCACGGTGCGCGTAACCCGCGACTGGGCCAAGAAAAACTACTCGATCGGGGTAGCCCATACCGGGAATGTGCCTCCCGGTGACGGGATGGGCATCGGGGAGTCGCTCGCCAGGCGCCTCGCGGAAAAAATCGGCGGGTGGATCGAGGCGAACGAAGCGGGAGGCGAGGCCGTGCTTTCGGCCACCTTCCCGTTGCCGCGCAACCCAAGCCTTGAGACAGAAAGCCCCATCGCCATTTACAGGGTGCCTGCCGACACGGGGGGATCCATCGAACAGGGCTTTCACGGAAACCGCCCCCCCTTAGGGAAACCCACCGTCATCCTCGTTCAAGAAAATAAATACCTGGCTTACTACCTCAGCACCTTGCTACAGGATAAACTTCAAATCAGCGTGACGACGGACGGAAATCACGCGCTCCAGTCGGCCAACGACAACCCGCCCGACCTGATTATCTCCGACGCGAGACTCCCGCGCGACAACGCCTTCGAGCTCTGTAAAAAAATAAAAGGATCCGCGCTCCTCCTCCATGTACCCGTGATCTTGCTCACCACCACCAACGCTCGGGCAGAGCGAGTAGAGGGGTTTGCTTCCGGCGCCGACGCGTGCCTGGAGAAACCACTGCATGAAGATGAATTGATGGCGGTAATCAACCAGTTGCTGTCTTCAAGAAAACAGATTCGGGACACGTATGCCCGCGAGACAGCCATGAATAGGGTGAATGCCCCGGTCGATGCCGGAAACGAGGAAAACATCGACTTTCTGCAACGGGTCACCAACGCAGTATACAAAAATATAGCCAACACCGAGAACATTATCGAGAGACTTTCTTCCGAAATGTGCCTGAGCACTTCGCAATTAAATCGAAGGATAAAAGCCATCACGGGCATGACAACCTCCAACTACATCCTCAAGACTCGGCTCGCCAAGGCGAAGAAACAACTTATCACCTCCCAAAAACCCATTGGAGACATTGCCATGCAATGTGGATTCAACGATTTCGCTTACTTCTCCCGCTCCTTTAAAAGGGAGTTCGGGATGACTCCCACCACTTTCCAACGCCTTCCTATATCCGCGAGGTAAAAAAACGTTTTTGTTTTCATGAAAAGAACAACCTCGTGCCGCGAAAACGATGAAATCAAGTCCTTTTTCGCGGAAAAAGCCATCTTTCACGTCCTTTTTTAGTTATATCCATATCCTTTTTTGAACTTCCATTTTACTAAATACTATACTATAAACCAACGAATTAAGAGCTAATCACGCGTTTTTAGTTCTAATTTAACGATGGTTAATGAGGATTGAGTCCTAAAAGTTGCATTTTTAAGACAAACGAACACCTTGCTTGTGTCGTTATTTTGCAACTACAAATCAAGACCAAAAACGGTTAAGCCGGGACTTATTTAATCCGGCAAAATATAATATCGCATGAAGAAATTCATTTTTATCTTTTTGGGATACACGGCAATAAGTATCTCTCTTTTATCCCAGAACATCGGGATAAAAACCAATCTTCTCCATTGGTCCGCGGGACTCACTCCCAACGCGGGCGTGGAGTTTGCACTCAACAGGAAATACACGCTCGAGGTAGGCGGAGGATTCAACAAGTTCAACATCTTTAAAGAGAATGGAAAAGCACATCACTGGATCGTCCAGCCCGAACTGCGTTATTGGACGTGTGAAGCCTTTAACGGCCATTTTTTCGGCCTGCATGCATTAACCGGCGCCTATAATATTGGAGGCATAGACATCCCCCTGGGGCGGTTGGACAAGCTGAATGATTACCGGTACGAGGGATGGGCGGTCGGTGGAGGCCTTAGCTACGGTTACCAGTGGCCCATCTCTTCCAGGTGGAACTTCGAACTCAACCTGGGTGCAGGATACGTGTATCTTAACTACGATAAATATCCCTGCGTTAAATGCGGTTCCTTATTAGAAGAGGACGCCAACACTCATTACTTTGGTGTCACCAAGGCGGCCGTATCGCTAATCTATCTAATAAAATAAACGCCAGAGAAATGAAACATAAAAGCATCATAAAAACCGGTATAACAATGGTTGCCCTGCTCACGTTATCATGGGGAACATTCGCGCAAGATTATTATTCCAACCAGGTAAACGTGGACAACCTTATCATCGCTAAAAAGATTGACCAGACCACTATTAACATGGACCTGAACCTCGACCAACTAACCATTGATAAAAACGACCTGGTCATTCTCACTCCCTATATTGTCTCCAACAGCGGGGCAAATCAACTTGAGTTAGCTCCTGTCGCAATTCTCGGTAAGTTGCGAAATAAAATACTGCAACGTCCCTTCACGTGGAAGGGAAAAACCGAGATCAACGTTCCCGAGAACTACCAGCTAATCCGTAAAAACGGTACGCCTCAATCTATACAATACACGGCCAATCTCCCTTACAATGAATGGCAACGCGATGCTCAGTTACTGCTTAAAACGGTAGTCATTGGGTGTGCCGACTGCATGGACAGTGAGCCAAATATCATTCTATCCGATAGGGTACTGGCCGAAAAGTTCGTGCCGGAATACCAGTTCACCTACCTTGTTCCCAAAGCAGAAGAGATAAAGCAGCGTAGCGAAACATACAGTGCCCATCTTAACTATCCCGTGGGCAAATGGAATCTTCTTACTGACTTCCAGAACAATGCGGCCGAGCTGTCGAAGGTTGGCTCCATCATCCGGGAGTTAAAGAACGACGCCGATCTCACGATATCCGACTTCACCATTACTGGCTACGCGTCGCCCGAGGGCTCACGAGAAAGCAACCTGCTCTTGTCGCGGCGTCGTGCCGAAAGCTTTGTCAAGCACATCGAAACCACGTATGGATACAATACCCAGCAATTCAGTGTACAGTGGATGGGCGAAGACTGGGACGGCCTGCAACAAGCCGTGGCCGCTTCCCCCTTGGCGAACAAAGACGAAATAATGCAGATCATCCACTCGGTAACCGATGTTGACGCGAGAGACGCCCACATCTGGGCACTCGACGATGGCATAACCTACAACCGGTTATTGAACGAGTTCTATCCTCCCCTTCGCCGAAACGACTACACCATCGCCTTCATCTCGCGTCCTTTCGATGTGAAAGAAGCAGCCAAAGTCATCAAGACCCGCCCCAAGCTACTAAGCTTGAATGAAATGTTCCACGTGGCCAATACTTTCCCTGCCGAGAGCCAAGAGTTCAGGGAAGTCTTCGAGATAGCTGCCCGCACTTTCCCCGAAAGTACCGCCGCCAACATCAATGTCGCCATCACCGAGCTTCGGGATAATAAGGGGGATGCAGCCCTCGCAAGGTTAGAAAAATTCAAGGACACTCCCGAAGCGTGGAACCTGATCGGGGTCGCCTATGCTCAAAAAGGGATGCACCAGCAAGCCGCCGAATACTTCAAGAAAGCCATTACCCGAGGCGATAAAGAAGCAACTCATAATATGCAGCAACTAACCAAATTATTAGAAGACAATTAGCTTTTTCATACAAGATCAGAGACATATAAAAATCAATTTATTCATTTTTTAAATTTTATCAAACATGAAAATTTTCAAGGTTCTATTTGTAGCCATCATCGCCTTAGGCATGACAGCTTGTAACAATGACGACGTGCCGGATATGACCGGCGAAAAGGACGCGACCATCTCCATCAAGGTGTTCCCCGCAAGCAATGGAACAACAGTACGTGCTACAGGTGATTTGACTGCTCCCGGTGTTGAACCAGCAGGATTAGCCGCTGAAAGTGCTGTTAAGTCTTTAGAGGTTTGGATTTTCCAAGGTGATGTACTGGATGCTTATAAAAGTGCAGCCGGAAATGAGGTTACAGATATAGCAGCTCATATTGGGGCAAGAGATGTAATTGTAGTTGCCAATGCTGAAATTGGACAGAAAAACTCAAAGGATGAACTACTTGCCACGCTAAAAGGATTACCTGCAGATATAGCAAGCAAGGGATTGATAATGACTGCCGAGCCATTTAATATAACTCTTGAAAAAGGAAAGAATTATTATGGCTATACTGGCACAGACATTGCTGGAGAAGAAAAGTATCATACATCTACTCCACTTGCAATAACCAGGGTTAACGCACGGGTAGCAATTGTAAGTGCCGTACTGGATTACACAAATGTTCCTGCAAACCAACAAGTAGTATTTGATGAGTTGAAAGATGTAGAAGTTGCTATGTATAATGTTCCTGAACAAACAAAACTATTCGGCACTGACTTAGCTACTAATGCTGATTATCTTTTCGGTGCTAAATGGCCTTCCCCAGAAAACACGTATGTTGGTGCAGATGATGCTACCGCCACCCCTACCGCTTCTTTAACTAACAATGTAACAGATGCTCTACCTGTTGTAATTACAAATGCACCTTATTATTATGTAAACGAAAGCAACGGAACAGACGAAATGTTTATCGTTCTACGGGCAAAGCTCTATAAAGATGAAGAGCCAGTTCTAACTGTTAAAGATTTATATACTGATGCGGATGGATATACTTACTACCCGGTTTGGGTAAATGCAACAAAAGAGGGCTATTCCTATACAGGAGATAATACAGGAGATGGTATCATACGTCGCAATACTCAGTACAACATTTCACTTACCATTAAGGGATTAGGAAACCCTACCATTGATGAAGTTGAAAAAGCATGGCTTGATGTGGCAGTTGAGGTTAAACCTTGGAAAGTTGTAAATCAAACTGTTGTTTGGTAATATGCTAAACATCTGATAGTTTACAGTAACATCGCACTTTATTCAATACCGACAAATACCGCGGTTGGGGAGTGATACCCCTCCGCGGAACAAAAGAAAACTATAAAATAAACGATGATGAACAACAAGAGCAAATTCAGCTTACTGCTCGTGATCACTTTGATGACTATCGGGCTTCTAAGCAGTTGTTTTAAAGAGGATTTGTCGGATTGCCCCCTCCCTTTTCAGGTGACGATAAAAGCGTTGGATATTGACTTGAATGATATAACCGAATCGGGCGAAATAAAAAGCGTGATACTTTTTGTCTTTGACGAGAATCAAAACCTGATTGATCATTTTGAACTCACGGCAGATCAGGTCAAAAGCAGGAAGCCGATTAATATCGTGATGGATTATCCCGGGCATGAGTCGCTTACCTTTATCGCTTGGGGAAATAGTGATAGCAATTTTAACTGTTCTCAAGTATCCTCTGTAAAAACAATAAACGATTTATACGTGAGGCTGACCAAAAAAGATGGGCATGCACAGCCTGCATCCGACTTCTTCCAGGGCAAGCTCGAGATGACGGTGGAGTATGGTGGCGTGGGACAAGGACAATCAAGGGTGGTAGAGATTCACCGGATGACGAGCGGGGTAACCATCACCGCCATAGACCTGAAGCAATGGAATAACAATCAACAGGGAGAATATCATTACGTGTTGCGTTCATCCAAGGATACCTATGATCCACATGGGAATCTCGTTGGTGAGATCGTATCCTATAAACCCGGGGCCACTTTCACTGAAAATGAAAACTTTTACGCTCCCATCTTCTACACGTTCCCATCGGAGCATTACGTGGTGGATATCTACTGTAACGAAGAACTGATTTTTACTGCCGAAAAAGATGCTTCAGGGAACCATTTTGTTCCCGAGATTGGCAAGACGTTGAATATTATTATTGATTTCCGGGCAACGATAAGCATACAAGTAGCGATCACCCCCTGGAACGTGGTGTACCAGTACGTGGACTTTAAATAGATCATAATTATGAGAAGCAACAGATATTCATACTTCATCCCGTCACTAATCATAGCACTGCTATCGGTATCGCTCTTTTCTTCGTGCATTTTTGATGAAGTAGTTGAACAACGCGAAGAGAAGGGGCTTATAATTGTGAACTTGGCCACGGACGGAATAAAAACACGAGGAGCCGGGAATCCTCTCTTTACAGGGGATGAACAGATTACAAAGGCACGAATTTTCGTGTTCGTCGGAGAAGCACTGGAGGTGTGCAAGCTATTTACTTCGGGGGCGGGGCAAGACTCGTTCGCGAACCCCTTTATACTGGAGGTGGCGACCGGGGTAAAAGATATTTACGTGGTAGCCAACGAGACTACCGGATTGGGGCTCAAGCTGGCCGCTGTCACCACCAAAGCTGGCCTTGACTCGGTTATGGTGGACGAGATAAACTCGCCCCTTGATTTGCCTTTGGTGATGACCGGGAAAACAGAAGAAGTAATCGTTAAGGTGGCGGAAGGAACCAATAGGAACACAGCCAACGTGACACTTACCCGAATTGCTGCAAAGATCTCCCTGCAACTCAAAAAACAAACCGATGCGACTGTATCAATAACCAAGGTAAGCCTGATAGATAATACCGGCAAAACACCCGTGTGGGAAGGGGGAACAACGGTAGACGATCCATCCTATTGGAATCATGTGTATACTCCCACCTCACCACTCGTACTTGATGAAAACTTCCTGCATATCGGGACCGTGTACCTGTACGAGAACTTGGCAGGAAACAAAACTAACCGGGCTACTAAACTGGAATTAGAAGCATTATATAACAATGTTCCCACCAAGTACTGGGTGTATGTAAACGAGAATATGACGGCAGCTGTTGTTCCGGGTGATCCATCCTCTTCAGAAATCAATCCAAGCGATCATTTCTACTCGATCAAAAGAAATCACGAGTATCAACTGAACGGTACAATAATCGATATAGGAGAATTCGATGGGTTAACATTATTCACAAACGTGCTTCCTTGGAATTATTTACCCGCAATATACACGTTTGATCATATATACTCCATTACTCCACAACCAGCTGAATCAGCTCATACTTACTCTACAGGAACAAGCGGGCAGGTTACGTTTACGTTTAAACTCACCAACCCGATCGATGCATCGTGGGTAGCAAACCTTACAAACCCCACGGACTTCGAGTTTGTTGATGCTTACCAAGGAGTCACCGACCAGGAAATTACATTGGCTATAAAGGCTTCAAATGCTGCTGATGAGGCAGAGAGAACAACAGAGCTGTATATCAATGTGATATATGGTGGTAATATTGTAGAGGTACCATTAATAAGCGGTACTAACTTGGTTGGGACAGGTAATCGTATAGTGATTAATCAACCTGCTGCTACTAATCCATAAAAAAGAGGATTCATTATGAAGAAAAAAATATATCACTTTATTTCATTTATAGCGGTCGCGCTGATTTTAGGTACCGCATGCATGAATGACGTGGCAGATGAATATCCGGTGAAAGACGGTTTTCTAACTTTCAATCTCTCTACGAGTACACCTACCACTCGTGCTGTTACGACGGAAGCGGGAGATACGGATGGTAACTTCAATGAAAACGAGATAAATGGACTCGATATCTTTTTCTATGAAGGTAATATATTGAGGTGGCATGTAGGTAGCAGCAGTCTTATTTACGACGATGCTGCACGGAAAGCAACTATTCCGGTTACAGCCGACAAACGAGCCTTGTTTGATGGAACCAAAAGTTACGATATTTATATTGTAGCAAATAACACAACCGATCTTACTTCCATAGTTGAAGAATCAGATAACCTTGCTAATTTAAAAGACATCGTGTTACAATCATCTGGATTTGTTGAAAATGGAGGCAATACACCACAATCCTCTTTCGTGATGGATGGCATGGTTTCGAAGGCGGTTAACCTAAATGATCCTCATTTAGGAACAGTCGATATGAAACGGGCGGCTGCTAAAATCAGGTTTCGGCTTATAGAGGTGAACGTGCCGGGATATACTCAAGAAGGAAATGCAACGGCACGCCTGGTACACTTTACCGATAAATCGGCATTGATGGAAGGGGGTGCAACACCTGCTATGCAGGAAACAGATTGGGAAGAAACAGACGCGAGATCAGTAACAACTATTTATGGTTCTAATAAAACCACTGCAGCTCCATTTTATGCCTACGCCAACGATTGGAATGCAACTCCGGATCACGAGACCTACATCGAGTTATACGTTCCACTGAAGGAAAATCTTACAGGCGACGAATTCGGTGACGTACAAACCTTCAAGTACCGTGTGCCGATTACACCTCGCGAACTGACTGGGGATGAAGCGCGATACATGAACAAGATTGAGCGCAACTTTCTGTACGATATTGGTGTAACGGTTAAGATACTTGGAAGTAGAGAAGAGCCCCCCATCGAAATCACAGGCAACTACATCATCAAGGATTGGAGTAACCGAGAGGTTTTAGTTGACATTACCGGAGCCCATTACCTGGTTGTTTCCGAACGTAACGTGATAATGCCCAATATATCCACATACACCCTCAACTTCAATTCATCCATTCCAAATGTGACATTGGTAGAAGGTAGTTTGAAAGCGACGTATACCTATATTAATAACGATGGAGTGACAGTTATTGCAGATGTGGCTTCAAATCAGCAACCAACAGTAAGTGTACAGCCTAATGTTGCCGCGGGAACAATAACTATAAGTAGTCCAATACCTGTAAATTATATTCCAAAAGATATCGAATTTCAGGTTACAAATGGTTCATTAACTGAAACAGTGGTAATCAAACAATTGTCCGCGACCTACTTTACAGTAACAAAAGGAGTCGCTTCCTATTTACCGGACGAAGGCAATCGGAATTCCTTACCGAGTGGGAACAATAATCCATATATGTACGCGATTACTACTTTGGCTCCGTCGGGTGATATTATCTGGGGTTTTCCACCAACTGATAGCCAAGAACAAACCATAAACAGTGAAGAGGTTTCAAAAATGGTGTCACCAAAATTCGAAATGGCCTCGCAGTTTGGAGCTGTTCTACGTAAAAACTATGACGACGGACAGAGGCAATGCAGGGGATATACAGAAACGGCTGAAGACGGGACAGTGAAAACCGGCTGGCGATTACCCACCGCGGCAGAAATACATTATATTGACGTTATTCAACAAACTGCTCCCACAGAATACGTGATGAGGGGAGCTTTTTACTGGAGTAATTGGAGTGCTTATCCAACGCGATCAGGAAGCAACACAAGATATGGAGCTTACCAAATGGGGGTTGATATACCTGCTAAAAATCATAACGACAAATATAATACAGGGGCTACATACAATAGTGCTCACGTTCGTTGCATTCGCGATATTAAAGATTAATAGAGAAATAACAATAGCGCTATGAAGAAGATAATAAAAGCAATATTCCTAGTTTGTTTGATTGTTATTGCAGGGTGCTCGCGAGATGTAATAACAATACCCGAACAGCAAATAGAGGAGGGAAAGGAAGTTACAGTTAGCTTTACCACATCCGTTCCCGAATTTAAAACGGTGGTAACCCGGGCAAACGGGGGAGTGAATAATATGTATCTGTTGGTCTTTGACGAAAACGGTAGTTTTATAGCACGTAGAACGGCAACGCTCACTAATCAAACAGAAACAGGGGGGACATTCACGGCGTCACTTCCCTCAAGCAGCAGCAAACGTACCGTTCACTTTGTTTCTAACCTCGAGGTAAGCGCGTTCAACGATTCCCCGGGCGTGAATGAAGCTACCGTAGTAGCTTTATTAAGCACCACGAATGCAACCTTTTGGTCGAGAGTAGAGCTAAGCAATGGTATATCTGTTAATAGTTTTACTGGTTTACAAGTAGAGTTATTACGTAATCAGGCAAAAATTAGCGTTAAGAACGAAGCTTCAAACTTTGCTACCACCGGCTTTGTAATTCATAATGCTCCTGATAAAGGAACCGTGGCTCCTTACAGCACGATAGGAGGATTTGTAGAAGGTACAATAACCGAGCCTTCGGGGGTAGTCCTCCTCCCGGCCATTCAAACTAATATTTCGACAACAGACAAGTACCTGTTTGAGCGAAAGAATGCCACCGCGTCCGAGATAACGACTGTTATCATGCAAGGCACTTATGAAGGGCAAACATATTTCTATAAAATTGACCTGATTGATGCTGATAAGAATCGTTATGAAATAGAACGAAACTATCATTATATAGTGACGATTAAAACGGTTACGAGAGCCGGGTATAGCAGCTTCGACGATGCCCTGGCCGGTGCATCACATAACAATACGGCTCTCGACCCGGTTATCGAGAGATATCCAATGATCTCCGATGGGGTAGGCAAACTGGAAGTAGAAAAAACCTTGGTTATCCTTACACAACCTAACCAAACGTTTCAGGTATGGGCAAAATTCTTCCCCGATATTACCAGTGATGCCGTAGATAACTCGGAAGTGACCGTTACCTTGCAAACAGGCAATGCGGCAATCGTGGCCTCATCACTTAGTTTCAACCCATCCACCGGTATCATCTCCGGAACAGGACTTGGTACTTTACCGGAAGAGCCGGGAGTAGCACTTATCCGGGTATCGAAAGGGGAACTGGCACGTACCGTACGGGTGCAATTGCGCCCTCCTTTCTCGTTCGATCCGGTTACGATTAATAACGTCAGTCCCGGTGTACTGCAAAATGGACAAAGTCAAGATGCATATTTACGTTTTACTATTCCTAATGATTTTCCGGATGATCTATTTCCTCTTCCCGTGAAAATATATTCACAAGGACTCTATCCTGCTTCAACGGGATTGGAAATGGTAGTCGAAAGTGGACAAATTCACTATATATACCGTACAGCCTCAAAAGGAGAAAAAACGGTTTACTTCAAATCCAATAAATCGTTTAATTCTGAATCAATTACATTAAAAGCAGACTACTTTGTTGATGGAGAAGTAGGTTATGAAGTTGTTTTGGAGCAAGGACAAGGAAAAATAACGTATGGAAACTCTATTAAAATACCGGTAACTGGTAACGTGAGTGTATCACCAGGAAGTATAGAAATTCTTGCCGATGGAATTTATAAATACACTAGATCAGGAGGAAATGACAATACTGCCGTGACGTTGACATTCGATAATAAAGTATCCGGCGATAATAATTCATATTACATTGAAAGATATACTATTCAATCTACTAATCAACAGTTAGAAAATGGAACAACATTAAACATGGATTTAACGGAACATGTATTTAGAGGTACACTTAGATGGTATAGAAATGGGAATAATAATGGAAATATAAATCAAAATCAAACCGTAACAATATCTCCTGCAATAACGGACGGCACATTCACTCGACTAGGTGATGGCTATTATATGCTTGTAGTTCCAGCTTCTACTGATATGAATACAAGTATAACATTCACATACAATAGAAATACTGGTGGTAGTCAAGGCACCTATACCCTAACTCGCACGCTCGATGCAATGAAAACAAATTATAACTTACAACTGAATCCTCAATAAAAACTTTAATTAATCAATCAATCAAGCTAAAAATAAGAGTATTGAGAGACTCGATAACTATGACAGAATTAGCAAATTTACACGGGTACAGCGCGATATACGACGAGGTGTCGCGCTGCGTTCTTTACTTTTCCGACGGGGATAGGAAAATTATTGTCAACCAACAAGCGGGAAGCATGCTGGCGGTAAACGTGATTTCTTACCCTGTTCAAGATCCTAACTTTATGGAACTGGTATTCAAACACTATAAACCTTACCTTTCCGTGGAAGAGCTAGCTAAGAAATGCGGGTATAACTCGGTGAAGACGTTTACCCGTCATTTCAAAAAAAGCTTCCATACTACGCCCAAGCAATGGATGCTCTCCCTGCGGGAAGACAAAATGTTGATCCAACTCAAAAACACGAGGCAACCGCTCAAGCAAATAGCCGCCGACTTGGGATTCGCCAATGTGGCACACCTTTCCGACTACTGCCTGAAAAGAACCGGGCAACGCCCCGAAAAGATCCGTGAGGCATCAAAGTCGATTCGGGTACGTGTTTAAATGATTCGTTGCCATAATAGGCTGCTATTTTTCATGTTTCCCCGGTGGGTGTTTCGTCGTTAATCCAGTTCATTTTATAGTGAGCAATATCCGCCCATTATCAAAGCAAAATGTTAAAAATGCAAACTAATACCCAAAAAGTACCATAAAAAACACAAAATACTCCTATTTATTGGTATTGATACGCGCGTTGGCTGCCACTAATTTTGTAACCGAAAAGATGAATGTCACCGTTCACGGGTTATCTCTCGTCATTTCATTTTACAAGAAAGGTCAATGTTATCACGCTATATATATCGTTCTTTGCCTCTTTTATTTTATCTGTTATTACCTTTTATAGCATGCGGGCAGCAGCTTAATATATCGGGTACGGTAAAGGGTGAGAAAGGTTTGCCCGTACCTCACGTGGCAGTCAGCATTGATACCCTCTCTTTAAAAACATATACCGGCACGGATGGCAAGTTCAACCTAACGATTAATAAGTGTCGGTGGTGATGCTGACCTGGACTTTAAAATAAGCAATGTAAAAGCGGACTCGGTTTATTTTTCTCCCACGATAAAAAACCTTGATACACGTCAAACGGAAATTAAAAGTCTTCGCGTTAATCAAGTAGAAAAGGTGTTGCTGAACGATGGACTGGAAAGACTGCATCTGCAGGGAAAGGAGTTGTTGTCCAAACCGGATTTCCCGCTAAGTTTGGAGAGGTTGAATCTTGTTTCTTATA
>ERZ1032852.130-NODE-130-length-21623-cov-8.762379_pt1 | contig 21623 bp, 19 predicted proteins | sample MGYA00516689_ERZ1032852 | MGnify/ENA primary metagenome ERZ1032852 (study PRJEB33719, sample SAMN04262499) | wastewater metagenome | biome: rural village; feature: composting latrine chamber; material: composting feces with ash | place: El Salvador | collected...
GGGCAAGCACGATCCGCATAAGACTGCACTGATCTACTTTCAGACAGGTGGCGGTTGCCGCGCTTCTAACTACATTTCCTTGTTGCGCAAGGCTCTTGCCAAGGCCGGCTTTGATTATGTGCCGGTGATTTCATTCAGCTTTTCTGACTTGGAAGATCATTCGGGCTTTAAGCTCAGTATCAAACAGCTGCTTGGTCTGTTGGATGCGGTCTTGTATGGCGATCTCTTGTGGACCCTGGTCAATCAGACTAAGCCTTACGAGATCACTGCCGGCGAGGCTGATGCTCTGGAAGATGAGTGGATCAGGCGTTTGGGCGATAGTATCGGGTCGGACAGCAGTCTGATCATGCGCCATAGTAAAGATATTTCTCGTGAAATAATCAGAAATTTTGCCAAAATCCCGAAGGAAAAACGCAATGCGGTCAAGGTGGGGATTGTCGGTGAAATCTATGTTAAATATGCGCCGTTGGGTAATAATAGGCTGGTCGATTTCCTCAATGAAGAAGGAGCTGAAGTCACTACGCCCGGTCTGCTTGATTTTTTAACTTATTGTGCCTATAACGGTATCGTTGATCAAAAGTTCTATGGTCGTGGTGGTCTCGTGTTTTGGGGCAGCAAGATTGCCTATAAGTATCTCTGTAAGAAAAAGCGTGGCCTGATCGCTCTCTTGGAGGAAGAGGGTAGCTTTGATGCGCCCTGTCCTTTCGAGCATGTAGTTGCTTTGAACGAGGGTTATATTAGTCCCGGCGTCAAAATGGGTGAAGGCTGGCTGCTTACTGCCGAGATGCTGGAGCTAGCTGATAGTGTTTTAATCTCCATATGAAAGATTTTATCACGTACGACATAAAAAAAGAGAACGCGGTCCTCGTGGGCCTTATCACGCCCGACCAAAACGAAGAGCAGGTCAACGAATACCTCGATGAATTGGCTTTTTTGGCCGAGACGGCGGGGTTGATCCCCGAAAAACGATTCGTTCAGCGCCTCGATACGCCCAACACGGCGACCTTCGTGGGCAAGGGAAAGCTGGAAGAGATCGAGGATTACGTGAAGGAGGAAGAGCACGAGATAGGCGTGGTGATCTTCGACGACGAGCTATCGGCCCGCCAGCTTCGCAACATCGAGAAAGAGCTCAAGATACGAATCATGGATCGTACCAGCCTTATCCTCGACATCTTCGCGATGCGCGCCCAAACCGCCCACGCCAAGGTGCAGGTGGAGCTGGCCCAGTACCAGTACCTGCTCCCAAGGCTTACCCGCATGTGGACTCACCTTGAACGGCAACGAGGAGGGGGAGGCACCATCATGCGCGGGCCGGGCGAGACCCAGTTGGAGACGGACCGCAGGCTTATCCTCGACAAGATCTCCCGCCTGAAAGAGGAGCTAAAGAAAATAGACAAGCAGAAAGCGGTCCAGCGCAAAAACCGGGGAAAGCTGGTGCGGGCAGCGCTCGTGGGATACACCAACGTGGGGAAATCCACCCTGATGACGCTCTTGAGCAAGAGCGAGGTGTTTGCCGAGGACAAGCTCTTTGCCACCCTCGACACCACGGTACGAAAAGTGACCATCGACAACCTGCCGTTCCTGCTTACCGATACCGTCGGTTTTATCCGCAAGCTGCCAACACACTTGGTGGAATCGTTCAAGTCGACCCTCGACGAAGTACGCGAAGCCGATATCCTATTGCACGTGGTAGATATCTCGCACCCCGCGTTTGAGGAACAAATCCAAGTGGTGGAAAGCACGCTGCACGAGATCGACGATACCGAAAAGCCGACCATCCTCGTCTTTAACAAGATTGATGCTTTCACGCACGTGGTAAAGGACGAAGACGACCTCACGCCGCGGAAGCGCGAAAACTACACGTTAGAGGAACTAAAGCAGTCGTGGCTGGCACGGATGAAGGAGAACATTGTCTTTATCTCGGCCATAGAGAAGGAGAATATCGAAGCACTGAAACAACTCCTTTACGAGAAAGTGAAAGAGATACACGTCACCCGCTTCCCGTACAACGATTTCCTGTACCAGAACTACGAAGAAGAATAGCCCGATCTACTTGCACAGCGCGTCGTTCAACGCGGCCACGGCATCCTCGTAGTGTTCGCGGCTGATCACGAATTGCATGTTTACCTGCATGAGCGACTGGGCGAAGCTCTCCACGTTGATGCCTTTTTCATACAGCGCCTTGGTGGCCCTATAGAGAAACCCGGGGATAGCAATATTGGTACCCATCGCGCAGACAATCGCCGTCGGCCGGGCATCTACTTGGTAGAAGACCCCTTCGAGTATCTTCACCAGTTCCCTGCTCTTTTCGTTATCCCACACCACCATCGTGATGGAGTTGGCGTTGGTCGACTTTAATATGTAGCTCACGCCGTGCTTCACGAAGTAGTGCATGATGCGGCCGTCAAAGCCCACTTCGCCCACCATCATTGGATCGTGCACTTCGATCGCGATTACTTTACGGGAACCGGAAACAATCTCCACCCTTGCCTCGGGAGAGACGTAATCGCGGGAGATAATCGTCCCGGGATGATCCGGCTCGAAAGTGTTCTTTATACGGATATTGATACCCGCCAACTCCAACGGTTTGGCCGCTTTGGGGTGAATGGCTTCCATCCCGATATCGGCCAATTGATCCGCGATGATATAGTTGGTGCGCCCCACGGGAATGCTGTTTTCTACCCCCACGATCTTGGGATCCGCGCTCGAGAGATGATACTCCTTGTGGATGACCGCCTCCTCTGCTTCTACCTCCACCGCGATCTTGCTGAATGTAACTTCGCTATAACCCCGGTCGAACGCCCGCATGATGCCTTCCGTCCCTTTGGTGTACCCGGTAGCGATACAGAGCACCTTGCTAAAATCGATCCCGCTAAACTCTTTATGAATCCGCTGGTCGATAGTGAGCGGCTCGTTGTCATTGAACCCGCACAAGTCCACGAACCGTGCATTGATCCCGTTGTTATTCAATATATTCACCGAGTTCCACCCCGAGTGGGCTTCGCCGATGGATGCCAGTATCTCCCGTGCGGCCAAGTGGATATCGGTGCGGTTCACGTAGCCCGACGCCAATACCTTTCCCAAGCTATAAAGCACCGTTTTTGCCTGGTCTACCCGGAAGCGGATAAAGTCGCGCGCCTCTTTCAGGTCGAGCCCGTGATCGGCAAACCCGTCGTTAATCAAAAGTAGCCGCTGGCAAAACGAATCAAGCGCGCTGCTATAATCTTCGCCGTTAAGGAACTTATTGTAAATGCCGGGTTCACCGGTTTTTTTATGCTCTAACAACCAATTAGTCACGTTATTGTAGGCAGAGACAACAAAAATGCGATTATACAACGCGTCGCCTTTTCTATCTCCTTTAATGATATTTTGCAGTACGTCCTGAAACTGTGACATGGACGTACCCCCGATTTTCTCTACTGTCAGCATTCTATAAATGAAGAATTAAAAATGAAAAATTAATAATAGCAGATGGGTCGCAAAGATACATTTTTTTATTTTTTCCCGGCCATAACGGGATCAAAAAATGGTCTTTCATCACCAAGACAAGCCGTTGCTATTCTAAACGATACAGGGGACGGGCGGTTAAAATCGTTTCAGCTCCCGGTACACCTTGAAGATGGGCAACCCCATCACATTGTAATAGGAGCCTTCGATCCGTTCCACTCCCATGTACCCGATCCACTCTTGCACGCCGTAGGCTCCCGCCTTGTCCATGGGTTGGTAGGTTTCCGCGTAGTAGTCGACCTCTTCTTCTTGCAGTTCCCCGAAAGTGACATGTGCCGTGTCCGAGAAACTCACCTGCTTGGCGGTCGAGGTGAGGCAAACGCCGGTAATCACCCGGTGCGTTTGGCCAGAGAGGCGTCTTAGCATCTGCTTGGCATCCTCGGTGCCCGCGGGTTTTCCCAACACCTCCCCGTTCAGCAAAACAACCGTGTCCGCGGTGATGAGCAGTTCTTCCTTTTTCAGCTCGGGACGGTATGCCGACGCCTTTTTCCGCGCCAGGTACTCGGCGATCTCCTCATGAGGGAGTGATTTTGGGTAAGATTCATCCAAATCGGGTAATACACGGGTCTCGAACTCCACGTCGATACCCGAGAGCAACTCCTTCCTCCGGGGAGAATTGGAAGCAAGAATAAGTTGATAATCAGTTATGGGAACACGCATGCGTATGAAATATTGATATTGGCGGCACAGACATACCTGCCACCACGTTACGGATACAAAGATATGAACTATTTCGTTAAGTGAGAGCAGAGCCAAGCTTGCTTGAGCTATGCCGAGCGCAGAATTGAAAATCGAGGAGCGAAGGCGACTCAAATAGTCTAATGTAATGAACTATTTCGTTAAGCGATGAATAGAAGACAAATTGCCGCGTCAAGGGTAAACAAAAGCTATTCGCTTCCTTGAATGGGATAAAATAGCGGGGGAAATGGTATATTCGCGTAAAAAACGATGACAATTGATGTTTGCCTCTCTCCCGCCCTCTACCCGTTCTATGAAAAAGAGGACGACGTGGTAGTGGTGGTCGATATTTTTCGTGCTACTACCACCATGTGCATGGCTTTTTCGAACGGTGCTTCGGCTATTATCCCGGTCGCCGATATCGAACGGGCACGACAATACAAGGCGGAAGGTTTTTTAGTGGGGGCAGAACGGAACACCCGCAAGGTGGATTTTGCCGATTTTGGCAATTCACCGTTTGAATATACCCAAGAGAAGGTATCCGGGAGAGAGGTCGTGTTCACGACTACCAACGGTACCCGTGCCATTGAAGCCGCGAAAGGGTGCAAGCAGTTGTTTACCGGGGCATTTTCGAATATAGACAGCCTCGCGGGTGCTTGCCTGCAAGCGGGTGACAGGGTAGTTGTATTATGTTCCGGATGGACTAACAAGGTAAATATTGAAGACACGTTGTTCGCCGGGGCGCTTGCCGAACAGCTGATGAGAAAAGCGGGTGCAACCACCGGATCGGATTCGGTAAACCTGGCATTAAACCTGTGGAGATTGGCCAAGGAAGATCCCATCGAGTTCGTGAAACCGTCCGACCATTACAAGCGGCTTATCGCCCACGGCGCGGAAGGCGACGCGGCATTTTGTTTTGTCCAGAACACCACTACCGTGGTACCTTGCTACGATAAACTGAAAGGAAAACTATTCCGCTCGTGATTCGCAGATTGATTTACTCGTCCCAATCAAACGCGTCAACGTCGAATTCCCCGGTGAACTGCTCCATATCGCGGCGCTCTTTCTTGGTTGGGCGCCCCGTTCCTCGCTGGCGATCCACGAACCCGCTGATCTTGTTCAGTTCCAGCAACTCATATTGATCGGATGGCGTCACGTTTTCCATGTACTGGGGTACCATCTTTGCCCCCATGCGTTTGTCGGCCAGTTCCAGCACCTTGAACGAGAAAGTGATCGGTGGCTTCCGCACCTCGACTATCTCCCCTACCCGCACGTTTCTTGAAGGTTTCACGGCAACGCGATCAATCATCACTCGTCCCTTCTTGCAGGCATCGGAAGCTACGGTGCGCGTTTTAAAAACACGCACGGCCCATAACCACTTATCTACTCGTACTTCGTCCATCACCTGTTATTGTACACGTTCATCGTCTCGTTGATACCGGCCAAACAGAAACTCCGGATCATCTCCCCCGCGGTATCAATACGCTCGGGAAGCGATAGCTTCTCCTCGTCGGAGAACTCCTCCAAAACATAATCGATCTGCATTCCCCTCGGAAAATCATTCCCTATGCCGAAACGTAGGCGGGGGTAATTTGTGCCGATCAGGTCTTGGATATGTTTCAGCCCGTTATGTCCCGCATCGCTCCCCTTCGACTTCATGCGGAGCGTCCCGAACGGCAAAGCCAGATCGTCGACCACCACCAGCAGGTTCTGGTTCTCGATCTTCTCTTTCTGTAACCAGTAACGGATGGCGTTTCCACTCAAGTTCATAAAGGTGGATGGCTTGAGCAAGACAAGCGAGCGGTTCTTGATACGCGTGGTCGCGACAAAGCCGTATCGCTTATCCTCAAAAACAGCATTGGACGCTTTTGCAAAAGCGTCCAATACCATAAATCCAATATTGTGGCGGGTTTGTTCGTAATCGGGGCCGATATTGCCCAATCCCGCAATCAAATATTTCATTCGTTGACGATTTATTCTTCGCCTCCTTCTTCGGTATCTGTACCCGTATCGGTGTCGACATCACCTTCCGCTTTTGCAGCAGCTCCCCGGGCGGCACGCGTAAGCTGAACACGGCATACCACGGCATTCTTGGCATTCAGTATCTCGAGGCCCTCGAAACTCAAGTCGCCTACCTGGATCGATTTGCCCAATTCCAATTTTGTCACGTCTACTTCCAAGTTCTCCGGCAAATTCGCGGGCAACGCTTTTACCCTGAGCTTGCGTGTATCTAACGACAGTTTACCCCCGGATCTCACACCGGCAGCCAATCCCTTCAGGCGGACAGGGATCTCGATCACGACGGGCTTATCTTCAAAGACATGCAGGAAGTCGATATGCAACACATCTTCCCTCACGGGGTGGAATTGCAGCTCTTTCACCATCGCCATCATTTTATTTTTTCCCAAGTCGAGGTTCACCAAGAAGACCTCGGGAGTATATATCAGGTTGCGCACATCACCCTGCTTCACCACGAAGTTCAGGTTTTCTTCGTCATGGCCACCATACACCACGCACGGGATAAAGCCTTCGCGACGGTATGACCGGGACGCCTTTTTTCCGAAATCATTCCTGACCTCGCCTTTTAATTCAAATGTTTTCATTTTAAAATTGTTTGTGTTACTCAAAATAAAGCGCTTTCTTTATTTCCCATCACACGGGAGCTTTCAAAAAAGCGGCGCAAAGTTAATGATTTTCTTTTAACTACGCAACCATCCAACCCCTCTCTTTTTCATTTCGATTTTATCCGCGGAGCACCACTTTTCGAGTTTTTGTAGGTAGAATACCAAAATTTTAGCTACTTTTGCAGTTCAAAAAAGTTCATTAAGTTAGAATGATAAACAGGAATTTAATTCGTATTAGGGTAGTCCAGGTTATCTACTCGTGGTATCAGAATACGAACAAAGATTTACGCGATGCCGAAAAAGAATTGATGTTCGGCTTGCAGAAGTCATACGATCTTTATTATTATTTACTGCTCTTGATGGTGGAACTGACCCGGGCATACGAAAACCGGGTTGAAGCCAAACGAAACAAGTTCCTGCCATCGGAAGAGGATCTGAACCCCAACATGAACCTGGTTAACAACCGATTTATCCTCCAGCTCGAAGCGAACCGCCGGATGCGGAAACAACTCGCCGAACGCCCGTTATCCTGGACAGATAACGAATCGTTCATCAAGAACTTGCTCGATAAAATCATGGAATCGGAGACCTATCAAGAGTACACGCGCATCGATTCACCCACCTACGAGCAAGACCGGGAATTCTGGAGAAAGGCATTTAAACAGTTTATCTACGTGTACGAGGAGCTTGACGACCTCCTGGAGGACGAGTGCATCTATTGGAACGACGACGTGGAGATCGTGCAGAGTTTCGTGATGAAGACCATTAAACGGTTCTCCGAAGAAAGCGGGCCGGAACAACCTCTCCTCCCCATGTTCCGGGACGAGGAGGACAAGGAGTTTGCACTTAAACTACTGCACGACACCATCCTGAACGAGAAAAAATACCGGGCCCTCATCGAAAAGCATACCGAGAAGTGGGACTTCGACCGCATCGCGTTCATGGATCTCGTTATAATGCAAGTGGCCTTGTCCGAAATATTCACGTTTGACAGCATACCCACCAGCGTATCACTCAACGAGTATATCGAGATTGCCAAAGCATACAGCACTCCCAAGAGCGGCACGTTTATCAACGGGATACTGGATGCCATCGTGCAAGAAACAAAACAAGAAAATCGCATCTTTAAACAATAATAATCACTCACTAAACAACTATTCTTATGAATATTTTATTACAAGCAGCTCCAAGCGGGGGAATGGGCGGTATGAGCAGTACCATTTTAATGATGGTGGCCATATTTGCCGTGTTCTATTTCTTCATGATTCGCCCGCAACAGAAAAAGCAGAAAGATTTGCAAAAAAGCCGCGAAGCGATGAAAAGCGGGGATAAAGTAGTTACCGCCGGTGGTATTCACGGGAGAATAAAAGAGGTAGGAGATACTTGGTTCCTGGTGGAAATCGCGGAGGGCGTACGGATAAAAATCGAAAAGTCGTCGGTCTACGCCTCTTTCTCGGATGTAGCACCCAAGTAACCTTCCCCTTCATGCAATGAACCTAAAAGCCATCTATCAAAAATGGTTCCCTAAAGCAGCGGATTTTTTTTCCACCCTCCCGTGGAAGAATATACTCTTCTTTTTCTTTTTTTTGGTGATGGCTTTTATTTTCTGGTTGATGCTCTTCTTCCAGAAAGAGAACGTGGACGGTACCTATCGGATTCCACTGAAGTACACCCACATCCCGGAGGACGTGGTATTCGATCACCCCTTACCGCAATTTATCGAGATTAGCGTGGCAGACAGGGGCTCCGAGATTTTCAGGCTCGACATCAAAAAGCGGGATTCATTGGAAATCAACGTTGCCGAGTTTATTGAAAGGGGCACCTCCGTGCTCCAGGGTGATCAATACAGCCAACTTATCCGCTCACAGCTGGCTCCAAGCACGTACGTGAGGGGCTACTACCCGATGAATATCTCCCTTGCCACCTCCAAGCTGGAGAGCAAGGAACTGAGGGTTATCTTCGATGGGGAGATCACTACCAGCAGGGCTAACCTGGTAGCCGATAGCGCGACCTTTATTCCCGAGGTGGTGACGGCGTATGGTTCCCGTCAAACACTCGACCAACTGGAAGCGGCAGTCACAGAGTATACCCTGTTCAAAAACCTGAAAGCCACCTCGCAACTCCCGGTTACCATCAACCGCGTGGAGGGGGTTCGGTTTTCACCCGCGCAAGTAGAGATTTTTATCCCGATAGAAGAGTATACCGAGCGCACTTTTGAAGTGCCTATCACGGCCACGCGCTTGCCGGGTAACCTGGACGTGAAGTTCTTTCCCTCGCGTGCTAACGTCACGTTTTCCGTCACGTTGGAGGAATACCGGAAGATTGCTCCCGAAGACTTCGAGATCACCCTCGATTACCGGGAATTTCACGACAACGAGGACGGGCGCGTCTCGCTCGAGCTCACGCGACTCCCATCATCCATCGTGAATCCCCGCGTCTCTCCCACCTCGGTGGAATTTCTCTTCGAGAATAAAACGTCTAAGTAGGCATGTTGTAACCGGTACCATTTAAAATCTCGGGATGATCAAGGTAGGAATTACAGGAGGAATGGGAAGCGGGAAGACGGTAGTCAGCGAACTCTTTCGCCTTCATGGCGTTCCGGTATTCGACGCGGACAAGGAGGCAAAACTCCTTAACGACACGTCTCCACGGGTTAAGGAAGCGCTGACACGCCATTTCGGGCCGGGGCTATATGAAGGGGGGAGGCTCAATCGGGCAAAGTTGGCCGGGCTCATCTTTCAGGATGAGCAAAACCTCGCGGTAGCCAATTCCATCATTCACCCCGTGTTGGCAGAGCGGTTTATCCTGTGGAGCCAAGAGCGCGAACACCACCCCGTCGTGGTCATCGATGCGGCAGTGCTGTTCGAAGCAAAGTTCGAACGGTACGTGGATCAAGTGATCACCGTCTTCTCACCGGAGGAGACACGCGTGGAACGAGTGAAGCAACGCGACGGCATCGACAGGAGCGGGGTAATGACCCGGATGCGACATCAGGTAGCGGAAAAGGAAAAAATAAGGCGTGCCGATCACGTGATTTACAACGACGATAACCATTCGTTGATTCAGCAAGTCGCGAATCTACTGGCAGGCCTTCGTGTTACCACACTGGACTAAACCTTCGCGTACACGTAAAGATATTGAACTATTAAATATAAAAAGAGATGATTGAAACATTTGGAATCAATGCCGGGAGAGTCTGGTCGCACTTGGACGAAAATGGACGGCTCCACATCAGGGAAGTTAAGAAAGCAACCAAGCTGACCGATAAAAACCTTTACGCTGCCTTGGGGTGGCTGGCAAGGGAAGGAAAAATAAAATTGGAAGAGGTGGATAAAGACCTCTTCGTGGAGTTGACGTAATTGTCGACTTCCTGTTACCTACTTCATCCGGTCGAATCCTTCCCCGTAGACTCCCACCACGTTGCTCTGGGAGATAAATGCTTTTTTATCGATCTGCTTCACAAGGCGGAATATTGAGGTGGATTCGTTTCGTTTGGCCATCACCAGCAGTACCTTTTGAGGCTGTTGGGTGTACCATCCCGTCGCGTCGAGCACGGTACAGCCGCGGTGAAGCTGTAGGTTGATCTGGGTAGCGATCTCATCGTACTCGGACGAGAAAATAAAGAACTGCACCGACTGACGAATCCCGTTCAACACCCAGTCGACCGAGGTAGACATCACCGCGATAATGATGATACCGAACACGACGGTCTCCACGCTTCTAAAGATAAGGAAAGAAGACCCCACGATAATGAGGTCTAACAGCAACATGGCTCGCCCTGGAGTAATGTTACGGTACTTGTTGATGATCATGATGATAATATCGGTTCCACCGCTACTCCCGTTCACCGACATCATTAACCCGACGCCGGCACCCGCCACGATAGCCCCTATCAACCCTGCCATTAGTGGCTCGGCAAACATGATAGGCTCCAAATTGAGCGCCTCGAACATCGCCAAGAAGAGCGAAAGCATAGCCACACCCACGATGGTTTTCACGAGGAACTCCGATCCTAATACTTTGTAAGACAGTAGCAGCAGCACCCCGTTCATGACAAGCACCATCGCGGAGACGGGTAAAGAAAAGGCATAGTTAAAGAGTACGGCTATCCCGGTGAGGCCGCCCAGCACGAACTGCTGCGGCATGATAAACTGGGTCACTCCCAACGCGTACATGAAAGCACCCAAGGGAATGGTAAGGTAATCCTTCCAATAGAACTTCTTTAGACTAAATTCAGGCAAATCTCCCATTTATAAAACTCTTATCATCTTAACAATTCATCGGCCGGGCATGAATCCCCACCGATCAACAATTAACAAAACGACCTCTGAACGCGTTGGTTAGAACACCACGTTCACGATTTTCTTAGGAACGATGATCACTTTCTTGGGGGTCTTCCCATCGAGCCATTTTGCCGAGCTTTCATGTTCCAACACCCCTTTCTCGATTGCCTCGCGGCTCGCGTCGGCAGGAAACTCCAGCACGAAGCGCGATTTACCGTTGAACGAGATAGCGTAGGGGAACACGTCCTCTTGCAGGTACTCCTCGTTCCATTCCGGCCAACGGGCATCGCATACCGTTTCTTGGTTTCCCAGGGCATGCCATAGCTCTTCCGCTATATGCGGGGCGAAGGGTGCCAGGCAAACAACCAAGTCGCTCAAGATGGTTCGATTATTACACTTCAACGCGGTCAGCTCGTTCACGCAGATCATGAACGCCGGCACCGACGTGTTAAACGAGAAGTGCTCGATATCGTACGATACTTTCTTGATGAGCTTGTGTAACGCCTTGAGTTCTTCTTTTGTCGGCGCATCGTCTGATACCGCTACCGCTCCACCTTTATAAAAAAGATTCCATGTCTTGCGCAGAAAACGGTGAACGCCATCGATCCCGTTGGTATCCCATGGCTTGGACTGCTCCAAGGGTCCCAGGAACATCTCGTAGAGACGAAGGGTATCTGCCCCGTACTTCTCCACGATATCGTCGGGATTTACCACGTTGTACATCGACTTGGACATCTTCTCGATGGCCCACCCGCAAATATATTTCCCATCTTCCAAGATGAATTCAGCGTCTTTATAGTCCGGGCTCCAGTTCCGGAATGCCTCGATATCCAGCACGTCGTGGTGCACGATATTCACGTCCACGTGGATGGGGGTCACGTCGTACTCCTCCTTGAGGTTGAGTGAAACGAACCGGTTGGTTCCCTTCACCCGGTAAACGAAATTGCTCCTCCCCTGTATCATGCCTTGGTTCACCAGCTTCTTGAAGGGCTCCTCTTCGCACGAGATGCCCAAGTCGAACAGGAACTTATTCCAGAAGCGGCTATAGACCAAGTGTCCGGTGGCATGCTCCGTACCCCCGATATAGAGATCCACGTCACGCCAGTAGCTGTTGGCCTTTTCCGACACGAGAGCCTCGTCGTTCCTCGGGTCCATGTACCTCAAGTAGTATGCCGACGAGCCGGCAAATCCCGGCATGGTATTCAGCTCCAGCGGGTATCCCTCTTTTGTTTTCCACTCCTTGGCACGGCCCAGCGGGGGCTCGCCCGTCTCGGTTGGCAAGTATTTATCCACTTCCGGCAACTCCAGCGGCAACTCGTTTTCGGGAAGGGTATAGGGCATGCCGTCCTTGTAGTATACCGGGAAGGGTTCTCCCCAGTAACGTTGCCGTGAGAAGATGGCATCGCGCAGGCGGTAGTTCACCTTCCGGTGGCCTACCCCTTGCTTTTCCACCTCATCGATGGCCGCTGGAATGGCTTGTTCCACCGTCATCCCGTCTAAGAAACCGGAGTTCATCATGGTTCCCTCTTTCGCATCGAAGCTCTCTTCACTCACGTCGCACCCCTCGATAAGCGGCACAATGGGCAAATTAAAATGCTTGGCGAACGCGTAGTCGCGGCTGTCGTGTGCCGGCACCGCCATGATGGCCCCGGTACCGTAGCCCGCCAGCACGTAGTCGGAGATCCAAATAGGCAGGGGTTCTCCCGTGAAGGGGTGGGTGGCGTGTGAACCGGTAAAAACACCGGTTACCGACTTGTCGGCCATCCGCTCCCGCTCCGTCTTCTTCTTGCTCTTCTCGACGTATGCCTGTACTTCGGCGCTTTGCTCGTCGCTGGTCAGTTCTTCCACCAGCTCGCTTTCCGGGGCTAACACCATAAAGGTCACCCCGAAGATGGTATCGGCACGGGTAGTAAAAATATCAAACGAGGTGCCTCGCGAGGTAGCAAAGTGCATCACTGCCCCTTCGCTGCGGCCAATCCAGTTGCGTTGCGTCTCCTTGAGGGAGTCGCTCCAGTCGATCTTATCCAACCCTTCCAACAGCCGTTGCGCGTAGGCGGAGACCCGCAGGCACCATTGGCGCATCTTCTTTTGCACCACGGGGTAGCCGCCCCGGATGGAGAGTCCTTCGCTCACCTCGTCGTTCGCGAGCACCGTCCCCAGTTCCGCACACCAGTTCACGAGGGTATCCCCCAGGTAGGCGACGCGGTAGTTCATCAATATCTCTTGTTGTTCTTTTTCCGATTTCTGGTTCCACTCCTCCGCGGTGAACTCCATCGGTTCGCCGCAAGCCAGGTCGAGTCCTCCCGTTCCTTGTTGGGAGAAGACCTCCACGAGTTCCTCGATGGGACGTGCCTGTTGGGCCTGGTTGCAGTAGTAGGAATGAAACATGCGGATGAACGCCCACTGCGTCCACTTGTAGTATTCCGGATCGCACGTTCGCACCTCGCGGCTCCAGTCGTACGAGAAACCGATCTTATCGAGTTGCTCCCGGTAACGTTGAATATTGTTTTCGGTAGTGATGGCCGGGTGTTGCCCGGTTTGGATGGCATACTGCTCGGCTGGCAGGCCGTACGCGTCGTACCCCATGGGGTGCAACACGTTAAATCCTTGCATCCGCTTGTAACGGGAGAAAATATCCGACGCGATATAGCCGAGCGGGTGCCCCACGTGCAAGCCGGCACCCGACGGGTAGGGGAACATATCCAGCACGTAAAACTTGGGCTTCGTGCGATCTTCCGTCACCTTATATGTCTGATGGTCTGTCCAATATTGCTGCCACCGTTTCTCGATTTCCTTAAAGGTATAATCCATTCCTATCCTACTTTTTAAACGGTGCAAATATAGTGAAAGCCGAGGGAAATGCCAAACTTGTTTGAGCATTACCGAGGCGCATCCTATATTATGGAAATATAGTGAAAGACGAGGGAATAACCAAGCTTGCTTGAGTTATTCCGAGGCGCATCCTATATTCTCTAAAGATAACAAATTAATGTGACGAAGTCAATGTGATTAATATGCCAATGTGCCAATGTGCCAATGAGATTAATATGCCAATGAGATTAATCAACTAATCATCACATCAACTAATCTGCTAATCAACCCCGGTACATCCGGTCGATAACATCGGCATACTTCTCCAAGATCACTTTGCGTCTCAGCTTTAGCGTGTTGGTCAACTCGCCGGTTTCCATTTTGAAGGGTTCCGGAAGGAGGATGAACCGCTTTATCTTCTCGTAGTTCGTAAAACGGGACTGGAGGAGCTCGATCCGGCCGAATAGGAAATCATGCACTTGACGATTCTCAACCAGTTCTCGCGTATTTTCAAAGGGGATATCTTGTTCCCGGGCGTATGCTTCTAATGCCTCGTAATTGGGAACGATCAACGCGCTCACGAACTTCCGATCGTCGCCAATAACCGCGACCTGATCGATGTATTTATCTTCACCAAGCCGCGTCTCGATCGCTTGCGGGGCAATGTATTTCCCGTTGGATGTTTTGTACAGGTCTTTGATCCGTTCGGTAAGGATGATCTCGTTTTGTTCGGTGAGGAAGCCGGCATCACCCGTCCTGAAAAAACCATCATCGGTGAAAACCGCCCGAGTGGCTTCCGGCTTGTTGTAATAGCCGCTCATCACGGTTTTCCCACGGACCAGTATCTCGTTATTCTCCCCGATCTTCACCTCCACCTCCGGCATCACCTTCCCCACGGTACCAATGCTGAATCCCTTGGCAGGGAAGCAACTCACGGTGGCAGTGGTTTCGGTAAGGCCATACCCGTAGATAAGATGCACGTCGATTGACTGCATGAACTCGTTGATGGTATCCGACAGGGGTGCTCCTGCTACCGGGAAGAAGTTACCTCGATCGATTCCCACGACCCGCTTCACGAGATAGAAGATAGTTTGCCGGTACAGGAAAAACTTCACTTGGTTTCCCAAGGGGGCTCTTTTCCCCTTGTTCACGAACTCCAGGTTATGACGGCGCCCGGTTTTCACGGCATCGGCGAACAGCCATTTCAGGGGGCGCGACGCGGTCTCCATGGTTTCCTTCACCCCTTCGTACACCTTCTCCCAGAAGCGAGGCACGTTACTCATCACGGTGGGCCGCACCTGTTTGATGGTTTTTCGAATCTCGCCGGGCTCCTTGTTCACTGCCACGGCAACCCCCTTGAACAGGCAGTAGTAAGTCCACGCTTTTTCAAAGATATGCGTGAGGGGAAGAAAGCACATCGAGAGGTCTTTCTCCGACAAGTTGTCAATCCGCTTGTCATGGATTCGGAACGCTTGCAAGAAGTTGGCGTGGGTGAGCATCACCCCCTTGGGCTCACCCGTCGTCCCCGAGGTATAGATAATAGCAGCCAGGTCGCTATCCTTCAGCAACTTCAAGCTGGCATTCACCGAGGCAAGTGACTCCGAGTTATCGCCCGTGGTGATAAAATCGTCGAAATAGACGGAAGTTTTGTCCCCGGCTTGAAATACCACTTGCCGGTCAAACACGATCAACTTCTTCAAGATGCCCCTCTCTTGTTGCACTTTGTAGGCGTTATTGTACTGAAACTGCTCTCCCACGAAGAGAAGCTTCACGTGCGCGTCATTCACGATGTACCCCACCTGCTCGGGAGAGGAGGTGGCATACATGGGCACCATCACCCCCCTGTTGGCATAGGTAGCGAAATCAGCGACCAAGTATTTCTCCATGTTCTGCGAATAGATGCCCACGTTATCATTCGGCTCCACCCCCATTTCGGCCATTGCTTGCGCGGCTTTCATTACCCGGTTGGAAAAAACCTCCCACGCCATATCCAACCACTCGCCATTTACACCTTGATACTTCAAGGCAGTTCTCCCGGTATATTTTTTCGCTTGCTCGTGCACGAGCTTCCCCAAATGATAATATGCCATCGTTTTCGTGTTTTAACATTCCAAAATTACAGTTATTTATCGATTATTCTTGTATGATTGCTCCTTTTTTTAAGATCTTCGCGTAATAGCGACAGCGGCACACCGCTTTTTTTATCTTAACATTCTAACCATTCGATAGTTAATTAACTACACTTAACGAGTTTTTCACCTGAAATAAAAAACGACCGATTATCTTTGCATTGTTATGAAAAGACATTTACTCGTGTTTTCTGCCCTACTCGCGGTGCTTTTACCTTTCCCGGTAAAGGCTCAGGAGTATTATGCGGCAAACATGAATCCTGAAAGCAGCGGGCCTGTATCCACGATTTACCTGATGCCAAATGTCTATCCCGCGGTTATTCAGGAAGGAGACACGATTGCCTGCATGTGGCTGGGCGATTTCATAAAATACTCTCCCCTCACCTTCCGAAGCACCAAAGATCAAGTAGCTTATTCCAAGCTGATCCGCGATGTGAAGCGAACGCTGCCCTACGCGAAGGAGATCGCTGCCATCATTACCGAAACATACGAGTACATGGAAACGCTGCCGAACGACAAGGCACGCCAGCAACACCTGAACAAGATGGAGAAATACCTGATGGATACCTATACCCCCAAGATGAAAAAGCTTACCCGCTCGCAAGGACAGCTACTGATGAAACTGGTGGACAGGGAAACTAACTCTTCTTCGTACCATATCATTGACGCTTTCATGGGCAGCTTCAAAGCATGGACCTACAACGTGTTCGCGGGGTTATTCGGGAACAGCCTCAAGGTAAGGTACAATCCCTATGGCGATGATCGCGTCACCGAACGCGCTTGCGTGCTCGTGGAACAAGGAGCGGTATAAATTTCAGATTCAAGATTCCAAATTTAAAGATTGAGCCCTTAAATCATCGTGTCAACCTCATTGCCACATTGGCATATTAGCACATTGGCACATTAATCTCATTGACTTCATCACATTAATTTATTATCTTCGCGTAAGTTTCAACTGATTTATGCGAATAAATTTTCCCCGGGATTTTCAACCGGCACTCTTTCATTCACTCAGAACGTACAACAAGGAGAAGTTCTTGGCCGATTTAATGGCCGGGCTTATTGTTGGTATCGTGGCTTTGCCTTTAGCCATCGCATTCGGGATCGCCTCGGGCGTAACGCCGGAGAAAGGCATCTATACAGCTATTATCGCCGGGTTTATCATCTCGTTCCTGGGTGGTAGCACGGTGCAGATAGGCGGGCCGACAGGTGCTTTCATCGTCATCGTCTATGGCATCGTGGAGCAGTACGGCGTGCAGGGGCTCGCCATCGCCACCGTCCTCGCCGGCATCATGTTGCTGATGATGGGACTTCTTAAATTAGGAGCGATCATCAAATTTATCCCTTTCCCCATCGTGGTAGGCTTCACCAGCGGCATCGCGCTTACCATCTTTTCCACCCAGATAAAAGACTTTTTCGGCCTCACCACCCCCTCGCTGCCTTCCGGTTTTGTCGAGAAATGGGGTATTTATTTCGAGTACTTCGGCACCATCAACTGGTGGGCCGCACTGGTCGCTTTTTTAAGCGTGGCTATCATCATGCTCACCCCCAAAGTATCCCGCAAAATTCCAGGATCATTGGTTGCCCTCGTGGTAATGACCATCGCTGTTTACTTCTTGAAAGAGTTTGGCGGCGTCACCGGCATCGAAACCATTGGCGACCGGTTCGTGATTAACAGCCAACTACCGGAAATAGAGCAAATCCCTATCAGCTTGGCCAGCATCCGGGTACTTTTCCCCGCGGCCTTCACCATCGCCATGCTCGGCGCTATCGAGTCGCTGTTGTCAGCCACGGTAGCCGACGGGGTCACGGGCAAGAAACACAACTCCAACGTGGAGCTGGCGGCACAAGGCATCGCCAACATCATCACTCCCTTTTTTGGAGGTATCCCCGCCACGGGTGCCATCGCGCGCACCATGACCAATATCAATAACGGCGGAAGGACACCTGTCGCCGGAATCATCCATGCAGCGGTGCTCCTGCTGGTCGTCCTTTTCTTGGGCGACCTCACCCGTCACATCCCCATGGCTTGCCTCGCGGGCGTGCTCGTGGTAGTGGCTTACAACATGAGTGAATGGCGCATGTTCTTGTCGCTCTCCAAACAGTCAAAGGATACCCGCGCTGTCCTATTGACCACCTTTTTGCTCACCGTGATTTTCGACTTGACCATCGCGATCGGGTTTGGCCTGCTACTCGCGGTCTTCACCTTCCTAAAGCGGATGAACCAGACCACCCAAGTCTCCCGTACTACCGGCAGCATCAACATGACGAAAGAGATGGAATCTCACTCCGAGCACATGCAGGAGGAGGAGGTACTCTACCTGCCGCCCGGCGTGGAGGTGTACGAGATAGAAGGGCCTTTCTTCTTTGGTGTCGCGAACAAGTTCGACGAGGTGATGCGCGACCTCCACGGCCACTCCCACATTCGCATCATACGGATGCGCAGGGTGCCGTTCATCGACTCCACCGGGTTAAACAACCTCGAGGCGCTTTGTAGCAACTCCAAGAAAGAGAAGATCCAGATTATCCTCTCGGGAGTGAAAGACAACGTGCGGGAGAAAATAGAACGCTCGGCAATCCCAGGAATCATCGGCAAAGAAAACATCTGCGACAATATTCACCGGGCGGTAGAGCGGGCGATAATACTCGACGCCGAATGGAAAAAAGAATACCGGCCATGACGGGCAGGACGGGGAATCGGGAGCGTTCTCTCACCGATTGGCTTCCCACCACGATGAAAGAGGTGAAGCTTCGCGGGTGGGATTATTTAGATGTGATCCTCTTCTCCGGGGATGCCTACGTGGACCACCCATCGTTCGGCACCGCGGTCATCGCCCGCCTCCTCGAGAACGAGGAGCTCCGGGTGGCCGTGGTACCGCAACCCAACTGGCGGGACGACCTCCGCGACTTCAAGAAGCTGGGTGTACCCCGCCTCTTCTTCGCTGTCACCGCGGGGGTGATGGACTCCATGATCAACCGTTATACCGCCAATAAGCGAATCCGTTCTAACGACGCGTACACCCCTGACGGCCGTTCGGATATGCGACCCGACCGTGCCGTGACGGTTTACTCCCGAATACTAAAAGAGCTTTATCCCGACGTGCCCATCCTTCTGGGGGGCGTGGAAGCGTCGCTACGGCGGGTAACCCACTACGACTACTGGGACGACGCACTTCAGCCGACCATCTTGGCCGAAACAGGCGCCGACCTGCTAATTTACGGGATGGGAGAACAGCCGCTGAGAGAACTGTTGAAACGGCTGCGTGAAGGGGAAAATATCCGCGAGGTAGATGATATTCCTCAAACAGCCTTCCTGCGGCCACGGAACCAACTCCCGGAAAACCTGTTTGGAGAAGAAGCACGCCTCTTTTCGCACGAGGAGTGCCTGCAAGACAAACGGAAACAAGCCCAAAACTTCCGGGTGGTAGAAGAGCAGTCCAACCGCCTATCCGCGGCCCGGGTAATCCAAGCCGTGGGTGATGCCCTGCTCGTGGTAAACCCACCCTATCCACCGATGAGCGAAAAAGAGATCGACGCGTCGTACGACCTCCCCTATACCCGCCTCCCCCACCCAAAATACAAGGAAAAGCAGATTCCCGCGTACGAGATGATTAAATTCTCGGTGAACCTACACCGGGGTTGCTTCGGGGGATGCGCCTTCTGCACTATTTCAGCCCATCAAGGCAAATTCATCGCTTCCCGGTCTAAGCGATCGATCTTGGAGGAGGTGAAGAAAATCACCGCGATGCCCAACTTTAAAGGATACATCAGTGATTTGGGCGGCCCATCGGCCAACATGTACCGGATGCAAGGAAAAGACCCGGCTATTTGCGCGAAATGTAAAAAGCCCTCTTGCATCTTCCCCAAGGTATGCTTCAACTTGGATACGGACCATTCCCACCTCTTGGATATTTACAAGGAGGTTGACGCGCTGCCGGGGATAAAAAAATCATTCGTCGGGAGCGGTATCCGCTACGATATGCTCCTGCATGAGACCAACGACAAGAAAGTAGACGAGTCCAACCGTGCCTACCTCCGCGAGTTGATTAAAAACCACGTTTCCGGAAGATTAAAAGTAGCACCGGAGCATACTTCCGACTCCACCCTGAAAATAATGCGCAAACCTTCGTTTGATTATTTTCACCGGTTCAACACGCTATTTAACGAACTTGACAAAAAGTACCGGTTGAACCAACAACTTATACCTTACTTTATCTCGTCGCATCCCGGCTGTACCGAGGAGGACATGGCCGAGTTGGCAGCCACCACGAAGGAGTTAAACTTCAAGCTCGAACAGGTGCAAGATTTCACCCCGTCCCCCATGACACTCGCGACCGAGATCTATTACACGGGTTATCATCCCTATACCATGAAACCGGTCTATACCGCCAAAAATACCCAGCAGAAAAGCGAGCAGCGTCAATTTTTTTTCTGGTATGACTCCACAAAGCGAAACGCTATCATCAAAAAACTGAAACGGATTGGAAGGTATGATTTAATCAAGAAGCTCTACGGGTAAAATGGCTCCATCAATATCCCACCATGTTAATTAATCAAGATCGTACACGCACATATAATTAAATATAGTTAAAAACACCATTTATTTCGATTCCCATGCAGCGTTTTTCGACTTTTTGCATCTACCAAGTAGTGTAACGTGGAAAAGTGAAATAATCGTATGCTGAAAATATATTGGATATCCGGCATCTTCTTGATTGGGGTTCTGCTAATCACTTTATCTTGCGACGACAATTCGCGGTCGCTGGGGAATTTTGGCATCGACATCGCCACGGTGCTACCGGAAGGGGACAATGCCTACTCCCTCTTGCTTGATAATGGCAAACGCCTCTGGCCAGCTGCTACTGCTGTACGATACGCGCCCACGAATAACCAACGGGTATTTTTGAATTACACGATTCTTTCGGACGAGATGGACGGCTATGACCATTACATAAAAGTGAACGATATCTGGAATATTCTCACCAAGCAGCCCATCAAGCTCACCGAGCAGAATCAGGACAGCATCGGCCATGACCCGGTAAAAGCAAACGATATTTGGGTAGGCGGGGATTACTTGAATGTATGGTTCCGGTTTAATTATGGCGGTATCCAGCCACACGCTATAAATTTAGTCGAGAACACGCTCTCACCCGACAGTGATCCAGAGGTGATCGCCCTCGAATTCAGGCACAATTCCTACGATAGCCCGAGCATCCGACTATATGAGGGGTTTGTATGCTTCGACCTCAAGCCCTTTCGCGTACACGACACCGATTCGGTAAAACTCTCCATAAAAGTCAAGGAGTGGGAAAACAATATAACATATGACGTGATATACAGGTATAATCAACCGGCAATGGCTGCACGTAGCGAAATGCCGATCCCTGTAATCTCGTCAAATGAATACTATTGAAAACAAAAAACCACAAACAAATTTAGTTCTATTTCTTATATGACTTTTTGATTTTCCAAACACCGGATGGCCTCTGTGAAGAGTCCATCCGGTTACTTTTTCCCAATCCATTCTGACACATATGTATGTTCGCTTGTTCTTTCGTAGCCATACGTTGGCTCTATTTTGTAAAATAGTT
>ERZ1032852.131-NODE-131-length-21284-cov-13.672947_pt1 | contig 21284 bp, 19 predicted proteins | sample MGYA00516689_ERZ1032852 | MGnify/ENA primary metagenome ERZ1032852 (study PRJEB33719, sample SAMN04262499) | wastewater metagenome | biome: rural village; feature: composting latrine chamber; material: composting feces with ash | place: El Salvador | collected...
TTTTATTGATATTCAGATAATTACATCGCTATGTAATTTTTGTCATGTACTAAAAGTATAAACAGTAATTATATTCTTATGAAAACAACTCTAAAAACAACAGCACTCTTACTTGTGATTCTATTAGTAAGCATTGCGTGCACACAGAAACGAGAACTGGCAATGCCTAGCATTGAGCTCACTACCGACTTTCTGATTCCTCATCCTGTGAAGGTAACAGCTACAAATAGCAGCTTCCCACTCGATCAGTACACAGCTATCACCACATCTATGGAAGAGGGATTTGACGATGTTGGGCTTTTCTTGGCAGAGAAGATAAAAGCAACAACTAGCCTCGATCTGCAGGTGAATCCTGCTAGCATGAAGGATATAGAGACAGTTATCAATATTCATCTCAAAAGTGATTTTGAAACAGACAACCTTGAAGCATACGAATTAGATATTCGTGAAAACGAAATTATGTTGCATGCAGCCTCCGCAGCAGGCGCTTTCCGTGGCATTCAAACCATTCGTCAACTGATTCCTGAGCAGAGCAACGACAATCTTGCTGACTATAGCATTTGGACTATCCCCTCGGGAGAGATTACTGATGCTCCTCAATTCAAATATCGTTCGGCAATGCTAGATGTAGCTCGCCACTTCTTTAGCGTGGAGGATGTGAAGAAATATATCGACGTGTTGAGCTACTACAAAATGAACAACCTACACCTTCACCTTACCGATGACCAAGGTTGGAGAATAGAGATAAAATCGTGGCCCAAACTTACCGAGATTGGTGGAAAAACGGCAGTAGGTGGCGATCAGGGCGGCTTCTACACGCAAGAGGACTATACAGAAATTGTAAACTATGCGGCTAGGCGTCATATCAATATAGTACCAGAGGTGGATATGCCAGGGCACACCAATGCTGCTTCACTATCCTATCCAATTCTTGATGGAACAGGCAAAAAGTTGAAACCATACGAAGGTATTGATGTAGGGTTTAGCACATTCGATTGTAGAAAAGATACTGTGTATGCATTTATTGACGATGTTGTTCGTGAAATTTCGGCGCTCACACCTGGTCCATACTTCCATATTGGAGGAGATGAGAGCCATACTACTACAAAGGATGACTTCAACTACTTTGTTAATAGAGTGTCTAAGATTGTAGAGAAACATGGCAAACAGATGATTGGCTGGGACGAAGTAGTACATGCCGATGTTGGTGAAAACGCCATAGTTCAATATTGGAACAAAAAAGAGAACGCACAAAAAGGAGTGGAGAAAGGTATGCAAGTTATTCTATCGCCTGGACAGAAGGCATACCTTGATATGAAATATGACGAAAACTCGAAACATGGTCTTACATGGGCAGGATATATTCCTGTAGATGTTGGTTACAACTGGTCACCAGAAACCTTTGCAAAGATTCCACTAGAGAGCATCTTGGGTATTGAAGCACCACTATGGTCTGAGACTATTACCAATCTCGACGAGTTGTCGTACTTGGCATTTCCAAGAGTAATTGGTTATGCAGAATTAGGTTGGTCGATTGAGCAGAACCGCAATTGGGATGATTATAGAACACGTTTGGCAAACCAAGCTCCCTATCTACGAAAAGAAGGAATAAAGTATTATCCATCTAAGCTTATTGATTGGAAAGAATAGTCGATGAGCCCTAAAGGGTAAAAGAGTGAAGAGTAAGGGCAAATCTTTTGGGGATTTGCCCTTATTTTATTGTGAAACAATTAGCACAAGCCTACAATAAAGCAAAGAAGTATATTATTACAAGTAATGGTCGAAAGCTACAAAATGTCTTTTATAATATTTATGATAATGCCTATAAAGAGCAGAATGCAATATCAACGCCGAGCACTATTGAATCATATACGCCTAGTTATCAATAAAAAAACATAAAAAAGAATTAGAATAATAACGATTAAAGTAACAATATTCAAAACATGAATTAAACTGTAATAAACATCTTTATAGTGCTGTCCATACATAACACACTATATTGTTCTTTACAAAACCTATTGTTCTTTGACATTTTATACCTACATTTGGCTCGAATTTAACTAAAACAACGTTTTTAAAAGTGTAAGTATGAAAAAGATGATACTCATGACCCTATTTGCAGCACTCCTATTGGGTTGCTCCGACAATTCGGGAATAGACACAACAACCATTGCGCTTAAAGCTAACAAAACAAGTATCCATGCTGATGGAAAAGACGCAATCACTTTTACAGTAATGGATCAAGATGGCAAAGATGTTACTGCCCAATCCTCTATCACAGTTGACGGAGCATCAATCGGTGGCAGTAGATTTACAACTCAAAAAGAGGGTAGATATATCGCCATCGCTACTTATAAGAATGTTGACTCTAACACCTTAGCAATTGAAGCCACTGCTTTGGATAAGGACGACGCAAAGACAGCTGAGTTAGAATTAGTTGCAGACAAAGTAACGATACTAGCCAACAGCAAAGACCTAGTGACCTTTACAGTTAAGGATGCTAATGGCAATGACATCACAAAAAAGGCAAAGGTTAGGGTTAATAATGTAGGCCTGTCTAGCAACACCTACTTCACTTCTAAACCTGGAGAATATATAGCCATAGCCGAATTGGATGATAAAATATCGAACGAAGTTGTCATTCAAGCCATGGAACCAGCCGACATTAATTTATTTGCTGACAAAATTAAAATATTCAACTCCGGAAAAGATGAGGTGACATTTACAGTAGAAAAACAAGATGGAACAGATATTACAGCTGAATCTACCTTCACAGTAAATGATGAACCTATAGAAGGAAATAAATTTTCATCTACTGAAGCTGGTAAATATACAGTGCGTGCTTCTTGGAATGCGAATGAATCAAACCGTCTTAATATTGAGGTAGTAGAAGTAGCCCTTGAATTAAGAACAGACAAGAGTACCATCACAGCAGATGGTTTAGATATGGCTACTTTTCGCTTAATCAACACCAAAGACAACAATGCTGACTTAACCAATCTAGCCACCTTTTTTGTTGATGGAAAAGCTATAGAAGGCAACTCCCTTATCACTAATAAAGTTGGAACATACACGATTACAGCAAAATACATAGAGTACGAAGCAGAACCAATTAAAGTAACGGCAGTAGATGCAAGTGAAGCAAAAATCACATCTAAAGTGTTTATGGAAGACTTTACCGGTGACTGGTGTCCATATTGTCCTCGTATTCTTCGTGTAATGGATCAAGCTATTGAGACTGGGAAAGCTGTTGGAATAGCCATACACATCAATGATGGAATGAAAACATCAGAGGGAAACAAACTTGTCAATCATTATGGAATAGAAGGATACCCATCTTTAATATTGAATCGAGACAAATCTACCTTAACAGGTAGCACCACTTTAAGTAATATCCTATCTTATGTAAACGAAGACCCACAAGTAGGTGCAGCTATGAGTGCACGAGAAGAAGGTGGCCAGATTATAGCAGATATTACATTTGTGGCTAAATCAAATTTGGATTTGAAAGCAGTGATTATCTTAGGTGAAAATGGTATAAAAGGAACACAAGCAGGTTGGCCCGAACTTAAAGAGCACAATCATGTATATCGTGCCTCACATAATGGACAATTATTTGGTGCTCCAATAGAAGTTACACCGGGCATCCCAAAAGAGGCAACATACTCTTTCCCAATCAAATCGAGCTATGTAGCCAGCAATTGTTTTGTAATGGTATTAATCACTGACGCCTACAACGATCAAGTTCTGAATGCACAATGGGTAGAGGTTGGTCAAAAAACAGGATATTAATAAATATGAAAAAAATAGCAATGATAACATTTGTGCTAGTTTTAAGCATACTCTCGGTGCAAGCACAAAACATAATGATAGAAGATGCCCAAGGCAAGAAAGAGAGTTTTGCAGAAGTAATTAAAGGAGACAAACCTGTTGTTGTAATATTTTGGGCCACTTGGTGCAAACCTTGCTTAACAGAGCTGGATGCATACAAAGAGATACACCCTGAATGGAAAGACGAAGTGCGCATAGTGGCAATCGCTATTGACGATGCCCGCACTCGCAGTAAGGTTGTGCCGATAGCAAAAGGAAAAAAATATCCCTTTGAAATCTATTTGGATATCAACAATGCATTGTCGAAAAACTTAAATGTACGCTCAGTTCCATTTGTGATGATTTATTACAAAGGGAAGAATGTATACATGCACAGCGGATACAATCCTGGTGACGAGTTTTATGTAATTGATGAAGCACTCCAATACGTTGATTAAACCATATAAAATGCAAAATATATACAGAATATTATTCCTCATCCTGGCACTAGGTGCTGGGTGGGGAAGCTCTGTTTTTTCACAAGAGCAGGAACAGAAACCCTATTGGGGTAAACTAAACGGTAGTGTGGATGCCTCATTTGGCTTTTACAAGAAAGACAGCCTTAACCCCGATTTAGACAAGTTTGGTACAAACACGTACATCAATCTTGATTATACCTTCAAAAACTTTTCAGCTGGTTTGCAATACGAGATATTTGAGCCACCAATGCGTGGATTCGAATCCAAATTGGAAGGAAATAAACTAACTCAATACTATTTGAACTATGCCGGAGAACGATACAACGTGACAGTGGGAAGTTTCTTCGAGCAATTTGGTAGTGGGTTAACCTTTCGTTCTTATGAAGAACGCATGCTAGGGATAAACACCTCGCTGCGTGGAGTATCGATAAATGCTACCCCAGTAAATTGGATTCATTTGAAAGCCTTCTCTGGCCAACCTCGAAAATTCTTGAGCTACGGAGAGTCGTGGGTATCGGGATTAGACGGTGATTTTATCGTTTCTCAGCTGTGGAATAAAGAGCAAAACTATAGTTTATCCGTTGGTGGATCATGGGTTATGCGTAACAACTTTTCCACTTACGAAGATATATCCATCGAGCCAGACCCAGTTCATTTGGCTAGCGCCCGTGTTGCTTTGAACAGCAACAATGTGAATGTATCTGTCGAATATGCATTTAAAGATCAAGCCATGAATTATTCAGGTGAGCTAGGAAAGTTTGTCAACCAAAGCGGTGATGCTATCTTAGTCAATATTGATTATATACTTGATGGATTTGGAGTCTCTGGTGCTTTTCGTCGTTTAGAACATATGGAATTTCGAGCTGACAACGAACCAATTATGTCGCCAATCGTAGCATTGAACTATATTCCTGCCTTAACCAAACAACATAAATATGCACTTCCAGGTCTCTACCCTTATATTCCTAATATCGAAGGTGAGATTGGTGGACAAGTTGACCTATTCTGGGATATTTCGGCAGGCAGATACCCAATAAAAACATCATTGAATGCCTCAATGTATCGCACATTAGGCCCCAATGTACAGCTAACAATGCCTTTCTTTGGAGAAGATGGCGAGCAGCTTTACACCGAAGCAGGAATTGAAATGGAACGTCGTTTCTCACGTACATTTAAAAGTACTTTGGGTTTCTATTTCCAAGATAAGGTTGATCTAGTGGAAGGACGCGTTAAATCGTACACAAAATTCGTAGATCTCTTGTGGCGCATCAATCGCAAAACATCATTTCGCACAGAGGTTCAGCACATGAATACTCAAATGAAAGATAAGTCATGGATTTATGGTCTTGTAGAAGTAGGATTTGCTCCTCATCTTATGGTGTATACCAACGGTATGTACAACTATGGAGCCGAAAGCGATGTTCGTGAGTTTTTCTATAACGTAGGGGGTAGTTATACATACAAAAGCCTTCGAGCTAGTATCGATTATGGTAAGAACAAAGCAGGGAACCAATGTGTAGGTGGCATTTGCCGTTTTGTTCCTGGCTATACTGGAGCAACTGTAACACTAACTTACGTTTTCTAAAAAGAGTTTTCTATAAATATTAAATAGGAGAAGACAAGGCTTGTTTTCTCCTATTTTTTTGGTTCAATGGTCGTGATTATGTGATTGACAAACAAAAACACCCCTCTTCTTTTCATTTACAATATCCCCTCGAGAAACTCACTACTAAATGCTATAAAACAAAAAAAGACCTACATTTTACTGTAAGTCTTCTTGTTTTTTGTGGTCCCAACAGGGCATGATCCTGTGACCCCCTGATTATGAGTCAGGTGCTCTAACCAACTGAGCTATGGGACCTGAATCGATAGTACGCTATCGTAAGCGGGTGCAATATTACTACATTTTTTAATAACTACAAAATATTTTGTCTATCTATATAGTAAAAAATATAAAAACAGCCCATTTTAGGCCAGAATTGGCTTTATCAGCATACCTCTCTCCTACTTTTTGGGGATTTACATGTGACTACCTAAAAATTTATCCTACTATTGTTTAAGGGTCTACCCAGTCACCATGTTCTTTAATTAAAGCAATCAATCTCTCAACTGCCTCTCCTTCTGGAATATTTTTTTCTATACACTCTCTCTTTTTATAGAGCGATATCTTTCCTGGTGCTGCACCTACATATCCATAATCGGAATCGGCCATTTCACCCGGACCATTTACTATACACCCCATCACTCCTATTTTAAGTGTTTTGAGGTGCGAAAACGACTCTTTTATTTTTGCTACGGTCTCTTGCAAGTTAAACAGTGTACGCCCACAACCAGGACATGAGATAAACTCTGTTTTACTAGTTCTTACTCTTGCCGCTTGTAATATACCAAACATATAGGCATCTAAATCAACTGCAGGAATTGCACCATCGTTTGATAGCATAATACCATTGCCAAATCCATCTAACAACAGTGCCCCAAAATCGACACTTGCTTTTACCTGTAGATTTTCTGACTCATCTTCGCTATAAGCACGATTCAATACTACGGGTATAGTGCAATCGCTCTTCAACAACTGATGAATAAAAGCACGTTGCTCTCCCACTCCATTAATATGATTGGTAGTTAAAATGATAACAGTATCATCAAGTTGGGAAAATTTATCTAATAAACTGTCTTTTGACAAATCATTATATGAAAGCTGTAAAAACTTCAATTTACTTGAACAATTTGCTAATTCCTCCAGCTCCTCAACGGTGAAAAGTGGATACTGGTCTATCTTGTCTGTCCACAACTGATAGTCTAAAATCAACTTCACCCCATTGGGAATACTGGCTGGAATTTCGTTCCCTACATACTCATAGTCGGGGATAAAATGAGGATTGATAGCTACGTCATTGATTTTGGATCTATCTGTAATAACTACAGGCACATTATCGCCACCAATATTTTTCACCTGATGGGTGATGCGCTTGTCGATTGAAAAAAACGAGAACTTATCACTCGCTTCAGCTTCTATAGGTGCGTGATCTTGGCGAAGGGCAACATAATCGACCAGCTTTTGGGCAACTGGTAATTCAAATTCTGGATCTTCACTCAACGATACACGAATAGTATCGCCAATACCATCCGAGAGCAATGCGCCTATACCAACAGCCGACTTGATGCGTCCATCCTCGCCTCCTCCTGCTTCGGTAACTCCTAAATGAAGGGGGAAATGCATATCTTCTGCATCCATACGGTCGATGAGTAATCGTACAGATTTGGTCATCAACAGTGTATTGGAAGATTTTAGTGATATAACAATATCAGTAAAATCATGTGCCAATGCTATTCGCAAGTATTCGAGGCAGGATTCTACCATTCCTTCTGGAGTATCGCCAAAGCGACTCATAATACGCTCTGAAAGCGAACCATGATTGACGCCAATGCGTACTGCTACACCATGCTCTCTGCATATATCGAGAAAAGGCACAAACCGCTCTTCAATCTTTTTAAGCTCTTGAGCAAACTCCTCATCTGTATACTCATCACTGTCTGACTGTCTTGCAGTGGTTGCAAAATTGCCTGGATTGATGCGTACCTTCTCTACATACTTAGCAGCTGTAATGGCAGCTTTAGGATTGAAGTGAATATCGGCAGATAGGGGCACATTGTAACCTTTATCACGGAGGGCTTTATGAATATTCTTTAAGTTCTCGGAGTGCTTCACTCCTTGAGCAGTTAGTCTAATCAACTCACCACCCGCCTCTATAATTCGTTCACATTGTGCCACACTTCCGTCCGTATCAAGGGTGTCTGTGCTTGTCATGGTTTGCACAAGCACTGGGTGATCGCTTCCCAAAGTAATATTGCCTATCTTTACATCGTGTGCTTTGCGTCGCTTATAATTAAAGTAGTTCATGCTTTCTCTTTCAATATTGTTTCTATTATCGCTTCAAAGGTAATATTTCTATCCAATAACCATCGGGGTCGTTTATAAAATAGAGCCCCATAGATTCATTTTCGTAGCATACCCACCCATTTTTTTTATGAAACTCACGCGTTTTGTCGTAATCATTCTCTAGACGCACACATAAGTGTTGTTCATTATCACCCAAATTGTAGGGTCTGTCCCAATCTCTCAGCCAAGTTAGTTCGAGGGTAAAACCTGTTGTTTCATCACCAATGTAAACTAATATAAAAGAGTCATCATCTGCTTTTTTTCTTCTCACCTCTTTCAAGCCTAATGCTTTTTCGTAAAAGTCTAAACTCTTTTGAAGGTCTAATACGTTGATATTGTAATGATCAAACCTGCTTTTAATTTCCATAGTTATTTTATTTTAAATGATTGAGCTGTATGCTCTAATTTAAGTAGTTTTGTTTTTGCTTTATGCGCAATTGGCTCAAACTGCTGTATCTGTTGATAGTTGTCGCCGAAATGAATTGGCATAAAAAACTTGGTCTTTATCTTGTTTACAAACTGCTCTCCACCACGCATAAAGTCTTTCCCAAGGCGAGGGTCGAGTGGAAACATTGCTACATCTAGCTTTTTAACCTGTTCAAACAACAGTTCCAATTCACAAATATACTGATTTTCGTAAACAAAAGCCTCATCCATGGGCACCTCTTCGTTCCAATGCCAATTGTTTAAATCTCCAGCATGAAACAGTTTTTTCTTCTTGTGCTCTATATAAAAACTTGCTCCTGCATCGGTAGAACCAAAAGCTTTTACCATAATATTGTCGTCACGATACTCTTCAAACTTATCCAAATAGATAATCTTCTCATCTTTCAGTAGATTGTTATCCTTTAGGGTATCAATTATCTCTTTCGAGAACAGATAAGTTATATTTTCTCTCTCTTTATCCCACGATAGCACCTTCTCATTAAAGTGATCACCATGAGAATGGGTACACAACACATAAAGAGGTTTGTCGTTTTGAAGAAGATGCTGGCTTACCCATCCAGTCTCTTCCCCATCTTTTATGGAGTCTATGTAATAATCAATAATTATAGAAAAATCGTCAAACTCTATTGCACAACAACTGTGATAGATATAAGTAACTGTCATAAGTATATCCTTTTTTCTTTCATTTAATTCTGTTTACTGATATAACAACTGAAACAATAATTGTTTCACAAAGGGGGTCTATTTACATCAATTTATCATCTAACAACAGAAAAACGGTGAATAAGTAAACTAAAATGTAATAAAGGTGTTTATTAACTGCACACATTTATTACATTTGTGCAGTTAATATGAATTTAAAAAATCAACATAATATTTTAAAAATATGAACTACAATTTATTGAAAGGCAAAAGAGGTATCGTTTTTGGTGCACTCAATGAGCAATCTATCGCATGGAAAGTGGCCGAGCGAGCAGTAGAGGAAGGTGCTATCATTACTCTTTCTAATACACCAGTGGCTGTAAGAATGGGTGACACAGATGAGCTAGGAAAGAAGCTAAATGCTGAGATATTGCCCGCCGATGCTACCAATGTAGAAGACTTGGAGATGGTGTTCACCAAATCGATGGAGATATTAGGTGGAAAAATTGATTTTGTACTGCACTCAATTGGAATGTCTCCCAATGTGCGTAAAAAAAGAACTTACGACGACTTAGATTACAATCTACTAGACAAAACATTGGATATATCTGCAGTATCGTTTCACAAAATGTTGCAAACAGGTAAAAAGCTTGATGCTATTGCTGAAGGTGGATCAGTATTGGCTCTTACTTATGTTGCGGCACAACGCTCGTTTGTAGGCTACAATGATATGGCTGATGCAAAAGCACTCTTAGAGTCCATAACCCGCAGCTTTGGGTATATCTATGGTCGTGAAAAAAATGTTAGAATTAATACAATTTCTCAATCGCCCACAATGACTACAGCTGGAAGTGGTATAAAAGGAATGGCCGACCTATATGACTTTGCCAATCGCATGTCCCCAATCGGAAATGCCGATGCTGATGACTGTGCAGATTACTGTATTGTGATGTTCTCTGATTTAACCCGCAAAGTAACTATGCAAAATCTTTACAACGATGGTGGTTTCTCGAGCATGGGTATGAGCCTCCGTGCAATGAAGCAATATACAAACGGCTGTGATGAAAAGGATGATGATGGAAATATTATTTATGGATAACTTGTTTAATGGATAGTTAAACGAAACTCCTCACATACATTCGAAATAACATTAAATTTAAAACCCTAGACAGATTCGTAGATTATCACGAGCTGCTCTGGGGTTTCTTGGTATTATTTTCTGCATATTATTCCTGAATACATGATTAATTATGTAAATTTGTGAAACTAAAACTACACCTTATGGAAAGAAAAGAACTTGCACCCGTCCTATTATTTGCTTACAACAGACCAAAGCATGTAAAGCAAGTGTTAGAAGCACTACAGAAAAACAAATTGAGCGAACAGAGCGAGCTGTTTATCTTTTCTGATGGAGGCAAAGACTTTGAGGATGAAAAACTTGTGGAAAAGACACGCAAAATATTGGACAACACCACTGGTTTTAAAAAAACAACTGTTATAAAACGACCAGTTAATTTTGGATTGGCTGCCAATGTTATCGATGGTGTTTCAACCATAATAGAAAAATACGGAAAAGTGATTGTATTGGAAGACGATTTGATTACTTCACCCACTTTTCTAAGCTTCATGAACAAAGCGCTTGATGTATATGAAAATGTAGATGAGGTGGCACACATCCACTCATTTTGCTATGCTGGATTGAATTTGCCTGACACTTTTTTTATAAAATGGGTGGGTAGCACAGGATGGGCTACTTGGCGTAAATCGTGGAGATTATTCGAGCGCAATGGTGAAAAACTATTAGCAGAATTGAAAGAGAAGAAACTAACGAAGGCTTTCGACTTCAATGGAAAATATCCGTATACTCGGATGCTAAAGAGGCAGATAGCGGGTAGAAACAACTCATGGGCTATCCGTTGGAATGCATCGCTATTTCTCAACAATAAACTATCGCTTAATACAGGAAAATCGCTTATCTACAATATTGGTTTTGATGGAAGCGGGATGCACAGCGGATCGCAAGACTTCTACAACATGGGGCTATTTGATGGTGAATTGGAGATAAAAAAACCTGAAATGATAAAAGAGAGTGTAGATGCGCGTAAACAGTTTGAGATTTTTTATGCAAAAACAAACTCTTTTGGAGCTAAAGTAAAACGCAGACTTCAAAGAATGGCAAAGGGCGATTTTTCGTAACATTACTACTACAGGAGCAATATGAATGTATTAATTATAAGCACACACGACCAACAAGGTGGAGCTGCTATTGCAGCCTACAGACTATTGGAAGCACTCAACAGGAGCGGTGTTGCTGCAAATATGCTCACACTTCACAAAAGGTCTGACAACGACAATGTAGTTGAAGTGGGCAATAATATATTCAACAAATATTGCTTCACTGCAGAGAGAGCTGCAATATACATTCAAAACGGGTTTTCTAGAAAAAACCTTTTCGATATATCTATTGCCAATACAGGTGTTTCGATAACAAATTATCCAGCATTTAAACGTGCAGATATAGTGCATCTACATTGGATAAACCAAGGAATGCTCTCTGTAAGAGAGATTGGAGAAATTGTGGCAAGTGGTAAGAAAATAGTGTGGACAATGCACGATATGTGGTCCTTTACTGGCATTTGTCACCATGCAAGAAAGTGCAAACGGTTTGAAACTGGTTGTGGATTGTGCCCTTATCTAAACAATCCATCTAAAGGCGATATCTCGTACTACACCTACTTACAAAAGCAGGCAGCCTACTCGCTCGGCAGGATTCATTTTGTAGCTTGTAGCAACTGGCTAAAGGGGTTGGCTATAAAAAGCAAGCTTACAAAAAACCACAATGTAAGTGCAATAGCCAATCCTATTAACACAGACACTTACATACCAAAAGATAAAACAACAGTGCGAATAGCAATGAAGCTACCGATCGACAAGAAGATTATTTTATTTGCAGCAGCCAAAGTGTCGGATAAAAGAAAAGGAATTGACTATCTTATAGAGGCTTCGAAGATAATAGCACAAAAAGATAATAACAACTATATGTTTCTTATTGCTGGTGGCAATAGCGAAGAGATTATAAATCAACTGGCGCTACCTGCAGTAAGCGTTGGATATGTTGCCTCATCAGAGATGCCCAACCTCTACAATGCAGCCGATTTGTTTGTAACACCATCGTTGCAAGAAAATTTGCCAAACACCATAATGGAATCGATGGCTTGTGGTACACCCTGCGTTGGGTTCAACATTGGTGGTGTTCCAGAAATGATTGATCACAAACAAAATGGATATATATCCAACTATAAAGATGCGCAAGACTTAGCCAATGGGCTTATGTGGGTGTTGCAAGAGTCAACAGAAATTCTTGCAACAAATGCTCGCAACAAAGTGATAAAGGAGTACTCAGAAGAGACTATTGCAAAAAAATATATCGAAATTTATAACAAAAAGTAATTTGCTATGAATCTATTTACTGTAATAACTGTAACATACAATGCCGAGGATACTCTATTGCGTACACTAAAAAGTGTGCAAGAGCAGACCTATAAAAATGTTGAACATATAATAGTGGATGGCAACTCTACTGATGGAACAGTAGATTTGATAAAAAAGCACACAAAGGAAAACACTAGATGGATAAGTGAGAAGGATAAAGGCATCTACGATGCCATGAACAAAGCCACCACAATGGCTCATGGTGAATATGTCTGCTACCTAAATGCTGGTGATGCATTTTATGAAAAAGAGACAGTTGAAAAATTAGTTTCTGCTGCACAACAATATAAACACCCCGACATACTATATGGAGAAACTGTAATAGTTGACAATACGGGAAAAATTTTGCACAACAGAAGGTTGAAAGCTCCAGAAAAACTACACTGGAAAAGCTTTAAACAGGGAATGCTTGTGTGCCACCAAGCATTTATCATCAAACGAAGCATTTTTGAGCCTTACGATTTAACATACCGTTACTCATCTGATGTAGATTGGTGCATTAGGCTGATGAAGGAAAGCAAATCGATTGTAAACACACACCAGGTGTTGATAAAATACCTCAACGAAGGGGTCACAACAGCCAATCGCAACACCTCACTTAAAGAGCGCTTCAGTATAATGACAAAGCATTATGGCAAGCTATCAACAATATTGCACCATGCATGGTTTTTGGTGAGAGCAATAATAAATCCCGAAAAGAAATAGAGACAAAATAATGGCAAAGAGAAGAAAGCTAAAAGTAGAAGAGCTAAATAGAATAGATATAGACGAGTTTAAAAAGGCAAAGAAGATAGGACTTACAATTGTGTTAGACAATATCAGAAGCCTCAACAATATTGGATCGGTGTTTAGAACAAGCGATGCTTTTAGAGTAAATGAAATACTGCTTTGTGGCATCACCGCTACACCACCACATATCGACATTCACAAAACTGCACTAGGGGCTGAAGATTCTGTTTCTTGGCGTCACTTCGACCAAACAATGGATGCTATAAACGAGCTAAAACAAGCTGGCTACACAGTATACTCTATTGAACAAGCCGAGAATAGCACATCGTTATCTGATTTATCACTAGATATATATAAAAAGTATGCCATAGTACTGGGGCATGAAGTGCACGGCGTGCAACAATCGGTAATAGATGCATCACATGGTTGCATAGAGATACCACAGTATGGCACAAAACACTCGCTCAACATTTCTGTTGCAACAGGTATTGTTGTTTGGAGTTTTTATAGTCAACTAAACAAGGAAATTGAGCAGTAACTAATCTTTCTCAAACTGTTTTAGCTCCACCGTCTTGCCATCAAAAACAGCATAAGAAAAGTAGCTCATCCAATCTCCCAATATCACAATATTAGAGTCCTCCTTTAGTGGATAATTGAGCATTATATGACGATGCCCAAAGATAAAGTAATTGATTTCTGGAGACCGTTTCAACTCCTCTTTAGCAAATTGGATGAGGTGCTCTTTCTCTTCTCCCATAAAAGGAGCAATTTCTGCACTCATTCTACTATAATTCGACCATTTACTTGCAAAAGCCATTGTCCATCGTGGATGTATGGCTGCATATAGGAAACGAAGAAATTTGTTGTGATATATTTTACGCACAAATCTAAAACCCCACGACTCATCACCCAATCCATCGCCATGGGCTAGAAAAAAAACTTTCCCATCAATATTTTTTACTACAGGTTTTCTCTTCACAATCAATCCACACTCGGTCGAGAGGTAGTCTGTGAGCCAAATATCGTGATTACCTATAAAAAAATAGATGGGGATACCTACATCAGTCAGCTCCGAAAATTTTCCCAGCACGCGTGTAAAACCTCTTGGAACAACATTTTTGTATTCAAACCAATAGTCAAAAATATCACCCAAAAGGTATATCTCTTTTGCATCGTGCTTCACAGCATCAAACCATCTGCACAGTTTACGCTCAACATCGATAGAGCTGTCATGCGAAACAGAGCCCAGATGAGCATCTGACAAAAAGTATGTTTTATTTCTCAAAACCTATTTATTAAATGAAGATTATGCTCATCACCTCAACAAATTAAAACTTATTGAAGATGGACGAGTAGAATATGCGTATCTTAAATATCTCTTTCTTTACAACAACCCCAATTCAAGCATTGCCTCTTCACTCATCATAGACCTGTCCCATGGTGGATCAAAAACCAACTCAATATTTACTTTATTAACAGCTTTAACAGCTTCAACCTTCATTCTCAAATCATCTATAATAAAATCCACTGCAGGACAATTTGGTGAAGTGAGTGTCATCTCGATAGTCACATCGTTATTATCGTGAATATCAACATCATAAATCAACCCTAAATCGTATATATTTACTGGTATCTCTGGGTCATACACAGTTCGTATCATTACCAGTATCTCTTCTTGCAAATCTTGTATATCTGTACTCATATCTTTTATTGTTTATCTGTTTTTTAATTAACCCCACAGCGATATATTTTGTTTAAATTACATCATATTTTCGTCTGCAAAGCTATAATACGTGTCACCACAAAGAATCAGATGGTCAAGCAAGCTAACATCCATTATCCTTGCTGCCTCTTTCAACTTTGCTGTAATTCTTATATCCTGTTCGCTGGGCATACAGTTGTTTGTAGGATGATTGTGTGCTAAAATAATACCAGAAGCGTATCTATTAAGAGCTTCACGCAAAATCAAACGCACATCCAAAACAGTAGAACTTATGCCTCCTTCACTAATACGTAATGTACTCTCTATCCTATTCGACCTATTTAGAAAGAGAGCCCAAATCTCTTCATGATTCTTATCGGTTAGATAGGGATAAAAGGCTTGATAAGCATCACGTGAGCAGGTTATTTTTTTTATCTCTCTTGCTCCTGTGTTTTTGCGTCTACGACCAAGCTCCAATGCAGAAACAATTGTTATTGCTTTTGCCGGACCAATGCCCTTAAATTGAGTCAAATCGCTAACAGTATATCTAGCCAATTTATTCAAATCATTATCGGCATGAGCAAGTATCTCCATACATACATCCACTGCCGATTTCTCTCTTGTGCCAGAGCCAATAAGAATTGCCAATAACTCGGACTCGGACAATGCCGCAGCCCCTTTCAACATAAGTTTTTCACGTGGTCTATCCTCTACAGCCCAATCCTTAACAGAGATATAGGCTGCTTCAGGTTTTAAGATATCAGGTTTTGACATAGCTTATATTTATTAGATAAAAGATTATGCCTACAAAGATAAAATAAAAAAGGAACATCTAAAACAAGATATCCCTTTTTGTTAATTTATACTATTTACTTCTTCTAGCTATCTTATTTTGCACGCTCTACATAAGTACCCGTTCGTGTGTCAATTTTTATCTTCTCTCCAGTATCAATAAAAAGAGGCACCCTTACCTCTGCACCAGTTTCCACAGTGGCAGGCTTCAATGCACTTGTAGCAGTATCGCCTCTCAAACCGGGCTCTGTGTAGGTTACTTCAAGCACCACATGCGTTGGTAGCTCTGCTGTTAAGATAACTTCGGTTTCTGCATTTACTTGCACATCCACAATATCACCCTCTTTCAAATACTCCACCCCTTCTATTTGCTCTTTAGGTATAGATATTTGATTAAAAGTTTCGGTATTCATAAAATTGTAACCCATATCATCACTATACAGATATTGATACGGACGACGCTCGATGCGCACTTCATCAACCTTAACTCCCGAGTTGAAAGTTCTCTCCATTACCCTACCAGACTCTACATTCTTCAACTTGGTGCGAACAAAAGCTGCACCTCTTGCCGGTTTAACATGAAGAAATTCTGTTATAAAAAAGTATTGACCATCTAATTCAATACACATTCCGTTTCTAAAATCAGCTGTCGTTGCCATAAATATTTAATTTAGTTTACTACAAAAATAATTAATAACTTCCAATCTGCCAAACTATGCTCTGTATAAGAGCTCCTCACTACACCATTATCAGAGCTAAAACTGTGTGATGTAAATCGACAATGGGTATAATGTGTTATATAATGTGGGTAAAATTTTGTATATTTGTTTTACTTACAAACGGACAACAATATAACATACAAATAATATGAAAAAGAAAATAGTAGTACTTACAGGAGCTGGCATGAGCGCAGAAAGTGGAATTGCAACTTTTAGAGATAGCGATGGTTTGTGGGAAAACCACCGTGTTGAAGATGTAGCAACGCCTCAAGGGTTTCAGGCAGACCCTCAATTGGTGCTCGATTTTTATAACCATAGACGCAAAGAGCTAATAAACACAAAGCCAAACAAAGGACATATTGGCTTGGTTGAACTAGAAAAAGAGTATGATGTAACTATAGTTACCCAAAATGTTGACAACCTGCACGAGAAAGCAGGAAGCACAAACGTTGTTCACCTTCATGGCGAGCTAATGAAGTCACGCTCTACACAAGATCCGTATCTTATTTACGAAATGTCGGATGAACACCCAGAAATAAACATTGGTGATAAATGTGAGTTGGGATCTCAACTACGCCCCGACATTGTATGGTTTGGTGAGGCAGTGCCCATGATTGAAACTGCCGCTAGAGAGGTGCAAAAAGCAGATATAGTGGTTATTATCGGCACATCGCTCAATGTATACCCTGCAGCAGGATTAGTAGATTTTGCAAATGCGGGTGTACCAATTTATCTGATAGATCCAAAAGATGTAAGAGGTGGTAGACGCAACATCCACCATATACAAAAAGGCGCATCAGAGGGGGTAAAAGAGCTAACAGAGCTACTTATGAAAGGATAACTAAATATCCAACCCATATATTTTTTAAAACAATACGATAGCAACAACTAATTAACGACTCACTTTATTATCTTTGTAAATTGAAATAATAAAGTGAGTTTAGTATTAAGCAGATAGACTGCAAATATTTAAAAGCTCAAACAAAAAAGAGCCGCTTAATTATTATTTAAGTAGATAATAGAAGATTGTTATCACAAACAAATAAACAAACAAAACTTTCTACACTATATGGCAAAGCCAATCGCTGACACACCTTTGATGAGACAATACAACGAGATTAAGAGTAAGCATCCTGATGCCATTCTACTATTTCGTGTAGGCGATTTTTATGAAACTTTCTCGGAAGATGCCATTATAGCAGCCGAGATACTAGGAATTACTTTAACACGCCGAGCCAACGGTGCAGCTCAATATGTAGAATTGGCTGGATTTCCTCATCATGCACTCGACACCTACCTCCCAAGATTGGTGCGTGCAGGAAAACGTGTTGCTATTTGCGACCAACTCGAAGACCCTAAAAAGACCAAAACATTGGTTAAGCGTGGTATAACCGAACTGGTTACACCAGGGGTATCTATCAATGACAACATACTCAATCACAAAGAAAACAACTTTTTGTGTGCCATACACTTCTCGAAAAATATGTGTGGCATATCGCTACTTGATATCTCTACTGGTGAATTTCTCACAAGTGAAGGTGTAGTAAGCGACATAGACAAGCTACTTTCTAGCTTCTCCCCCAAAGAGGTATTGATTGAACGAGGAAAAAGAAAACTGTTTGAAGAGAAGTTTGGACAACACTACTTTTTATTTGAGCTAGACGATTGGGTGTTTACAGAGCAAACTGCCAACGACAGACTCTTACAACATTTTGAAACCAAAAACCTAAAAGGGTTTGGTGTTGCACACCTTCCATTGGGAATAGTAGCTTCTGGAACGGTATTGCACTATCTCGATGTGACCCATCACACACAAATAGACCACATTGTAGCAATAAAGCGCATTGAGGAAGATAGATTTGTACGCATTGATAGGTTTACAGCACGCAGTCTAGAGTTAATATCCACCATGAATGAGGATGGTAAGAGTCTCCTGGATATAATGGACAAAACCATTTCACCCATGGGCTCACGCATGATGCGCAGGTGGTTGATGTTTCCCCTAAAAGACATGCTGCCAATAGAGAAAAGGCACGATGTGGTAGAAAATTTCTTTAGAGAAACTGAACTGAGAGCATTGGTGCAAAGCCACATTGCTCAAGTGGGTGATTTGGAGCGAATTATATCAAAAGCTGCAGTGAGACGCATTTCACCACGTGAAGTAGTGGCAATAAAAACTGCCTTAACAGCCATAGAGCCACTTAGAGAAGCTTTCTTGGCATCGAGCAATAAAAGCCTACAAGAGATGGGCGAGAAGCTCAATCCCTGCCCACTGATAAGAGATCGTATTGAAAAAGAGCTCATTGCAGACCCTCCTGCACTTGTCAACAAGGGTGGTTTTATCAACAAGGGTGTAAACGAAGAGCTAGACGAGCTACGAGATATTGCCCATTCTGGCAAAGACCACCTTCTAAAGATTCAACAAAGGGAGATAGAAAAAACAGGCATTACATCGCTCAAAATTGGTTTCAACAATGTGTTTGGCTACTACATTGAGGTGCGTCATACACACAAAGATAAAGTTCCTGCCGAATGGATTAGAAAACAAACCTTGGTGAGTGCCGAAAGATATATTACAGAAGAACTAAAAAAATACGAAGAGAAAATTCTTGGAGCAGAGGAGAAAATATATTCCCTTGAAATTGAGATTTTCAACTCGCTTGTAGAGAGCCTAATAGAGTACATCCCCACCATTCAAATAAATGCCAACATCATTGCACGGTGCGATTGCTTGTACTCTTTTTCGAAGGTGGCACAAGACAACAACTATATTCGCCCCGAAATAAACACAACGCTAGAGATTGACATCAAAAATGGTCGTCACCCCGTGATTGAGACACAACTTCCACCCGACGACCCGTTTATTGCCAATGATGTGTACCTCGACAATGATAGCCAACAAATCATCATTATCACAGGACCCAACATGTCTGGTAAGTCGGCATTGCTACGCCAAACCGCTCTTATCACCATTTTAGCACAAATAGGGAGTTTTGTTCCTGCCGAGTCGGCAAAAATAGGCTTGGTTGATAAAATATTTACCCGCGTTGGAGCATCCGACAATATATCGCTTGGAGAATCTACCTTTATGGTGGAGATGAACGAAGCATCAAACATATTAAACAATATATCAGAGCGAAGCCTCATTCTCTTCGATGAGTTGGGACGTGGAACAAGCACCTACGATGGCATATCCATTGCTTGGTCTATTGTAGAATATATACACGAAAACCCAAATGCACGTGCCAAAACACTGTTTGCTACCCACTATCACGAGCTAAACGAGATGGAAAAATCGTTTAAACGTATCAAAAACTATAATATTTCGGTAAAAGAGATCGATAATAAAGTTATCTTTCTACGAAAACTTATTCGTGGTGGTAGTAATCATAGTTTTGGTATTCATGTAGCAAAAATGGCTGGTATGCCTCCAAGTATCACTCAACGTGCAGAGTCAATTTTGAGCGAAATGGAGCAACACAATAGAAAAGAAGGCATTGGCAAACCCCTCGACAAGATTGTTGAAAATAGAGAAGGATTTCAATTAAGCTTTTTCCAACTCGACGACCCAATATTGAGTCAAGTGAGAGACGAAATAATAAACCTTGATGTAAATAATCTTACACCAGTGGATGCATTGAACAAGCTAAATGAGATAAAGAAAATAATAAAAGGAAAATAGATATAAATACTTACTTTAACCCTTGTGAATAGATATGATTTACAGCGAGAATACTATAGACAAAACGCACAAACGAGGCACCATTGAAGTTGTTTGTGGATCGATGTTTTCAGGTAAAACCGAAGAGCTTCTACGTCGGTTGAAAAGAGCTAAAATAGCGAGACAAAAAGTAGAGATATTTAAACCCAAAATAGATGTTAGATACTCTGATGATGAGGTTGTATCGCATGATAAAAACTCAATCCACTCTACACCAGTAGACCACTCTAGCAATATTACGCTGCTTTCATCAGAAGTAGAAGTTGTGGGTATTGATGAGGCTCAGTTTTTCGATTTAGGCTTAATAGATGTATGCCAACAGCTAGCAGATCAGGGGGTAAGAGTGATTGTGGCAGGATTGGATATGGACTTTAAGCGAAAGCCCTTTGGACCCGTTCCCGGATTGTGTGCAATAGCCGACGATGTAACCAAAGTGCATGCTATTTGTGTGATGTGTGGCTGCCTTGCCAACTACTCGCACCGAATTGTAGCAGGTGACAAACAAGTGATGCTTGGAGAGCTCGAAGAGTACAAGCCTTTGTGCAGAGAGTGCTATTTGAAAGAGACAGCTAAATAATTATTAGCAACAAAAGTAAACAACTAAAGCGTGAGAAGTATCAAATATATCTCACGCTTTTTTGCCTGTTGATAGGTTTCAGAAAAACAGAAAAGTTTCAAAAGCATTTCTACCATGGTAGAAATCATGAAAAGAGTTGAAAATTGGATTCCCCACGGTAGATTCAGTCAAACAAAGACACTATCCCATTAAGTGTGTAAGTATTAATTGAAGGGTTCGACTTTTAAAGTT
>ERZ1032852.132-NODE-132-length-21269-cov-15.540586_pt1 | contig 21269 bp, 18 predicted proteins | sample MGYA00516689_ERZ1032852 | MGnify/ENA primary metagenome ERZ1032852 (study PRJEB33719, sample SAMN04262499) | wastewater metagenome | biome: rural village; feature: composting latrine chamber; material: composting feces with ash | place: El Salvador | collected...
TTCCCGGTGAAGAAGGCTGACGAGCTGGTAGGGGAACCAGGGAGCCTGAAGTAACAAGTGGCCTTGGGCTGCGGGGACTTGCCCACCATCTGCTGCCTTACTCAGTGACTTGGTCCCGCTCGCGGAATGCTCTCCAGTGCTCGGACCCGGAGGAACGGCTAAGGCAGGTGGCGTAGGACCTTAGCTCCGACTGTTAGGGCTTTTGCCCAGGTTTCGTGGCTGAGCCAGGTGGGGCCAGAGACGGGAAGCAGGTGCTGGACCGCGATGGTTTGTGGTTCGGTGTACTTCTGGATGCCGACAAGACCGTGGCGGCGGCCAATCCCGGACTGCTTCATGCCTCCCATCGGTGCGCTGTAAGAAGCCCAGGCGGCGCCGTAACCATCATTCACGTTGACGGTTCCGCTCTGGACTTTGGCGGCGGCTTGTTTGCCGTTTCGCCTGCTCCAGATTGAAGCGTTGAGGCCGTATTCGCTGTCGTTGGCAGCCTTGATTGCAGCCTGATCGTCTTTGACTTTGTAGAGGGAGACGACGGGGCCGAAGGTCTCGTGAGCATAGACGTCCATGTCTTCTGTGACGTCGGTTAGGACGGTCGGCTCAAAGAAGAAAGGACCCAGGTCGGGTCGTGCGTTGCCTCCCGCAAGGACGGTTGCGCCTTTGGCTTTGGCGTCCTCCACTGCGGCCTGCACCTTGTCTAGTTGTGCCTGGCTGGTGAGTGATCCAACGTCGGTGCTCCAGGAGAAGCCAGGAGCCATTGTCTGGGACTTGACCCGCTCCAGGAACAGAGGGACGAAGCTATCCCAGTGCTTCTCCGTGATGTAGATGCGCTCGATTGAGATGCAGAGCTGTCCGGCGTTCGCGAAGCAGGCCTGGGTGGCGCCGACTGCGGCGCGCTCGACGTCGGCGTCTTCAAGGACCAAGAGTGGGTTCTTGCCACCGAGTTCTGCTGCGAAGCCGATAAGCCTCTCTCCAAGCTTGGCAGCCATCGCTTTTCCGGTTTTGGTGGAGCCGGTGAAGGTCACGAAATCGGCATTCGAAGTCAGGGCTTCACCAACAATGCTGCCTGGGCCAACCACTACTTGAAGAACATCCTTCGGGGTCCCGGCCTCCAAGAGCAGGTTTGCGATGGCGATGCCAGTAAGTGGGGTCAAGGAGTCGGGCTTTAGAACGACGGCGTTTCCTGCAACCAGAGCAGGAAGAGTGTCTGTGCCAGGCAGGGTTAGCGGGTAGTTCCAGGGGGTGATGATCCCGACAACGCCGTGGGGGACTCGCCTTTCCACTGTTTGGGTAAGGACTGGGAGTGCTCCGCGTTTGCGTCTGGGCTTCAAAGCTGTTTCGGCGTGACGGTAAACGTAGTTGGCCCAGAGGGGAAGGTCGATGACTTCCTCGAACGCAGCCGCCCTCGCCTTACCGGTTTCCAACTGGAGTAGGTCAAGGAGCCAATCTCTGTTCTCCAGGACCAGCTTTCCGAAACGATTCGCAACTTTGCGCCGCTGGGAGACTGGGACTCCTGCCCACTTGCGCTGTGCTTTGCGTGCTGCTTTGAACGCGGTGCCTACGTCTGTCGGGGAGCTGAGTGGAACCTCGGCGATGAGTTCCTGGTCGAATGGGGAGCGTACCGGGAGGGTCTTGCCAGTTGTGCTTGTAATGACTGAAGCGTCCAGCGTGACTAGGTTAGGCATTGACGGGTGTGAGACACGGATTCGTTTGGCAGCCATGCCCCATTCTCTCACTCGGTCAATGCCTCTTTCGGCGGTGCTGACTCAGAGAGCGGCGCCGTCTGGGCGCTTAGTCTCGCGTCTCTTTGGCGAGAGCGGACGCGAGTGGGGGAAGGTAGCTCTCCACTACGTCTCTCACGACTTCTGTCTCTACGCCGAAATACTCGTGTACCAGGATGTTTCGGAACCCCCGTATTTGGGCCCACGGGATTTCGGGGTGTTTCCCGGTCACTTCCGATGGGAGGTGCTTGGCGGCCTCGCCGATGATCTGAAGGTTGCGTTCGATCGCGTCCTCAGCCATCCGGACCTGGGTCGGATCCGGACTGCTCAGCTCAGCGGCGTAGGCCTCACAACGCCCAATAGCTTCCAAGATGTCGTTGATCCGCTGGCTTGCTCCGCGGGTCACAGCTGGACCGCCTGTCGTCGAGCCGACTCTGAGATCGGGTCCTTCAGTAGTTGCACTGGGAAGATGTCGACGTCTTCCCGCCCTAGGAGTTCCCGGGTTTCCTCCATGAGGCCGGAAGCGCGCATCAGGATGTTGCCGTCTGCCGGATCCATCTCCACCAGAATGTCGATGTCACTGTCTGGGCCGGCCGCGCCGCGGGCGACTGAACCGAAGAGCTTCGGGTTCGTTGCAGCGTACTTATCCATGAGCAAAAGCAGGTCTTCGCGGTAGGTGTCCAGGAGGTCGCGAAGTGCGACGGTCTCAGGGGTTACGCGCGTTGCAGTCATGCCTTGAGCATAGTCAAGGGGCGGGGAGCTACTCAGGGTCTTCGGGAGTGCCGGTTCTGGGCTTGCGGCTGGCGGGTGCGGTGGCGGATAGGATTGGCGCATGGATCTACGCCTCTATGACTCGAAAGCTGCCGCAGTGGTTCCCTTTGAACCACTGAAGGAAGGCGAGGTCTCCATCTACCTGTGTGGTCCGACAGTGCAAGGCAGCCCTCACATCGGGCATCTGAGGGCGGCCGCAAGCTTCGATGTGCTGATCCGGTGGCTAGAACGCCAAGGGGTGGACGTCACCTACGTCCGCAACGTCACCGATATTGACGACAAGATCCTGGCGCGCGCTGAAGAAACCGGCATGGAGTGGTGGGCGGTGGCGCAGAAGTATGAGCGCGAATTCCAAGACGCCTACAAGACCCTTGGGTTGAAGGAACCGACCATTGAGCCGCGGGCGACCGGACACATCCCCGACCAGATCGAACTGGTGGAACGCTTGATAGAGCGCGGCCACGCTTACACCGATGGGGAAGGAAGCGTCTACTTCGACGTCTTCTCCCAGCCCGACTATGGATCGCTGACGCACCAGTCTCCAAACGACATGCTGGACAGCCAAGACGGGGACAATGCTGCGGGAAAGAAAGACCCGCGCGACTTCGCCCTTTGGAAAGCGCGGAAAGAAGGCGAGCCGGAAACGGCGTCATGGCCGTCGCCGTGGGGGAAGGGTCGCCCGGCATGGCACCTGGAATGCTCTGCAATGTCGCACCGCTACCTGGGTGAAGCCTTCGACATTCACGGTGGCGGCATCGACCTCCGGTTCCCGCACCATGAGAACGAGCAGGCCCAGTCCCACGGGGCTGGGTGGGACTTTGCAAACCTGTGGGTTCACAACGCCTGGGTGACAACCAAGGGCGAAAAGATGTCGAAGTCCATCGGAAACACGTTGGCTCTTGAGTCGTTGCTTGAACAGGCGTCGGCGGCCGTCATCCGTTTCGCACTGTCTTCAGTCCACCACCGTTCAGCGATTGAGTGGGGACCGGAAACCCTTACCCAGGCGCAGGCGAACTGGGAGAAGATCGCGCGGTTTGTGTTGGAAGCTGGGGCCCTGGTCGGGCAGCCGGAATCAGTGTTCTTGGGTCCGGAAGACTTGCCAAGTGATTTCGTTGAGGCGATGAACGCGGACCTCAACGTCTCTAAGGCGCTAGCTGTCGTCCATGCCCATGTAAAGGCTGGTCGGGCCGCGATGCTAGCTCTGGACCGGGAAGGGGTTGAGCGTGAGCTTCTGCTGGTTCGGTCGATGATGGACGTCCTTGGCTTGGACCCCGCTTCAAAGGTGTGGATGGCGGAGCAGCCGTTCCATTCCACCGAGCTGGCTGATGAGCAGGCGGCGGTTGCCGCGACCTTGCTTGAGGTGATCTTGGGTATCCGCGAAGCTGTGCGTAGGCAACATGACTGGGGAGAGTCTGACCGGATCAGGGACAGGCTCGCTGCAGCCGGGATCGTTGTTGAGGACCGGCCGGGCGGCGTGACTTGGACGCCGAAGGAACGAAGAGAGCACTTGGAAAGGCTTGCGAAGGCTTGGGAGATCCTGAGCGAACCTAAGCCTGGCGATGAGGGACCAGCGGTCAAAGAGCTTGAAGGTGGGGGAGAGACGAATGAAGGGTAACCAGGCCAGGCGAGGCGCTGTCTCAAAGGCGTCGCAGTCGAAGGCTGGACCGAAGGTAGGTTCGGGTGGGAGGCACCGGAAAGCTTTAGCGGGTAAGGGGCCGACCCCGAAGGCGGAAGACCGCACGTACCACGCTGCTTACAAGAAGAAGCAGGAACGTGAAGCTCGGGAGAAGCAGGCTGCCGCGCGCGCCAAGGCTCAGACGCGGACTCCTGTTCGGGCGCGGGAAGGTAACGACCTGGTCTTGGGACGCAACGCAGTCATCGAAGCGGCTCAGTCCGGCGTCGTGGTGAAACAGGTTTTCATCGCAGCGGATCCAGCTCAGGGAAAGATGGCGGAAGTCGTGCAGGTGCTTGCGGAGACCGGAGCGCCTTTCATGGAGGTCACCAGGCGGGACCTGGAACGCGCCGCCGACGGAGCAGCACACCAAGGCATTGCCATTGAGGTTGAAGGCTACAACTACCTAGACCTAGAAGATCTGCTTGTTGACGCGTTGCAGCAGGTCAAACCTGGGTTATTGATTGCTCTGGACCATGTCACCGACCCGCACAATCTGGGTGCTGTGATCCGTTCGGGTGCCGCGTTCGGAGCCGACGGGATCATCCTGCCGGAGCGGCGCAGCGCAGGGATTAACCCGACGGTTTGGAAAGTGTCGGCGGGCGCTGCGGCGCGCGTGCGGGCGGCCAGGGTTACGAACCTGGTGCAGGCATTGAAGCGGGCGAAGGAAGCCGGGTTCTTTGTAGTCGGTCTTGACGGGGACGCGGACGCATCCGTGCGGGGACTCAGCCTTGCAACAGAGCCGCTGGTGTTAGTCACCGGCGCGGAAGGTGCGGGGCTCTCAAGGCTGGTGCGGGAAACCTGCGACATGATCGTCTCCATCCCCACGACCGGAGACATTGAGTCCTTGAATGCGGCGGTCGCAACAGGCATCGCGTTGTTCGAGATCTTCGAAGTAAGAGCCAGCGCAGAAAAGAAGTAACAGACCAGAAGTAGCAGGGCTGTTGGCGTGTCCTGTTCGCTCGGGACACCCTGGGTTTATGGCGCTTGGGGTGCGGTCCCGATACGCTGATTGAGGGCAATCAAAGGGGATTTCTATGGTGCAGGCAGCACATCCAAACGAAGAACTTGAGCGGGCTGGAGAGCGTGCAGCCCTAACGGCAAGAAGGTGGACAACGCTGGCCACCAGGTTCCCAACCAGCCGCCCAGCACGCCTGCTTGCCGACGTGTTGGATGACCCATCAGGCCTGGGGTTCACCGTTGAGTTTGTTGACGGGGTGGTTCGCCCTGAAGACATGAAGGTGGCTGCTGAGAACCTCACCAAACTGACAAAACGCTCCCCTGGGTTCTTACCGTCGTGGCTGCGGCTCCCGGCGCGTGCCGGCGGGATCGGGGCGAAGATCGCGCCCGAAACTGCTGTGATGGCAGCGCGGAAGGTGTTCCAGACACTGGTGAAAGACCTGGTGCTGGACGCCCGAAGCGAAAAGCTGGATGAAGCAATCAAGAAGCTGAAGGCTGACGGGTCAAGGCTGAATCTAAACCTGCTTGGTGAAGCTGTCCTTGGTGACGAAGAAGCTCACGCCCGACTGGAGAAAACGTTCGACCTGCTACGGCGGGATGACGTGGACTACGTGTCGCTGAAGGTTTCCTCGGTCGTAGGACCCCACTCAGATTGGGGACACGATGAGGTCGTCGACAAAGCTGTTGAAGAACTGCTGCCGCTGTACCAGTACGCCGCGAACTCACCCGATGCTAAGTTCATCAACTTGGACATGGAGGAATACAAGGACCTAGACCTGACTCTGGACGTCTTCGAAAAGCTGTTGGACCGCGAAGAACTCCTGGGGCTAGAAGCCGGCATTGTCATCCAGGCCTACCTGCCAGACTCACTGCCCGCGATGAAGCGGCTACAGGAATGGGCGGCGGCTCGTAGGGCCCGCGGGGGCGCACCGATCAAGGTGCGACTGGTGAAGGGCGCGAACCTTGCAATGGAAAAGGTTGAAGCCGAATCTCACGGATGGCCGCTAGCAACCTGGGAATCCAAGCGGGCAACGGACGCTAACTTCATGCGGATCCTGAACTGGGCCCTTACTCCAGAACGAACCGAAAACGTGAAGCTTGGGGTTGCGGGACACAACCTGTTCACGTTGGCGTTCGCGTGGGATCTGGCTCAGATCAGGGAGTGCACGGAGGGCGTGGACTTCGAAATGCTGGTCGGGATGGCCGACGCGCAAGCCCAGGCGATCAGAGATGAGATCGGGGACGTCCTGCTCTACGTCCCAGTCGTGCACCCATCCGAGTTCGACGTTGCCATTTCCTACCTGGTTCGCAGGCTTGAAGAAAACGCGGCGGACGAAAACTACATGTCTTCCGTGTTCGACGTCGGGGTTGAGCAGGCCGCGTTCGACAAGGAGAAAGACCGGTTCGAGCATGCCCTGCGGATGCTGACTGGTGAAGGCGACAAGCGCGCTCACGCCTCACGTACTCAGGACCGGCTCACTGAAACCCGCGCCGACATCGAACGTCACCTCCGGGCCCCAGGGGGCGGGTGGCGGTTCGCGAACACGGCGGACTCAGACCCCGCGCTTGCGGCAAACAGGGAGTGGGCGGGGAAGATCATCTCCCGCATTGAAGGCTCTGTCCTTGGTGAGAAGACCGTACTGGACCGCACCATCAAGACCGTGAACGGGATGCATCGGGTACTGGAAGCAGCGCAGAGGGCGCAGGCCGAATGGGTGGAGCGCCCCCGGGAAGAACGTGCGGAGATCCTGCACGAAGTAGGTGTCCAGCTGGCGTTACACCGTGCCGAGCTGATTGAGGTTGCGGCATCTGAACTTGGGAAGACCATCTCTGAAGCCGACGTTGAAGTGTCGGAAGCGATCGACTTCGCGCACTACTACGCGCAGCAGAGCCTGGAGCTAGACCGCATTGCTGACGCGACGTTTGAGCCCGTGAAGGTGACTGCGGTGGTTCCGCCGTGGAACTTCCCGATCGCTATCCCATTCGGTGGGGTGGCGGCGGCGCTCGCGGCCGGCAGCGCAGCAGTATTGAAACCGGCAAGTGCTGCGAAGCGTTGTGGGGCGCTGCTGTCTGAGATTCTTTGGAAGGCAGGAGTGCCGAAGGCGCTTGCCCCTCTGGTTATCCCGGGTGATCGTGAGGTTGGTCAGGCACTGATTGAGTCTGACCTGGTTGACCGAGTCGTCCTGACGGGGTCATCTCAGACAGCTGAACTGTTCCTGTCTTGGCGACCGGGTCTTGGGCTAATCGGTGAAACCTCGGGGAAGAACGCAATCATCATCACGCCTTCAGCCGACTTGGACTTGGCGGTGAAGGACGTTGTCCGTTCCGCTTACGGTCACGCGGGCCAGAAATGCTCGGCTGCTTCACTGGTCATCCTGGTTGGTTCGGTTGGGTCTTCCAAGCGCGTCCACCGCCAGCTGATCGATGCAATCAAGTCGATGGAGGTCGGGTGGCCGGAGAACCCTGTTACTGAAATGGGGCCATTGTCCGAGCTTCCCGGCGCGAAGCTATTTGCTGGGCTCACGAAGCTTGAGCCTGGGCAGAGCTGGGCAGTCAGGCCGACGAAGAAGGACGACAGTGGTCGACTTTGGAGCCCCGGTTTGCGTGCTGGCGTGAAGACCGGGTCTGAGTTCCACACGATCGAGTACTTCGGGCCGGTTCTGGGCGTCATGAGGGCTAAGACGCTAGAAGAGGCAATCGAAATGCAAAACGGGACAGACTACGGGCTGACTGCGGGTCTCCACTCGCTCAACACTGAGGAGATCAAGTACTGGTTGGACCGCGTCCAGGCCGGGAACCTTTACGTGAACCGGGGAATCACTGGGGCGATCGTGAGGCGCCAGCCGTTCGGGGGTTGGAAACTATCCTCGGTTGGCGCCACTGCCAAGGCTGGCGGACCCAACTACCTGTTCTCTTTCGGGTCGCTTGAGCCTAAAGAAGTGCAGCGCACCGAGATCGGTCAGCACGACGGGTTGCCTGCCGACAAGGCGCCCCATTTGACGAAGCCGCAGCTGATGGACTTCTACGTGACGGCACAGCACCTGCAAGAGACCGGGGAACTGAACGCAGAAGAGTTCGGTCGGGTTGAACGAGCCATCTACAATGCGGATCGCGCTGCCGCTTCTGAGTTCGACCTTATGAACGACCCCAGCGCTCTTGAGGGGGAACGAAACGTTCTGCGCTACATCCCCATGGAGTCTTTCATTCGCGCTGAAGGAGACTGGAGCGTCGCTCAGCTGCTTACCGTCATGGCGTATGCGGCTGCGACCGGGGAGTTCTTGGAGAACGAAGCGTCAGGTCCCTCCATGGTTCGGGTTGCGCCAGGCCAGAGTGATCCTGACGCGACGGTTCCACCTCTGGTTGTTGTCTCTGTTGACCGTCCTGTCCTTGAAGAGATTGAGATGCTGGGGCTCCGGTACGGGTTTGTGTTCCCGATTGAAGACAAGGATGAGTTCACGCGCTCACTGCAGGCTGACAGGGTGAGCGATGAAGTGCGGGTCCGCGGCATTGGGGTGAGCAGGCAGGAAATCCAGGAGCGCCTGGGCGGCTTGATTGAGGTTGCGGTTTGGGACGGGCCTGTCACGGAAGCAGCCAGGGTGGAGATTCTGCCGTTCGTGCATGAGCAGGCTGTGTCGATGACAATGCACCGGTTTGGGAACCCATCGACGCTACTTGAAGGCGTGCTAGAGGCTGACGGGTTTTAGAAGAAGGCGTTTCTAGCCAGTAGAGGCGCGGTGTCCGCGAAGTGAGCTGGGACGGACTGCTTTGGTGGCTGACGTAGACTCGGCCAGTAAGTGTCGCCTAACAAAGGGCAGAAAATGCCGGGCATCATTGTTGTCGGAGCTCAGTGGGGCGACGAAGGCAAAGGAAAAGCAACAGACCAGTTGGGCGGAGACGTCGACGTTGTCGTGAAGTTCAACGGCGGCAACAACGCCGGCCACACGGTCGTCATTGACGGGGAAGCCTACGCGCTTCACCTGCTGCCTGCTGGGATCCTCTCTGAAACCGCTGTTCCCGTTATCGGTAGCGGCGTTGTCGTGGACCCTGAGGCCCTCTTCAGTGAGATTGAGGCGATGGAAAGTCGGGGCGTCGACACTTCCCGCCTGGTTGTTTCAGCGAACGCTCACGTGATCCCGCCGTTCAACCGTCTGGTGGACCAGGCAACAGAAAAGCTCTTAGGAGCTGGGCAGATTGGGACGACCGGTCGGGGGATCGGCCCGACGTATGCCGACAAGTCGAACCGGGTCGGGATCCGTATTCAAGACCTGCTTGATCCAGAGATTGTCCGCGAGCGGGTGCGCCGCTCCGTGTGGCAGAAGAACCGCGCCCTGGAAGAAGCCGGGATTGCAGAGCGCGTTGATGCCGACCAGGTGGTGGCACAGCTGATGGAGTACCGGGACCGCCTGGCTCCCATGATCGTTGACACCTCCCTGCTGGTGAACCGTGCGTTGGACGCTGGTGAGAAGGTTCTGTTTGAGGCGGGTCAGGCCGTCATGCTGGACTTGGACCATGGGACTTACCCGTACGTGACCTCCTCGTCCGCTACCGCCGGCGGGGCACTAACTGGGGTGGGTGTCGGACCCACCAAGATTGACCGCGTCGTTGGGGTTGCGAAGGCTTACACGACCCGCGTCGGTGAAGGTCCCTACCCAACAGAACTTTTTGGGGAAGAAGCTGACCGCCTGCGCGAACTGGGTGGCGAATACGGGGTGACGACGGGGCGGCCCAGGCGCGTTGGTTGGGAAGACGCAGTCGTCCTGCGTTACGCGACCCGCATTAACGGGCTCACCGACCTGGTCCTAACGAAGTTGGACGTGCTGGACAGCTTTGAGACTATTCCGGTTGCTGTGGGCTATGAGGTGGATGGGGAGTTCACTTCAGAAATGCCTGTGCTTCAGCAGGACTTCGTCAAAGCTGTCCCCGTCTATCAGTACTTACCTGGCTGGCAGAGCGATATTACGGGGGCCCGGAAGTTTGAGGACCTACCGAAGGAAGCACAGGACTACGTCAAGTTCTTGGAAGAGCAGGCCGGGTGCCGGATCTCAGCGATTGGGGTTGGGCCGGGGCGCGAGGCGACCATCCTGCGGCACCGGTTGGTCTAGCCTTGTCTTTGGTGCGATAGCCTGTCCTGGGACGTAGGCCAAGGGGGAAGCACATGAGAGTCTTGCTGCGAGGCGCTCAGGTTTTCTACGGTGGGCACCTTCGCCCCGCAGATGTTTTGCTTGCGCCGGACAGTGAAGGTCTTGGGGGTGAGTCGAGCTATCTGGTTGAGTCGATCATTCCGGTTGAGGCAAACTCAGAGGCTGAGGCTGTTCCTGATGACTGCAAGGTCGTTGACGTTTCGGGGAGGCTGATCCTGCCAGGGCTGGCGGATGTTCACGTGCACTTCCGTGAGCCGGGTTTCGAATACAAGGAAACAATCGCAACGGGGTCTGCTGCTGCGGCCCGCGGCGGTTTCACAACCGTTTGTGCGATGCCGAACCTGGACCCAACCCCGGATAACCTGGCGGAGCTTGAAAAGCAGATTGAAGCTTACGACGCCAACTCGGTTGTTGAGGTTTTCCCCTACGCCTGCCTGACAAAGGGCGGGACGGGGCGCGGGGAGCTGCTTGACTACAGCGCTCTTGCGACGAAAGCCGTTGGGTTCTCTGACGATGGTTTCGGGGTTCAGTCGGATGACCTAATGCGTGAAGTGATGACAGGGATCGCTGCAGCCGGGGGCATCGTTGCCCAGCACTGCGAAGACCTGGAACTCTCCGGCGATGGATACGTGAACGACGGTGAATACGCGCGCACCCACGGTCACATCGGCAAACCTGGGGCGTCGGAGTGGACGCAGCTGGAACGCGATTTGAAGCTGGTTGAAGAGACCGGGTGTGATTACCACGCCTGCCACGTCTCTACCGCAAAGAGCGTTGAGCTGATTCGTGAGGCTAAAGCTAAGGGCTTGCCGGTGACGGCGGAAGCGGCCCCCCACTACCTGGCGCTGAGTGACGACATGCTGCAAGAGCACGGGCGGTTCAGAATGAACCCGCCCATCCGCAACAAAGCCGATATGGAAGCCGTTGGTGCGGCCCTGGTTGACGGGACCATCGACTTGGTTGCTACAGACCACGCACCCCACGCGTCGCATGAAAAAGACGTTCCACTGGTTGACGCCGCAAACGGGGTGGTTGGGCTGGAGATTTCCGTGCCCGTGGTTTACACGCACTTTGTGCGACCGGGTCGCATGGACATCGCGGACTTCGTGCGAGTCATGTCGACTGCGGGTCGCGAGCGTTTCAAGCTGGGTGGCGGGGAGATCAAGGAAGGGATCCCGGCAGACCTGATTGTTCTTGACCCGGAGTTCCATGAACCTGTTGATCCCTCGAAGTTCGCGTCGAAGGGTAAAGCGACGCCGTTTGAAGGTCACGACCTTTACGGCCGGGTTGACGTGACCGTTGCAGACGGGAAACCCGTTTGGGACCCGGAAGCACTTTTGGGAGCCGAGGACGACGGGTAGGTATGGGGAGCGTTCAGCTTTTCAAAGTTCGCGCCAACCAGCAGGTGGCGCGGGCGACGTATTTGTTAGAGCTGGACGGTGACACCACTGGTATTGATCGTCCCGGCCAGTTCGTGAACGTTGAGGTTCCAGGTTTTTATCTGCGCAGGCCTTTCTCGGTTTGTTCGTGGGAGCCTGGCCGGCTCACTTTGCTTTACAAAGTGCTTGGTTCGGGCACTGAAGAACTCACTCACGTTTCGGCTGGCGATACCTTGAATGTGCTGTTGGGCTTGGGGAATGGGTTCTGGCTGCCAGCACGCGTGGACAACCCTCTGCTGGCTGGGGGTGGGATTGGGGTTGCACCAATGCTAGGCCTGGCAGAAACCCTGGTGTCCGAAGGGGTAACGCCACACGTGATCTTGGGGTTCGGGAGTGCTGATGAGGTCGCGCTTGCGGAAGAGCTGCGGGAGCTGGGGCTTGCGGTCACCATCTCAACCGTTGACGGCAGCGAAGGTGTTCCTGGGTTTGTCACGGACGCGATGAGCGCTTTGCAAGGTGAAGGGGCGTCTTGGGACTACCTCTACGCTTGCGGGCCAACCCCGATGCTCAAAGCTGTGTTCGCCGCCGCGGACTCGCCTGGCCAGTATTCGATGGAAGAACGGATGGCCTGCGGTTTTGGTGCTTGCATGGGGTGCGTGACCGAAACGGATTCAGGGCTCCAGCGGATCTGTAAAGAAGGCCCGGTGTTTGAGAGTTCGGAGCTGCCATGGTGACCCCGAACTTTGACCCCAATGGTGTTGATCTGAGTGTTTCGGTGGCGGGGGTGCGCCTGCAGAACCCGCTGATCCCCGCGTCCGGTTGTTTTGGGTTTGGGGAAGAGTTCCTGGACTACTTCGACCCCAACATTTTGGGGGCCGCGGCTCTCAAAGGAACGACAGGGGAGCCGCGGGATGGGAACCCTACGCCGCGGATCGCTGAAGCTCCAGCGGGGATGATCAACTCGATTGGCCTGCAAAACCCTGGCATCGACGCAGTGCTTGCAGAGCGGTTGCCCGCACTAGCGGACTTCTACAACCAGCCGGTCATCATGAACATCTCAGGCTTCGCGGTCGACGAATACGTCTCCTCTTGTGCGAAGACGGATGGGACCTGCGAAATCATCGAAGTCAACGTGTCCTGCCCAAACGTGCACGGGGGCGGGATGAGTTTTGGAGCATCGGCCGAAGCAGCCGCGGAAGTGACCCGTGAAGTCCGGAAGGTTGTGGAACGCTCCAAGCTGTTCATCAAGCTGAGCCCCAACGTCACCGACATCACGGGGATTGCTGCAGCCTGCATGGAAGCGGGCGCCGACGGGCTGACCCTCATCAACACCCTCCAGGGGATGCGCATCAACGTCAAGACCGCGCGTCCAGTGATTGCTGAGCAGATGGGCGGCCTGTCGGGACCAGCGATCCTGCCGATTGCGCTTCGAATGATCTATCAGGTCGGCCGCGACCTAGGCGGAGTCCCGATAATGGGAAGCGGCGGCATAGCCAGCGCGGAAGACGTGATCGAAATGATGATGGCCGGGGCTAGCGCCACGCAGATCGGCGCAGAAAGCCTTCGGAACCCACTGGTGTTCCCAGAGATCCTGGATGCTCTCCCGGGTCTCATGGAAGACCTGGGGATTCAAAGCCTGCAAGAAATAGTTGGGGCAGCCCTGCCGTGACTGGCGAAAGGAACGCGCGTGTCTGACGAAAAGGGCGCTGGGGCGGCCGGGCCAATGGACGTGATTGTTGCAGCGGACTTCCCGAACAGGGAGGCACTGGAAAACTTCCTCGTCTCCTTGGGGGATGAAAAGCCCTACCTGAAAGTGGGCATGGAACTGTTCTACGGGGCAGGACCGGACCTGGCCCGAAGCCTGAAAGACCGCGGCTACCAAGTGTTCCTGGACCTCAAGCTGCACGACATCCCAAACACTGTTGGCTCAGCCATGTCAGTCCTCTCCGACCTGGGAGTAGACATGGTGAACCTACACGCGAGCGGTGGGAAGAAAATGATGGAGGCTGCCGTTGCTGGCCTGACTCGCTCAGACGGCTCACGTCCTCTGCTGATTGCCGTCACCCAGCTGACCTCAACATCTTCGGAAATGATGAACCAGGAGCTAGGGATCCCCGGAACAGTTGAAGCCTCCGTTGCAGGTTTTGCCAAGCTAGCGAAAGAAGCTGGGCTTGACGGGGTGGTTTGCTCACCAAGGGAAGCAGCCGCCGTCAAAGAAGTGTGCGGGGAAGACTTCCTGACCATTACGCCTGGGGTGCGGTTCGCGGACTCATCGAACGATGACCAAGTGCGGGTGATGACCCCGAAGGCTGCGGGCGCCGCGGGCTCAAACTACATCGTGGTTGGCCGGCCCATAACCCAAGCAGAAGACCCTGCGGCAGCCTACAGGCGTGCCAAACAAGATTTCTTGGCAGGGAAGACGATTTAGGAGGAAGCGGTGAGTAAAGAAAACCGTGAACAAGTAGCCCGCCAAGTTGCGGGGGACCTGTTGGAAATAGGGGCGGTCTTCCTACGCCCCGACGAACCCTTCACATGGGCAAGCGGGATCAAGAGCCCCATCTACTGCGACAACCGCCTGATCCTAGGAAAACCGGCAGTGCGCTCGCGGGTTGAACGGGCCCTGGCAGACACCGTCCTAGACGTTTTTCCTGGCGCTGAGCTCCTGATGGGGACAGCAACCGCTGGGATAGCTCACGCGGCCCTGAGTGCCGAGTTGCTCGGTTTGCCGATGGGGTACGTGCGCTCTGGCGCGAAAGAACACGGGCGCGGCAGTCAGATTGAAGGCGGCCCGAAACCCGGAGCGAAGACGGTCGTGATTGAGGACCTTATTTCAACGGGCGGTTCCTCGCTCGACGCTGCGAACGCTCTACAAGACGGTGGTCTGGATGTGATGGGGGTCCTGGCGATCTTCACGTACGGAATGGACAAGGCGGCTTCGAGATTCCTGGACGCAAACCTGCCCTACGCGGCACTGACGAACCTGGACACCCTGGTTCAAGTTGCTGTGGAGCAGCGCTACCTCAGTCCCGCCCAGGGCCCCGAGATCCTGAAGTTCCGTGACAACCCTGCTGCTTGGTGGAAGGAACAAAGCTAATGCGCCATCTGATTGACATCCGCGACTTTGACTCAGGCGAGATCGAAGAACTCCTGCAGCAAGCTGAAGCGATCATGGCGGATCCCACCGCTTACCAGGAAGCGTGCAAACACAAGCGCCTCGCAACCTTGTTTTTCGAACCTTCCACCAGGACGCGACTCAGCTTTGAAGCAGCAATGCAAGCTCTGGGTGGGAATGTAATCGGGTTTGCGAGCCAAGACTCCAGCTCCACAGCTAAAGGTGAGTCAGTTGCGGACACGGTCCGAACCGTCGCCTGCTACGTGGACATCATTGCGATGCGGCACCCGAAAGAAGGTGCGCCACACCTGGCTTCGCTGCGCTCACCTGTCCCAGTCATCAACGCGGGCGATGGGGGACACAATCACCCCACCCAGACTCTCACCGACCTGCTCACCATCAAGAGTGAGAAGGGGCGCCTGGGAGACTTGAAAGTTGGGATGGCGGGCGACCTGAAGTTCGGTCGCACGGTCCACTCACTGATCACGGCACTGATCCCCTACGCGGGGAACTCGTTCGTCCTCATGTCACCCCCGGAACTGCGGATCCCCGACTACCTGCGGGACCTGTTGGACCGCGAAGCTATCCCGTACGTGGAGACGGACCAGATGGAAGAAAACCTAGGCGACCTCGACGTCCTCTACATGACGCGGGTCCAGAAGGAACGGTTCTTCAACGAAGCGGACTACATCCGCCTGAAAGACCGGTTCATACTGGACCGGGCAAAGATGAGGTTCGCGTCCCCGGAAATGCGGATCCTGCACCCGCTTCCAAGGGTGAATGAGATTTCACCGAAGGTTGACGACGATCCCAGGGCGGTCTACTTCAAACAGGTGAAAAACGGGATGATCGTGCGAATGGCTCTGATCCTGAAGCTACTTGGGGAGTCGAAATGAACATTGACGGCGTTGAAAACGGGATCGTAATAGACCACATCCAGCCGGGTGATTCCATGCGTCTTTACCACTTGTTGGGGCTTGGAAACCTGAAGTGCTCGGTTGCGATCATCCAGAACGTTGACTCAAAGAAGTACGGGCGTAAAGACATCATCAAGATCGATGAAGAGATCGACGTTGACCTAGATGCGCTTGGTTACATTGACCCGCGGATCACCGTGAACCTGGTGAAGGACGGTGCACTCTTCCAAAAGAAACATTTGGAGTTGCCAAAGACGCTGCGCAACATTGTCGAGTGCATGAACCCGCGTTGCATCACGTCGGCCGAGGAAGACGCGGACCAAGTCTTCACCCTTGTTGACCCGGAACGCGGACTCTACCGGTGTGTTTACTGCGAAGCGCGGGCCGAGCAGCAAGAACCCTAACCAGCCAAACTGGTGACTGGTTAGGGTCTTAGGTGGATAGCGGGTCTAGTAGACGATCCCGAAGACCCAGACAGCAAGGGTCAGCGTCGTGATAGTCACTAAGACGACTGCGATCAGGTTGAGCCACAGGCCACCCTTGATCATCTCGCCGATCTTCACGTAACCGGTGCCGAAGGCGACGGCGTTCGGTGGGGTAGCAACAGGCAACATGAACGCGCAGGTTGCTGCGAGCGCGACAGGAATCGTGAGCAGTAGAGGATCTGCGCCAATTCCAAGAGCAATCCCTCCTGCGACGGGCAAGAAGGTCGCGGCAGTCGCCGTGTTAGAAGTCAGCTCGGTAAGCCCAAGGATGGCTGCGGCGATGATCGCGACGATCAGCCAGGTCGGTAGGCCGCCAAGACCACTCGCGACGTCTCCGATCCACTCGGTGAGCCCGGAAGAACCGAACTGCGCTGAAAGCGCCAGGCCTCCACCGAACAGCAACAGGACGCCCCAGGGCAGTTGGACGGCGCTGGCCCAGTCGAGAAGGCGCACTCCCTTTGCTGAACCTCCCGGAACTATGAACAGCAGCAGGCCAATGAGAATCGCGATGCCGGCGTCAGAGATTGGTGGGTTCTCCCAGATGAGCGGCACGAAGATCCACAGGAACGCCGCCAGCAGGAAGATCGCTAGGACACGCTTTTCCCCCTTGGAGACGGGGCCCAGAAGTGCAAGTTCATCCTTGATCAGCTGGCGCCCGCCCGGGATTTCCTTGATTTCGGGGCGGAACAGCACTTTGGTTAGCAGCAGCCAGGCAAGGAACATGAAGACGACGGCAAGGGGGACGCCGACTAGCATCCACTGGCCGAAACCGATGTTGATCCCAAAGTTCTCGTTAAGGTATCCGACTAGCAGTGTGTTCGGAGGGGTGCCGATGATGGTTCCCAGCGAACCAATACTCGCTGAGTAAGCGATACCAAGCATCAGTGCGGTGCCGAAGTTGGACTTGACAATTGTTTCACCGGCGTCGGTGACTGTTTTCGTCCCCATGCCGGGGACGACCTTCGCGACCAAGAGCAGAACGGACATTCCCAGGGGCAGCATCATTACGGCTGTCGCCGTGTTGGACACCCACATTGAAAGGAAGCCTGTGGCGATCATGAACCCGGCAATCATTGCGCCGGGGCGCGGTCCCATAGCTTTCAGGGTTATGAGGGCCATGCGCCGGTGGAGGTTCCAGCGTTGCATCGCAAGCGCCAGCATGAATCCGCCCATGAACAAGAAGATGACGTTGTTGCCGTAAGAGGCACCGACCTCGTTAATCCCCGTGTCCCCCAAGGTTGGGAACAGGACCAGCGGGGCTAGAGCGGTCGCGGGGATGGGGAGGGCTTCTGTCATCCACCAGACCCCCATTAGCACCGCGACAGCAGCGGTGAGTTTGGCTCCGTGAGCTAGGTCGGAGGGAAGGATGTAGTAGATACCGAAGGCGAGTCCGATGCCAAGGAAAAGGCCAACCCATTTGCGTAGGTTTACGGTTTTCGGTTCGGCTGGCGCTCGCTCACCAGGCGATTGCTGATCTATCTCCGTTGATTCGGCAACGGCTTCGTCCAGCGTGTAAAGGTCGACGGGTTCGTTCTCCGCCATGAGGTCTTCCGGATGTACGTGTTTCACTGATCCCCCAAAAGGTTACGTGGCCCGGCATCTTTGCTTACGGGTCCGCTTTCTCGCTTGTGGCGCATTTTGGACCATAACAGTCTCTGGGACCGACGTCCCTGTTTTGGGTGCAGAAGATTCTGTTAGTGGGGTTTCGGGGAGAGATCTAGTGACGCCGGGCCAATGCGCCTGTCGGCGCGTATGCCGCTCGTAGCGGCTCAAGTTGGAGCCCGGGGCATAAGCCCGGCGTCTCATTCAGTCTAACGCACCACCTGCCCTTTTGGGAGGTGCGAGCCCCTTTTCCTGGGAGTGCGCGACGCGGTTTCCCAGGTGCAAGGCACATCCTGCCAGGTAGTCTTGAACCCATGTTTGAGATTCCTGAAAACCTTCCTCTGCGCCTTGGCCCGCTTGCTTGGATGCTTGGCGAGTGGCAAGGGTGGGGCACCCTGATCACCCCTGCATCCCCCGCGCTGGCCCTCAGTTTGGGTGAAACAGAAGACGGCGAAGTGCAACTAGAAACTGACGTTGCTGAACCCAAAACTGTCGACAGCCCAATCATCCAGCAGCTCAGCGCAGAGGTGCTCGGTGACCAGATGGCGCTGAAAGTCACCTTCTTTGCTGCCGTCCCGAAGACGGCTGTGGATCCAATGTGGTCGGCGGGAGAGGGCTTGGACAACCTGGAAGCTGGGGACGTTTTGTGGGAGGAAACCCAGTACTGGTCCGTCACTTCCCCGCTTGCTGTCGTCCCTAGCGGGGGTGAGGAACCGCGAGAACTGCGGGTCACCTCGGCCAGCTCCCGCGGCTACGCAACGCTTTTTGCGGGAGTCGCTATTGGGCCACGGATCCGGCTTGATTCTGACGCGATCGCCTACGAGCCTTTCGCTGACCCCGTGAACTACATTTCCCGAATGTTCGGGCTGGTTGGGGGAGAGCTCATGTGGGCGTCGGACAACAAACTGGGTGACGCCGACTTTGAAACCGAGTTCACCGGGCGCTTGCAGCGGGTTGAAAAGGAAGAGGCTTCGTGACTGACCCTCAACTGAGCTTGCCGGAACGCATTCGCGCGGCTGGCGCAGTAGTCGGGGAGCAGGGACTGCTTGCCGGCAGACCACTGCACTACGGGTGGCCAGCTGACGAACAAGAGGCGCTTCAAGAAGGCCGTGGCCTGGTCTACCTAGGACCCATCGGTGTCGTGGTGGTGGGTGGCGCCGACAGGTTGAGTTGGCTGACGACCATGTCGTCTCAGATTCTCACCGATTTGGCAGCGGGGGACTCGAAAGAGCTCTTGCTCCTAGACGCGCAAGGGCGCATCAGGTTTGCGGCCGGCGTAGTTGACGACGGCGCCCAGACTTTCCTGCTGACGCAACCGCAGTTCGCGGCTGAACTTGTCGAGTTCTTGGAGTCCATGAAGTTCATGCTACGAGTCCAGGTGAAGGACGAAAGCAGCAAGTTTGTGGGGTTCGCGAGCGCCAACCAAGAACCGGGTGTGGTGGCGGAGAATGCTGCGTTGGTGCAGAGCCTGGGGGGACTCATTTGGGAAGACGCGTGGCCGAATGTGCAAGAAGGCGGAGCAGCGTACTTCCAGGGCAACCACCCGGGTACCACATTTAAGCTCTACGTGGTTCCTCTAGGGGCTGCGGACGCCTTCATTGAAGGTTTTAGTGCTGGCGGGAACGCCAGCGATTCAGTGCAACTGGTGGGGTTGCTGGCAGCAAACGCAGAGCGGGTGGCTGCGTGGCGGCCACTGCCCGGCAGCGAAGTGGATGAACGCACGCTCCCAGCTGAGCTGGACTGGCTGCGCACCGCTGTGCACTTGAATAAAGGCTGCTACTCGGGTCAGGAATCGGTTGCGCGAATCATCAACTTGGGTAGGCCCCCAAGGCGTCTCACCTTCCTGCAGCTGGACGGGTCGGGTGAACTGCTCCCTGAACCAGGGGCTGTAGTGGAGCTGAACGGGCGCCAGGTTGGAGTCCTTACCTCGGTCGCGAACCACTTCGAAATGGGACCCATTGGTCTCGCTCTCCTAAAGCGAAACCTGGACCCGGCTGCTCAGCTTCAGGTTGGGGGCGTCGACGCCCTCCAAGAACTAATCGTCCCTGTTGATGGGCGTAGCGACCACGCACCGACTGCCCGCCCTGGGGCCGGATTGAAGAGGTTGGACCCGGGCAAACGCGATATCCGCACGCGCGGACCTGGGACCCAGCACTGAGGAAATAGAGCACTGAGGGGACAGAGCTAATGAGAGCTGTTCTGCAGCGAGCCGAAGAAGCCAGTGTAGAAGTCGGGGGAGAGATCGTCAGCCGGCTTGACGCCCCCGGCCTGGTCGCACTGGTTGCCGCACACAAAGACGACACGGACGCCGATATCGCGAAGATGGCGGCCAGGATCCAAAACTTGCGCATCCTGGAAGGCGAAGAATCCGTCCTCCAGAGTGATGCGCCGGTCATGGTCGTTTCCCAGTTCACCCTGTACGGGCGAACTCGGAAAGGCTCCCGCCCCTCCTGGTCGGACGCGGCGCCGGCGCCTGTTGCCGAACCCATGGTCGACAAGCTCGTAGACCTCCTACGGGAAAGCGGGCTTCGCGTAGTGACCGGCCGCTTCGGGGAAATGATGAAGGTCTCCCTGGTGAACGACGGGCCGTTCACCGTCATAGTCGACACCAAGGAGTAGGTTCGGGTGACCGGGCCCAACGCCTTTAGCGAAAACTGCCGCGGCCGTTCAGGCGGCACAATAGGCTGAAACGAGCTAGAAACTAGTGTCGCCAAACCTGGAAGTGGCCTTATGTTTGAACGTTTTACAGACCGTGCACGACGCGTGATCGTGCTGGCGCAAGAAGAAGCGCGCGGTCTCAAGCACAACTACATCGGGACCGAACACCTGCTGCTAGGCCTAATCCACGAAGGTGATGGGGTTGCAGCTAAAGCCTTAGAGATGGCTGGAATCAGCCTGGACGAAGCCCAGGGTGCCGTCATCGAACTGATCGGTGAAGGCGAAAAACCCGTTGAGGGACACATCCCCTTTACCCCGCGCGCCAAGCGCGTCTTCGAACTCTCATTTCGCGAGGCTCTGCAGCTAGGCCACAACTACATCGGCACCGAGCACCTGCTGCTTGGCCTACTCAAAGAAGGCGATGGGGTAGCAGCCCAGGTCCTCCACAAGCTAAACGCTGACCCGAATGAGGTCCGCAAGGGCGTCATGTCCCTACTGCAGGGCTACCACTCCCAAGGCGACAAGGAATCCGTTGGCACGGGTGGCCAGACCATGCGGGAAGGCCGCGAACGCGGCAACTCCGCTCTGCTGGAACAGTTCGGTCGGAACCTGACGCAGCAGGCTCGCGAAGGCAAACTTGACCCCGTCATCGGGCGTAGCAATGAGATGGAAAGGGTCATGCAGGTCCTCTCCCGCCGCACCAAAAACAACCCGGTTCTAATCGGTGAACCGGGCGTCGGAAAGACTGCTGTCGTTGAGGGCCTGGCTCAAGCGATCGTGCGGGGCGACGTACCCGAAACTATCAAGGGCAAGCAGATCTACTCCCTAGACATGGGGTCTCTGGTTGCCGGTTCCCG
>ERZ1032852.133-NODE-133-length-21204-cov-15.485508_pt1 | contig 21204 bp, 19 predicted proteins | sample MGYA00516689_ERZ1032852 | MGnify/ENA primary metagenome ERZ1032852 (study PRJEB33719, sample SAMN04262499) | wastewater metagenome | biome: rural village; feature: composting latrine chamber; material: composting feces with ash | place: El Salvador | collected...
AATCCCCCGATGCAAGCGTTTGGGCCGTCGACGTGAACCCGCGAGCCTTAGAGCTGACAAGGCGGAACCTGGCGGCGATCGGTGCTAAAGACACCGTAGTCCTGACGGAAGACGAAGCACTTGCTGAAGCTGCAAAACGCGACATTAGCTTCGACCTGGTCTGGTCTAACCCGCCGGTTCGTATCGGCAAGAAAGCGCTCCAAGAGCTGTTGATGCGTTGGCTGCCTAGGCTGACCCCCCACGGCACTGCCTACCTGGTCATCGGCAAGAACCTCGGGGCAGATTCTATGGCTAAGTGGCTTGAAACTCAGGGTTTCCGGGCGAAACGGATCGCCTCAAAACGAGGTTTTCGGGTACTGGCGCTCACCAAGGAGTCGCAGAGCCTCCCCTAACGCCACCTCTGGCCTACGCGGGTCTAACCAGTGCACCCGCGGGTCAGCTCGGAACCATTTCAGCTGACGTTTCGCGAGCTGGAAGGTTGCGAGCGCTGTCGCGTCCTGTGCTTCCTGCAGTGAAAGCTCCCCGCTTAGGAGCTGAAGGACCTGCGCATAACCAGTGGCACGCGAAGCCGTTCTGGTTTCTCTTAGCCCCCGCTGCTCCAAGCCCCTCACCTCATCGACTAGGCCCTCAGAAAACATCTGCGATGTGCGCCTCTCGATTCGGGCCTGAAGTTCGGGAAGGGGCCAATCAAGGGCAAGCTGCAGCGTCGGTTTCCAATACTGGTGCTTAGGCTGCTTTGTGGAAAAAGGCCGTCCGGTCAGCTCGATGACTTCCAGTGCCCTGACGATGCGTCTTTCGTTGTTCGGCTCGATCTCCTTAGCCGCTTGCGGGTCGCGCCGCTCTAGCTCACTACGTAGCGCATCTAGTCCTTCAGTCCGGGCGCGCTGTTCCAGGGCAGCACGGACCCGCGGGTCTGTCGGGGGGAAATCGATTCTGTCAAGGAGTGCGCGCACGTAGAGTCCCGAGCCACCAACAACGACGGGCTGTTTCCCAAGTCCGAGGATGCGTGCTACGTCCGCCCTGGCACTTCGTTGGTACTCCGCTACAGAAGCGGCATCGGTGATGTCAAGAGTGTCGACCTGGTGGTGTGCAAGCCTTTGGCGTTCCTTGAGTGACGGCTTCGCGGTACCAACGTCCATGCCTCGGTAGAGGGCGAAAGCATCCGCCCCCACAATCTCTGCGGTTTCGCTCTCCGCCTCTCCCTGCTGAACGGCGATGGCGGACACAAGGTCCATAGCGAACGCTGTCTTCCCGCTTGCAGTCGGGCCGACGACGGCAAGGATCACGGCCGCGCCACTCGCAGCGTTGGCACACCAAGGGAGACCCTTGTGGAAGGCTCCCTCTTCTGGCGGATCTCCCAGGCGTCTCCCGCGCGGGTCGGGTGGATCCGGTAGAGACCTTGTGGTTGCAGGGCTGAATCAGCGAGCAGGTGGTGAGGCGCACCGTAGGTGACCTGCACCTGCACCAGATCACCGGGCCGCGGTGCCTGTTGTCCTTCCGGCAACGCGAAATGCACCAGGCGGTTGTCGCGGGCCCGACCGGACGCCCGCCGCGTCACTCCGTCTTTTCGTCCCTCACCCTCTGACACCAGGACCTCTACGGTTTTCCCAACCTGCGCCTGATTCTCTTCTGTTGAGATCCGGTTTTGTAGGTCGACCAAGGCTGCGTAGCGATCCGCGACCACGTCGGGTGGCACGACGTCTGTGCGTTTTGCGGCGGGCGTCCCAGGACGAGGTGAGTATTGGAAGGTGAAGGCTGAGCTGAAACGGGATTCCTCCACAACCTCAAGCGTCTGTTCAAAGTCCTGGTCAGTTTCGCCCGGAAAACCCACAATGATGTCAGTTGTGATGGCGGCGTCAGGTATTTGCGCGCGCACGCGTTCCAGGATGCCCTCAAAGCGGGCACGCCGGTACGAGCGCCGCATTTCCCGAAGGACTTTGTCGGAACCGCTCTGGAGTGGCATGTGAAGGCTAGGCATTACTGCCGGTGTCTCAGCCATGGCTTCGATCACGTCGTCCGTGAAAGCCGCGGGGTGGGGCGATGTGAAGCGCAGCCTCTCCAAGCCCTCTAGCGCCCCGACGTCACGCAGTAGCTGAGCGAACGCACCCCGCTGCCGGAAGGAGGCACCGTAGGAGTTCACGTTTTGTCCCAGCAGGGTGACCTCAATCGCTCCCTCGCTCAGGACGGCCCGGACTTCTTCAAGAATCTCTTCTGGGACGCGGTCCCTTTCCCGCCCGCGAAGCCTCGGAACGATGCAGAACGTGCACGTGTTGTTGCAGCCAACTGAGATGGAGACCCAAGCTGCGTAGGCAGACTCCCTCAGCGATGGCAGCGTGGATGGGAAAACCTTCAGAGACTCTTCGATCTCAACTGCTGCTTCGCGGCCGTGCTCAGACCTACGAAGCAGTGCTGGCAGCACATCGATGTTGTGCGTCCCGAAGACAGCGTCCACCCACGGCGCGCGTTTCACAATGGACTCCCGCATCTGCTGCGCCAGGCAACCTCCAACAGCGATCTGCATACCGGGGCGCTCCCTTTTGACCGAAGCGAGCTGGCCCAGGTTCCCGAACAGCTTGTTGGCGGCGTTCTCCCGCACCGAGCACGTGTTGATAACGACTACGTCAGCCCCGCCATCCCCGGCCTCGGTGGCGCGCGCTACAGCTTCGGGGACTTCTGCAACCGGGACCATACCCATCCCGGATAGCAGCCCCGCAATGCGTTCGGAGTCGTGCTGGTTCATCTGGCACCCGAGCGTGCGAACCTGGAACGTCCGGGGAAGTGCTTCCGTTTCCACCCGGTCAGCCTACTGGCCAGGCGTTTGCTCTGGGAGATCTCGTAGCAAGCGCCACAACAGCGCGAGGGCCGCATCGACGCTTTGGGAACGGATCGCTCCGCGGTCCCCCACAAAACTGTGTGCTTCTGTGACCAGCTCAGAGCCAAGTGAGACTCCGACGTAGACACGGCCGCACGGCCCATCGGGAGAATCGCCAGGACCCGCAACACCCGTTGTCGAAACTCCGACATCGGCGCGAAACAGCCGGGCTGCTCCGGCCGCCATTTGTGCCGCTACCTCAGCCTGGACCGGTCCGCCAGCCCTAAGCAGATCTGACGAAACCCCCAGCAGTTCGCTCTTGGATTCGACGGCGTAGGTGACAACCCCACCCAAGAAACAGTTAGAAGCCCCCGGGACGTCAACGATCCTGGAAGCCAGGGCGCCTCCTGTCAGGGACTCTGCTGTCGCCAGAGTAAGGGAGCGCGCTTGAAGCTCCACCAGAACATCCTGCAGAGGGGCGTTCACGCGTTTTCCTTTGCCCGATCCAAGACTTCACCAAGTGCCCGGTTTGTGACCGACCCGCTGAAACCCCTGCGCATCAGGTATGCAGCCGCGCGGCGACGCCAACGCTGCACCTGGTCGTAATCGTTCAGGTCCGCGGGCAGTTCCCTGGCCTTCTTTGAGGCTGCTGCGCGGGCCCGACTTGCTTCGTCTTCACTGTCGATCTGGTGAACCAGGTCTTCCCAGACTTCGGGGGCAAGGCCGCGGCGTAGCATCTGGCGCTCCACTCCACTGCGACCCAGGTCGCTGTACTGGCGGAACACTAAAGCAGCGAACCTGGAGTCGTTCAGGTAGTCCTGCTGCACCAGCCGGTCCAAGGATTCTTCTACTTCTGTCTCCGCGTGCCCGCGGGTGAGCAGCTTTTGCCGCAGCTCACTTCGAGAGTGCTCACGCATCCCAAGGAGACGGACGGCGGCGCTGTACACGCTGGGTTCAGGCGAGCTTCTCTTCACCTTCGGCTCCCGGCTTAGAACCGTCCTGCGGGGCCTCAGCAATGCCCAGCTCAAGCAGGATCTTGTTCTCGATTTCGTCCGCCAAGTCGGGGTTGTCGATCAGGAACTGGCGCACATTTTCTTTTCCTTGGCCCAGCTGATCTTTCCCGTACGTGAACCAAGAGCCGGACTTGCGGACTATCCCGCTTTCGACTCCCATATCGATGATGGAACCTTCACGGGAGATCCCCTTCCCGTAGACGATGTCGAACTCTGCCTGCTTGAAGGGCGGCGCCATCTTGTTCTTGACGATCTTGGCACGGGTGCGGTTAGCTACCGGTGCACCGGCCTCCTTCAGCGTTTCGATCCGACGAACGTCAATGCGCACAGAAGAGTAGAACTTAAGTGCCTTACCACCCGTCGTAGTTTCGGGCGACCCGAAGAACACGCCGATCTTTTCACGCAGCTGGTTGATGAAGATCGCGGTGGTCCCCGTGGCGGACAGGGCACCGGTTATCTTCCTGAGCGCCTGGGACATGAGCCGTGCCTGGAGACCCACGTGAGAGTCCCCCATCTCCCCCTCAATCTCTGCCTTTGGGACTAGTGCCGCCACGGAGTCAATAACGATAATGTCGACGCCCCCGGACCTGATCAGCATGTCCGCGATTTCAAGCGCCTGCTCACCGGTGTCTGGCTGTGAGACCAGCAGCGAGTCCGTATCGACACCAAGTGCCTTGGCGTATTCCGGGTCCAGAGCGTGTTCCGCATCGATGAAGGCGGCGTTGCCACCGGCTTTCTGCGCGCTGGCCACAGCGTGTAAGGCCACAGTTGTCTTCCCCGAGGACTCCGGGCCGTAGATCTCAACAACCCTTCCACGCGGCAACCCACCGATACCCAGAGCGACGTCCAAGGCCAACGACCCGGTCGGGATCACGCGGACTGGCGGACGCGCATCGTCACCGAGCCGCATAACGGATCCCTTCCCGAACTGGCGATCAATCTGGCTTAGAGCCAGGTCGAGAGCTTTCTGCCGGTCGTTTTCTATTCTTTTGCCTGCGCTGGCTTTTGCCATCGTCACTCCTGATCCCGTGGCCTCTCCGGCCTGTTTTCAAAGCTGGTCTGCTTTGCGCGGCCCTCTCCGAGCCTCGCAGGCAAGAATATGTCCGACCACCGACATAGACGCGCCCGGCTGACCCTGCCTGTGAAGATCTCGCAACGCGCTCACCTGAGGAAAGACTACTAGAACAACTGTTCTAATAGTTACGGGCTGGCGGCGTGTCTACGCGTCAGGTTCCAGAGGGCGCCTGTGGGTCCAGCGGGCCTCTTCAGGTGCTCCCGACTCGCCTACTAGGGCGACCCAGACAAGGTCTGGGGACACACCGGATGCCAGCGCGGCCCGCGCGGTGTCCTTCAAGGGTGGCAAGTAGAGGTCGGACGCAAGAGAATGCCCCAGAGTAGGTCCGAAGACCTCCTCCAGGGCATTCCAAAACTCTGAGTCTTTCACGACTGAGCCTTACCGAAGACCACTGGCCTCTGGGGCTAGTAGGTCGTCAGGCACCGTGTCTGGCACGGTGGTTTTGTCGAGTAACATCATGCGATCTGCGACCTCACGGATGACGAACCAGAGCGGCACCCCAAGGGCTCCGCAAATGGACTCTAGGAGTTCAGAGGAGGCTTCCTTCTGCCCCCGCTCAACCTCACTGAGGTATCCGAGTGAGACCTGTGCCTCTGAGGACACTTCGCGTAGCGTGCGCTCCTGCCTAGAACGCAGTGAACGCAGCACGTCACCTAGTTCGCTGCGGAGCAAAGGTCGCTCTGCAGTTTGCTCTGCCGTCGGCACAGCAAACTTGGCGCCACTCAGCGCGCGAACAGGTCGTCCAGTTCCATGCTGCCGGTATTTTCCGGGCCTATTCGTGTAGTTCATACCCATGCAATATACAACGCGTCGGGCCACGCTTTTCTTCCGTGCGGTATGACACAGTCAGTGTTGATGTTGGTTGCTGCGCTTCGCGCCGCGAGCCGCGGAGAGGACGTACTGCATCCCGGAAACCACCGTTGTGAGCAATGCTGCGGCTAGCGCAATCCAAACGACGACAGTCACAACCTGAGCCAGGACCGAGCCAGCGGGAACGAAAGAGTCCCAGGGAACGATCAGCAGGAAAATCAAGAAGATCTGCAAAACCGTCTTAAGCTTGCCGCCGGAACTTGCTGCAACAACCGTGCCTTTCCGCCGCAGAACCTCCCTCAGGATAGTTATCCCGATCTCGCGGAAGGCGACGATGATCGTGAACCACCAGGGTAAAAGGGCAAGGATAGAGAGCGCGACGAACGCACCGAGCGTCATGAACTTGTCCGCGATCGGGTCCGCCAGCTTCCCAAAATTGGTGACCAGGTTTCGGCTGCGCGCTATCTTGCCGTCAAGGTGGTCCGTGTACGCGGCAACAACGAAAATTCCAAGAGCCCACCAACGGCTTGGCGTCGTGTTAACCAAGAGCAACCACAGGAACGCAGGCACCAGCACCAACCGAACCATTGTGAGCACGTTCGGGAGGTTCCAGATGGCGTCGGGCTTAGCCTGCACACCGGAGGTGGTTGGTTCAGACATGTGCTCTTCCAGTTAGGACGGTGGGCCTGTTCGGTTGCTCCAGTATAGGGCTCAGGGCCCAAACCACTCTTGGTCTAGAGGTATTGCGCCTGGAGAGGTTGGGTTGCCTCCGGGTCCGGCTCTGGGAACCCACCCGAAATGGCCGCCGACTCCACGGGTTCCAAATCAAATGAATCATCGTCTTCAGGCTGGCCGCCAAAGTCGCCGGTTTCAGGATGAAGCGAGTCGGACTCGCCGCGCAGAAGCGCTAGCACCGCCGGCAGCTCCTCGGGAGGAACCAGGACCTCGCGTGCTTTCGACCCCCTTGAAGGCCCCACTATCTCACGGGTTTCCAACAGGTCCATGAGCCTGCCGGCGCGGGCAAACCCGACGCGGAGCTTCCTTTGCAACATTGATGTTGACCCGAGCTGCGTGTTCACGACTAGTTCGGCCGCAGAAAGGAGGTCTTCCAGGTCGTCCCCGATGTCCTCCGCCGGTTTGCCTGTCTTGGCGGGCGCAACGACGTCCTCCCTGTAAGAGGGCGCCATCTGGGCCTTGGTGTGCTCCACAACCGCTTCAATCTCGTGTTCGTCAACCCAAGCACCCTGGACTCGCATCGGCTTCGCAGCCCCGGCGGGAAGGTACAGCGCGTCACCCTGCCCCACCAGCTTCTCCGCACCGGGCTGATCCAAGATGACCCGCGAGTCTGCGAGTGCAGAGGTCGCAAAGGCGAGCCTTGAAGGGACGTTCGCCTTGATGAGTCCTGTGACGACGTCAACCGAAGGGCGCTGAGTCGCCAGCACCAGGTGGATCCCAGCTGCTCGGGCCAACTGGGTGATCCGCTGCACCGACGCTTCGACGTCCCTTGGCGCGATCATCATCAGGTCGGCGAGCTCATCCACCACCACAAGTAGGTAGGGGTAGGGCTTCAGCGTGCGTTTCGACCCCTCAAGCGGTTTCACAGTGCCTTCCCTGATCGCCGCGTTGAAATCGTCGATGTGTTTGAAACCGAAAGAGGCCAGGTCGTCGTAGCGTGCGTCCATTTCCCGCACGACCCACTCAAGGGCTTCGGAAGCTTTCTTCGGACTGGTGATGATGGGCGTGACCAGATGTGGGATGCCCTCGTAGATTGACAGCTCGACCCGTTTCGGGTCAATGAGAACCATGCGAACTTGCTCGGGTGTAGCGCGCATCAGAATCGACATGATCATGGAGTTTATGAAAGAGGACTTGCCCGACCCGGTTTGACCGGCAACCAGAAGGTGGGGTGTTCGAGCCAAGTTGGTGACAACGTAACCACCCTCAACGTCCTTGCCAACGCCAACCATGAGCGGGTGGCGGTTCTTCTGCGCTTTCCCGCACCGCAAGACGTCCCCGAGCGCAACGGTTTCCCGGTCAGCATTCGGGATCTCCACGCCTATCGCCGACTTACCGGGAATCGGTGCCAGGATCCGCACGTCCGTGCTTGCGACTGCGTAAGCGATGTTGCCTGAGAGGGCAGTGATCCGCTCAACCTTTACGCCGGGACCCAGAGAGAGCTCGTAGCGTGTCACGGTGGGCCCACGGGAGAATCCGGAAACCGTCGCGTCAACGTTGAACTCCGTAAGAACCCCCTCTAGGGCTTCCACCACCGCGTCGTTGACGGCTGAGCGTTCCTTGTGGGGCGCTCCGCGCACCAGTGTCCCCGCGGGGGGCAGCTCGTAGTTCGTCAGCAACCCGGATGGGGCTGGATGGCTTTCGTCGCTAGTCTCAGCTGATTTCTCTTCCTCGACCTGGATACCCTGAATGGCTAGCGATTCCTGCGTCGCTTCCCCACTGGGAAGCACTGTCGTGGCCGCAGAGTCGGGCGCCTGGAGGGCCAACTCCTTTTCCCCAAGGCCTTCCTCAGGCTCGTCTTCGCGAAGGCCCCGGTCAAGACTGACGACCTCTTCTGGTTCCGCAGGCGCTTTGAAACCACTGCGCCGCACTCTAGGGCGTCTCACGACCGAACTCTCACCGCGGGACTCCTTCGCGAGCCATTCATCCCCTGCAGTAGCAAGCCCCTCGGGCTCGTCGGCAGTGGTTTCAGGGGCCCGGCGGAACTTTGCAATGAGCGCCTGAGACTTTTGCGGGACCTCGCGCACGGGCGTTCGAAGCGCCACAAGAATGGAATAAATCAACAGCAAGACCAGGGCCACCCCTGTTGCCCACGGCCCAAGCAGTCTCACCAGGGGGTAGGTAAAGAACCAGCCGAGCAGGCCCCCGGCTCCTTCAACCGCGACGAAGTCACTGACCGGTGGGTTGCCTCCCCCGATTTGCGCGAGCCCAGTCAGTGCCAGCGTCACCCCGACCATGCCCGCAAACGTGTAGGCAAGAGCCTCACTGCTCTTGCGCGCGCGGATGAGTGTGAAGGCCCAAAACAGTAGCAGCACAGGAACAACCGGGGCGAACAGACCAACGGCGCCCGCAACAGCGTGGTGGATGCCTTCCCCGGCCTGGCCCGACACATCGAACCACTCGCGGAGCGCAACCGTCACTGCTACTGCCACCAGGAAGAACGCAAGGGCGTCCCGCTTCAGTTGGGGGTGGACGCTACGCCAGCCTTCGCGAATCGAGCTGGCCGCCCTGGAAAAAAACCCGGGCGAGTTGGGATCTTCCCCGCTCTCACCCACCGCAAGCCTCCCCTGCGTTCCCTTTCCTTTAGGCGCCTGGGATTGCCGCCCCCCACGTTTGGAGGGCGCTTTTCGTGATTCACTCTTCCTGGCCATGTCAACTCGAAACTACCCTGAGCCGCTCAGAATCTAGCTTTGCCGCGCGGCGCCTGGGCTCTTAGACGCCCCGAGCTTCCTGCGTTTTTTTGGCGCTCCCCGATTCCAGGACGGCGTCGACTTCTTCTTTTGTGGGGAACGGCGTCGCCCCGGGATGCTGAATCATGAGGGCGCTCGCCGCATTGGCCCGCACGCACGCCTCGGCCAGGTCAAAGCCTTGAAGCAGCGCAGCACACATGACAGCAACGTGGGTGTCTCCCACCCCCGTCGTATCAACGATTTCTGAAGGGAACGGCCGAATCAAGATAGGTACGGCTTCCAAGCTGATCTGCAGGTCGCATCCCAAAGAGCCGAGCCGCCGGACCATCGCCGCCGAAGGGCGCATCAGGTTACGCAGCCCGGTTCCGGGACTGTGGGAGGCGATAATTTCACGGATCGCGGCGGTCTCCCTAATGTTCATGCTGACGATGTCAGCGCGCTTCAGGATGGGGATCCAAATCTCTGCCGGCACTTGATCAACTGCCGGGGACACCGCCAGCACCACCGTAATTTCGTCGGGAATATCCGGCACCCACGACGCGAGGACCCCAGCCGAAGGCTCCAACGCCAGGTCGCGCCCGTGGATCAAAACGATGTCTCCGAACTCGAGCGCTACTGAGTCAAGGAGTTCCCTGGACGTCTCAACCTCAACGCCCGCAGCGACGACGGAGGCAATCTTCCCGTCGTCTTCAACCAAAGAGACACCAACGCCAACATCGCCAACAATGACACCGTCTAGGGTCTCTATCTTGCGTTCCTCAAGGCTGCGCCTGATCGCATGGGAGTTCGGCCCGGTTCCAAGCGGAGACGCGCAGAAGACGCGGGCCCCTTGCGCTTTGGCTGCAGCAGCGCCAATGTAGCCACCGCCCGGCGTCGCCTCAGCCCCGCGTGCCTGCAGGTTCTGGCCTTCTCGTGGTAGCTCGCGGACCCGCAGGTCAACGTTCAGCTGCATCGACTGCGTGGTAACGAACTGACTGAGCGTCTCGCCCTTGCCCGGAAACGCCAACTGAGCGCCCGGGGTCTGCTTCACTGCTCAACCACCACCGGAACAATGACGGGGCGGCGACGCAGCTTCTTGCTGGCCCAGCGTCCAATCACTCGCCGCATCGACTGCTGCAGCTGCTTCGGATTTGTCTGACCTTTCGCAAGGTCGCGCTCCAATGCTTCCTTGATGTCGGGCACTATGCCTTCGATCGTGGAGTCGTCTTCCGCAACGCCGATAGCTTTCACTGTCGGGCCCGCAGTCAGTGTCTTTGCCTTCTTATCGACGACGGCGTAGGCGGTAATGAAACCTTCAGAACCTAGCGCTAACCGCTCAGCAAGCTCGTCTTCAGACACCTCACCGACAGAAGCTCCGTCAACAAAAACCAGCTCAACCGGGACCTGTCCCGCGACTGTCACCTTGCCGTTCTTCAGGTCGACAACGACACCGTTTGACGCGAGGACGACGCTTTCGGGGTCGACTCCTGTCTTCACTGCAAGCTGCCCGTTCGCAACCAGGTGACGGGTTTCTCCGTGGATTGGCATCACGTTCTTCGGTTTTACGATGTTGTAGAGGTACAGGAGCTCTCCTGCGGAGGCGTGGCCAGAAACATGGACCTTAGCGTTCCCCTGGTGGACGACCCTTGTGCCCAGCTCGGTGAGCTCGTTGATCACCCTGTTGATGGAAGTCTCGTTGCCTGGAATCATTGAAGAGGCGAAGACGACGGTATCACCCGGGCCCACGTCAATCTGGTTGTGAGCTCCGCGAGCGATGCGCCCCAGAGCAGCCATGGGTTCACCCTGAGAGCCTGTAACCATGTAGACCCTCTTGCTGCGGGGTAGCTTGTTGACGTTGTTTAGGGACTCCACAACACCGTCCGGGACATCCAAGTAGCCGCGCTCCTCCGCAATCATCATGTTGCGTTCCATGGACCTGCCAACGAACGCGACTTTGCGACCAGTCTTCGCGGCGGCCTCCAGGACCTGCTGAACCCTGTGGACGTGCGAGGCGAAGGATGCGACGATCACTGCGCCCTGGCTTTGCGCGAACACCGAGTCGAGGACGGGGCCAATCTCCACTTCCGGGGTCACGAACCCTGGGACCTCAGCATTGGTCGAGTCGACCATGAACAGGTCCACGCCTTCCTCACCGAAGCGAGCAAAGCTGCGCAGGTCGGTGAGCCAGCCGTCCATGGGGAGCTGATCCATCTTAAAGTCGCCGGTGATGAGAACCGTTCCTGCCTTCGTCCGGACGAAGACCGCCATTGCGTCGGGAATAGAGTGGCTGACGGGAACGAACTCAACCTCAAATGGGGCGAGCTGGACTATTTCGCCTTCGGTTACCACGTTTAGCTTCGCACCCTTGATCCCGTGTTCGGCCAGTTTCGGCTCCAAAAGGGCCAGGGTGAACTCGGATCCGTAGACCGGGATGTCTGCGCGCAGTTTCAAGAGGTAGGGCACCGCACCAATGTGGTCCTCGTGCCCGTGCGTGAGCACAAGGGCGGTCACGTCATCGATGCGCTGTTCGATGTGGTCGAAGTCTGGGAGTATCAGGTCAACTCCCGGCTGGTTCTCATCAGGGAATAGGACTCCGCAGTCAACGACTAGGAACTTCCCCTGGGTTTCAAGCACGTTCATGTTTCGCCCGATGGCACCAAGTCCACCTAGAGCGACAGCCCTCAGTGCGGAGGGGTCGGCGGGAGGGGGCGAGGCTAGGTCTTCATAGATTGACGTCATAGAGCAATCTTGCCATGGGGTTTGCCCGCAGCTCACATCAGGTTGGGGCGCGCCTACTTACGCTCTAGCGTGAGTCTTCGGACGCAGTGGGTTCGCTCACTTCGGCCACCTGAAAATCCTGGTCAGGCAGGCTTTCTACCGCTTCTGTGGCCTCTAGGTAAGACAGGTCACCATCCGGTGAGACTTCTTCAACAAGCTCGGTTTCGATGGCGCTTTCAGGTGCGTCGTCAACACTTAGCTCTGCCTCTACAGTCGTCTCCTCGTGTTTGCGATGTCCCAAACGCTTCTTCCCGTCCTTCTCCTCCTGCTCAGAGCCGGACCCCACAGCCTGGGCCTCACCGCTCTTCGAACCTGAGGTCTCTTTTGCGGGTCCGGGGATGGCGCCGGTGAGCGCAAGCACGACCGCGACAAGACTGGCTAATGCGGCGATCGCGAACAACCAGGCGGCTGTCGAGAACCCGAGTTCCAGACCCTGAGCACGCGTGATGATGGCTGCAAGAGCTACCGTTCCTGAAGCAAGCAGGGTGCCGCCGAACATGATTCCCCAAAACGCCTTTGGGTTGATGTTGAAGATGGCGCGTATCAGCGCCATGACCGTAACGAAGATCAAGGCCGGCACAGAGATGACGACAGCAACCGCAACGGTCATCGGAGTCATCATGCCTTCGGGCACCGGCGGGATCGCGTCCTGCCACTCCATGATCAGCCAGGCAAGAACAGCGACGATGGTGAGCACAGCGAACAAAAGTGGGTCTGTGAACCGTTTCATAGTCCTAGTCTACGGGCCATCCACTGTCAGCGGGACAAGGAAAGGGGCAGCCGGGCCGCTCTGTTGAACGGCCGGCCGCCCCTTGTGCCAGAATCTGGCGCTATCCGAGCTTGGCTAGCTTGGCTTAGCCCTCGCTACCCTCGCCTTCGCGGCGCCGGCGGTTACGCTGGCGAGGCCTGCGCTCCCCGCCGGAGTGATCGCGCTCTGAGGCCTTTGCTTCAAGCTCTTCGCCTTCGTCGTCGACGATTGCGTGGAGACTCAGCTTGCCGCGGTCGTCGATCTCAGCAATCTCAACCTCAACTCGCTGACCGACCTGAAGGACGTCCTCAACGTTCTCGACGCGCTTACCACCAACCAGGCGGCGGATCTGCGAAATGTGCAGCAGGCCGTCTTTGCCGGGGCTGAGCGAAATGAACGCGCCAAAGGAAGTCGTTTTCACGACGGTTCCGATGAAGCGCTCCCCCACCTCTGGCATTTGCGGGTTAGCAATGGAGTTGACCATGTCGCGGGCAGCCTCAGCTGCTTCGCCGGTGGCAGCGCCGATGTAGACGGTGCCGTCATCCTCAATGGTGAGGTCTGCGCCGGTATCTTCCTGGATCTGGTTAATCATCTTGCCCTTCGGGCCAATGACCTCACCGATCTTGTCAACTGGGACGTGAACCGTGATGATACGCGGGGCATGCAGGCTCATGTCGTCCGGGCCCGTGATGGCTTCTTCCATGACGTCCAGGATGAATAGTCGCGCGTCGTGCGCCTGCCCAAGAGCGCCCTTCAGAACGTCGGAGTCCAGACCGTCCAGCTTCGTGTCTAGCTGCAGAGCCGTAATGAAATCGCGGGTGCCGGCAACCTTGAAGTCCATGTCACCGAAGCCGTCTTCCATGCCCAGGATGTCCGTCAAGGTGACAAAACGCTGGGTTCCATCAACTTCGCCGCTCATCAGGCCCATGGCAATGCCCGCAACAGGGGCCCGGAGCGGGACGCCCGCTGCAAGCAGCGACAGAGTAGAGGCACAAACCGAACCCATGGAAGTCGAACCATTCGACCCAAGGGCTTCGGACACCTGACGGATCGCGTAGGGGAACTCTTCGCGGGAAGGCAGGACGGTGCGGAGAGCACGCTCAGCCAGGTCACCGTGACCGATTTCCCGTCGCTTCGGCGAGCCGACGCGCCCCGTCTCTCCAGTGGAGTAGGGAGGGAAGTTGTACTGGTGCATGTACCGCTTGTGGGTGATGGGGCTCAGGTTGTCCAGCTGCTGCTCCATGCGGAGCATGCCCAAAGTGGTGACACCCATGATCTGGGTTTCGCCGCGCTGGAACAGGGAAGAGCCGTGAACGCGAGGCAGGATGTCAACCTCGGCAGAAAGCGAACGGATGTCGGTCGGTGTGCGGCCATCGACGCGGACGCCGTCACGCAGGGTGCGCATCCGGATGGACTGCTTCTCAAGGTCGCGGAATGCAGCCTTGTAAGCTTTCTCCTCCTCAGGGTCCGACTCGGAAAGTTCCGCAACAACGGAGTCCTTCACCGCGTCAACAGCTTCCATGCGTGCGAGCTTGCCGTCAGTCTTCAAGGCGTCGTTCAGACGGTCGCCAACAAGAGCCACCAGCTTGTCGTACTGCTCGGTCGTGTAGTCGAAGAACAACGGGAACTCAGCTGCGGGTTTGCCGATCTTGTCGGAAACCTCGATCTGGGCCAAGCAGAGAGCACGCAGGAAAGGCTTCGCGGCCTCAAGCCCACCAGCAACGACCTCTTCAGTCGGCTTCGTTGCGCCTGCCTGAATGAGCTCCCACTGGTTGTCGCCACCGCCGGCCTCAACCATCATGATGGCAACGTCTTCACTGCCATCTTCGCCCTTCACAATCCGACCGGAAACAACCATGTTGAACACGGAACGTTCCATTTCGGAGTAGCGAGGGAACGCGACCCACTGGCCATCAATGAGGGCCAAGCGAACCCCGGCAACAGGCCCGGTGAAGGGCAGTCCGGCGATCTGGGTTGACATGGAGGCCGCGTTGATCGCAAGAACGTCGTAGGCGTCATCGGGGTCAACAGCGAGAACTGTCTCAATGACCTGAACCTCATTGCGTAGGCCCTTCACGAATCCGGGACGCAGCGGGCGGTCAATCAAGCGGCAGGCCAGGATGGCTTCAGTACCCGGGCGGCCTTCGCGACGGAAGAACGAGCCGGGGATCTTCCCAACCGCGTACTGGCGTTCTTCAACGTCAACGGTAAGAGGGAAGAAGTCGAAGTGGTCCTTCGGGTGTTTGCCGACAGCAGTGGTCGACAGGACGACGGTGTCGTCATCCAGTGTTGCGACAGCCGCGCCGGCAGCCTGAAGCGCTAGCCGACCTGTTTCAAAAGTGATTCGGCGGGTGCCGAACTTGCCGTTGTCGATAACGGCTTCAGCGGTTACGACCCCGACAGGGCCGTGCTCCGCAGTGATGTCTTCCGACATGCATTTCTCCTATTTCTTCGGTGAAGGAGAGATGAGCGTCGGCCCTCGATCGAAGCCCACGGACCGGAGGTGACAGGCACTTTCGTTCCGGGAGCCACTGTCGACGGCCGCGGCACTACAGCTTCCTTCACCGTCTTCTTGTTTTGACCTTGCGGAAACCCCGCAAGGGTGGCCGGCCAAGATGACCGGCCACGACCCCTATTTGCGAAGACCCAACCTTGACACCAGGCTGCGGTACCGCTCGACATCAATGCCTTGCAGGTAGTCAAGCAGGTGGCGCCTGTGACCAACCAGGAGCAGCAGACCGCGCCTGGAGTTGTGGTCGTGAGGGTGAGCTTTCGCGTGTTCGGTCAGTTCCTTGATCCGCTCAGTGAGTAGAGCGATCTGGACCTCAGGAGAGCCAGTGTCACCGGGGTGGGTGGCGTACTCTTCAATGATCTTCTGCTTTTGTTCGGTTGCTATAGCCATGGCTCTTCCTTTTCTCTCGTTGCGCGGAGCGTCGGGGCATTTCCACCCGGGCAGACTCACCGCGGCCGATGATGCACGGCATTAGGAACGCTACCACCTGGCAGACCCCTGCTGACCAGAGGGGAGTCGTGGCCCACAGGGAGGGGCCGTGAGATGCAGCACCTCACTCTTCAACTGGCAGCCGCGTCGCGGGGCGCGCCCCCAGTGCCGCAGCGCTTTCGCGCAGGTCCTGATCCATCTGGTCCAGCAGAGCGTCCACACCGTCAAAACGCATCATGGGGCGGAGTCGCTTCTCAAAAACAACCGCGACCTCTTGGTCGTAAAGGTCCAGGTCGTTCCTGCCAAGCACGTGGGCTTCAACAGTGCGTTTGGCGCCGTCAAACTGAGGGTTGGTTCCGACAGAGATTGCTGCGGGCAAGAACTCTTGTGCTTGGTCGTGGCCTGGAACGTCCCGCACCAACCACCCTGCGTAAACGCCGTCGGCGGGAGCCAAAACACCCTCGCCCGCATCCAAGTTTGCCGTTGGGAAACCCAGGGTTCGGCCGCGCTTGTGTCCGTGCTGCACTGTCCCCACCAGCCGGTAGGGGTGGCCCAGAACCTTTGCAGCCTGGTCTACCCTGCCTTCCCCCAGCAGCTTTCTGACCCAGGACGAGGACCAGCGCCGCCCCGAGCTATGCCTCACGTCCATCACCATGGTGACGGTGAAGCCCAGTTCCTCGCCCAGTTCACGAAGCGTTTGGATGTCACCCGTGTTCCCTGCCCCGAATCTGAAGTCCTCTCCAACCACAACCTCTTCGGCGCCAAGGCCACGAGCCAAGTACTGCTTAGCGAACTCGCGTGCAGAAAGAGTGTAGAGAGCTTCGCAGTAGGCCGCGACGAAGACGGCGTCGAGCCCAGTGCGCGCCAACGCTTCCAGGCGCGAATCCAGCGACATGATTAAGGGAGTTGGGTTCCAAGGGTCGTGCACCGACCGGGGATGCGGGTCAAAGGTGAGTGCAACTGACTCCAGCTCTCTGGAGTGAGCACTCCGCACGCAGGTCTCCACGACGCGCTGGTGCCCGCGGTGGACCCCATCAAAGTTCCCGACGGTCACCACCCGACGTTTGCCAGGCGGGACTTCGTCAAGGTCTGTCCAGATCTCCAAGGCGACCTAGGAGTCCGATCCCGCAGCACGTAGTCCCAGGTTGGTGCGTCCCTCATCGTCAACCGGGCTGCCTTCGCGGCTGCGCTTTGTCCCGCCGCCGCAACCGCATCCTCCGCAGCCACACCCGCCCGATTTCTTCTTATCTTCAGCCATGTTTTGTTCTTTCTTCTAGGTCTGCTTTGAGAGCTTCTAGGTCTGCTCCGAAAGTTTCAGTGTCCCCCGGGAAACAGGTGGAGAACAGGAACCAACTTACTGCCCTCCACTTTGGCGAGCCCAAAAGGTTCGCCAGGAGCAGTCGGCGTTGCCAACGCAAAGATCGTGGAAGGGCCCGCCCCCTCCAACGCTTCTGAGGGCTCCGCCAGCGCTTCTGGAAGAGCGAGCCGCTTGCCGTGAGCGAAATCGGCCTGCGCGCCCTGCGTTACTAAGAGCACAGGGAACTGCTCGGCAGCTGCCTGAGCCAAAGGAATCAGCGGTGAGCCCCCATCGCAGGCAACCTGCTCCAGTTGTTCTAGCGTGAGCGCGGAGTGCACGGTCCAGTCACCGACGCGTGTGCGACGTAAAGCGGTCAGATGAGCAGCGGAGCCAAGCGCGGCCCCCAGGTCGCGAGCTAAAGCCCTTACGTAGGTTCCGCTTGAGCAGTCAACTTCCACGTCCAAGTCAACGACGCGAACACCTTCCGAAACCGCCTCCCGTGCTTTCCCGGTTGGAACAAATCGGGATACAGTAACCACTCTTGGCTTTAGCTCGACGTGCTCGCCGGCGCGGACCCTGGCGTACGAGCGTTTCCCATCCACTTTTATTGCGCTGACGGCCGAGGGGACCTGACTAATGTCACCCGTCAGGGAAGCCATCGCGTCACTCAGGCGCCTCAGGTCTTCGGCACTCCCCAGCAGAAGCGTGGTTCCCGGCGTTTCCACCGCGGTCCCTTCGCGATCCTCCGTGTCTGTTCCAACCCCGATACGAATCGTGGCGAGGTACGTTTTTGAATCCCCCGCGACATACCCAAGGAGCTTGGTGGCGCGCCCCACTCCGACCACCAGTACACCGGTGGCCATAGGGTCAAGCGTCCCTGCGTGCCCGACCTTCCGGGTGTTCAGGATGCGCCTGACGCGCGAAACCACCTGGTGACTGGTGATCCCAGCCGGCTTGTCTATGACGAGGATGCCACTGGGGCCCGGCTGTGGCGGTCTGGTGCCCAAAGAAGTGCTAGACCTGTGGGGTCCCGCCGGGAGGAGTCAGCTCGTAGTCCGTCTCCAACTGCAGCTTCGGGTCCTCAAGGTCCTTTTCAACCTTATCCACGTCCCGGAGCTCCTTGGAGTTCTTGTCCCAGTCACTCCAGGCCTGATCCAGGTCCTTCAGTTCTTCACTCTGGTCACTTGCCACTTCGGTGTTCTCCTGTTCGCTCTTATCTACCTGGTAGGGGTCCGGGTCACCCGCAAACTGTTTACCTTCCGCGCCCGCGGCAATCTCCGCGTCACGGGCTTTCGCGAGCCGCAGAGCTTCCTCAATGGAAGCTGCACTCTCCGGGAGCGCGTCTAAGACGAACTCGATGGTGGGGGTGAGCCGCGTACCAAGCGCAGCCCCGACCTCGGACCGGATGAGTCCCTTGGCCGAGTTCAGTGCGCGAGTCGTCTTGCGCTCTTCCTTTTCGTCACCCATCACCGTGTAGTAGATGGTCGCGTGTTGCAGGTCACCGGTGACACGGACGTCCGTGATCGTGAAGAACCCTAGACGAGGGTCCTTGACCTTCCGCTCCAGCGTGTTCGTCACAGAGCTGCGGATCCTCTCCGCAGTGCGCCTCTGCCTACCTTCGTCGGCCATTTGCCGCTCCCCTTCCGGGCTCTCTTAGACTTCCCGAGCCTTTTCGACCATCTCCCAGGTTTCGATCATGTCGCCCACCATGATCTCGCGGTAACCCAGGGTGATACCGCATTCGAAGCCCTCACGGACCTCCGTGACATCATCCTGCTCGCGGCGCAGCGACTGGATCGACAAGTCGGGTGCCACTACGACTCCGTCGCGGACCAAGCGTGCCTTAGCCCCACGCTTGATGACGCCCTTACGGACAAGGGAGCCCGCAATGTTGCCGAACTTCCCGCTTCGGAACACCTGTAGAATCTCTGCCTTACCGCGGTCGACCTCTTCGTAGATCGGCTTGAGCATGCCCTTCAGAGCATCCTCGATCTCCTCAAGAGCCTTGTAGATGACCGTGTAGTACTTGATCTCTACACCCTCAGCGTCAGCGAGTTCCGCAACACGTTCAGCCGGGCGTACGTTGAACGCGATGATGACCGCGTTGTCGACGGTTGCCAGGTTGACGTCGTTTTGCGTGATCGCACCGACACCGCGGTGGATGATCCGTAGCGCGACCTCTTCGGAAACGTCAAGCTTCATGAGGGAGTCCTCAAGGGCCTCAACAGCACCGGCAACGTCACCCTTGATGATCAGGTTGAGGGTGTCGACCTTGCCTTCCTTCAGGACCTTGTCGAAGTCTTCAAGTGTTACGCGCTTGCGACGCTTCGCGAGCATTGCCTGACGGCCCGCAGCCTCACGCTTGTCAGCGATTTGGCGAGCCGTGCGGTCGTCGGGCGCAACCAGGAAGGAATCCCCGGCACGCGGCACCGACGTGAGCCCCAGCATCTGGACGGGACGCGCGGGTCCCGCCTCTTCAACCGGGTTGCCATGCTCGTCGAACATGGCGCGAACACGACCGTGGGAGGACCCAACAACGACTGCGTCGCCGACACGCAGGGTGCCGCGTTCAACCAGCATCGTTGTGACAGCACCACGTCCCTTATCAAGGTTCGCTTCGATTGCCACGCCGCGCGCCGGAGCTTCGGGGTTAGCCGACAGCTCAAGCGTTGCGTCAGCGGTCAGCAACACCGAATCCAGGAGGTCTTCAATCCCCGTGCCCGCCTTCGCAGAAACGTCGGTGAACATGACGTCCCCACCGTATTCTTCAGCCACCAGACCGTATTCGGTCAGCTGCTGGCGGATCTTGTCGGGTTGCGCGTCTTCCTTATCGACTTTGTTGACAGCAACAACGACCGGGACGTTCGCTGCCTGCGCGTGGTTGATTGCCTCAACCGTCTGCGGCATGACACCGTCGTCCGCGGCAACAACCAGGATCGCGAGGTCCGTGACCTGGGCGCCGCGAGCACGCATGGCCGTGAAGGCTTCGTGACCCGGGGTGTCAAGGAACGTGATCTCCCGCTGGCCGTCATCGATCGGGACAGCAACCTGGTAGGCACCAATGTGTTGCGTGATCCCGCCGTGTTCACCGCGAATCACGTTCGTGTTTCGTACGGCGTCTAGCAAGCGCGTCTTACCGTGATCAACGTGACCCATCACGGTCACAACTGGCGGACGAGGAATCAGGTTCTCAATGTCGTCCAGCTGTTCGGCTTCCAGGTCAATATCGAAGGCCTCAAGAAGTTCACGGTCTTCGTCTTCGGGCGAAACCACCGCCACCTTGTAGCCGAGTTCTTCGCCCAGAACCTCAAACGTGTCTTGGTCAAGCGACTGGGTTGCTGTGGCCATCTCGCCCAGGTGGAACAGCACCTGAACAAGAGATGCGGGGTTTACATCGATCTTCTCAGCGAAGTCAGCAAGTGAGGCTCCTTGGCGGATCCTGATTTCCTTGCCGCCGCCACGAGGGATTTTGACGCCGCCAATAGTGGGAGCGTCCTGCTGCTCAAACTCTTGCCTCTTAGCGCGCTTCGACTTCCGCCCCTTTTGGCTGCGGCCACCGCCACGACCAAACGCGCCCGGGGTCGCCCCGCGTCCGCCTGATCCGGGTATTGACCCCCTCCCCACGGCTAAAGGCCTCTTTGGTAAGGTTCCTCAACCTCTGTCACCTGAGTAGTTTGATACTCAACTGGATACTGAGGTTGGACTTCATCATATTTAACACCTTCTGGCTTACTCGGCAGAGCGAAAATAACCAGCATTGCAATCCAACCTACGATTGGGATTAGGTAAAGCAACAAGAGCCAGGCGGACAAGTTGGCATCATGTAGCCTTCTCGACCCCAGTGCTAAGAATGGAATCAAAATAGCCAGACTCCAAACACCGGTGATGATCCTGTAGAGGTTCATATCTCCTATCAGGGACCCAAAGACAGTGGAGATGAAGACGTTGACTAGGAAAACAAAAAGGTAGGCATACCAGAACTCACTTCTAGATGCTCTACCAGAAAACACTGCGTACTTTTGGAAGAAGCGACTAATCGCTTGAGGGAATGTCGCTCCATATAGGGGTTGATCTAGGGGCACGTTATTCATGGTTAGTACTCACCTTTCTGATTGTGACTACCAATCCTAGTGTAGGTTGGATCTCATAAAGCACCTAACTGGTGCCCTTCGGAGAACTATGGTTATCGAGAAAAGCGAAAGAAGATGAAGCACCCTTTTGGACATGTCAAACAAAGAGATGATGGCAAATGGCTCTTAGATCTAGAGCTACCTAAACAAAAGCCGCTGTTCCTTCCTGATAAATGGACTCCCGCTACGGCGATCA
>ERZ1032852.134-NODE-134-length-21165-cov-10.320796_pt1 | contig 21165 bp, 15 predicted proteins | sample MGYA00516689_ERZ1032852 | MGnify/ENA primary metagenome ERZ1032852 (study PRJEB33719, sample SAMN04262499) | wastewater metagenome | biome: rural village; feature: composting latrine chamber; material: composting feces with ash | place: El Salvador | collected...
TAGAGCAACAGACTCTTAATCTGTGGGTCCAGGGTTCGAGTCCCTGATGGCGTACAAATATGGGGAAGCCGCGTAAGTGTTGAAACTGCACGGCAATCTGACCCAAAGCCAGGCAGAGCATCTTGTGACGTTTGCGATTTGGTCTGAGGTCGCGCCTTCTGAACGTGGCAAGGCCAATGCAACGCCTCCCGTTTGTTGATGCAGTGAGCGTTTCGCACAACATGGCCTTCCCGCGACGCAGCCTATTTTGATGTGAGACGCAGTTTAGATCAATAAGACCCCTCGGTGAGTGTGGCTTGTTGATACCAGGGGCCGTGATGTATAAACGCAGGATTCGGAAGCAAATGGACCTTGGTTCGTGCTGCTCGCGAATAATGTCTGTCCGGAGTATCTCTGTATTACCCGAGACGCTCGGTCCTGCGTCGCCGCCAAAGTTACCTAGCGCATCTGCAGAGATTCCCAGACCAAGAAGCCGATGAAAGCGATCAGTAGCGTCAGGAATCCTACGTGGACCCAGAAGTAGTCGCGCAAGATTGCAACAAACTCGCGCAAAAAAGTAGCGGGGACGTAATACTTTGCGGTCTTGGCTGACAGAACCCGCGCATCGAGTTTCAAGTCGCGGCGCAAGAGTGCGGTGCGAAGTGCGTGGTAGTCGTTAGTGGAGATCAGGATCGGCGCCGCTGGATAGTCCTCGAAAACGATTGCGCTTCCGAAAATTAGGTTTTCGCGAGTTGTCGTCGACTGGTCTTCGCGCCTGATGTCGATTTCAGGGACGCCTTTAGAAAGCAGATAATCTGCCACCGCGTCAGCCTCGGGCCTGTCTTCGTCGGCTCCTTGTCCGCCGCAACAAACCAGCAGTGGGGTTTGGTCCCCGGCGGCCTTGCGCGCCTCATACACGTCTAGTGCACAATCCAGGCGTGACGCTAAAAGAGGCGGTACTTGGCCGTCAAAAATGCGGGAACCGAGAATCAGAATTGCAGGTTCTGCCTTTGATCCTTTTCTTAGGCGATAGAGCGAACCGTAGGTAACGAAGCTTGGAAATACGAAACCGAAGTAGGCGAAGATCCCGAAAGTCATGACCCCTGCAGACGGGATCCATACGGTGCTTCTAATTGCGGACCATGAGGCAGCCCAGACCATAAATGCCGGCACAGCTATCAGAATCAAATCGACAATCAGAGGCAGGAGCGTGGCCAGTGAGACCCCTTAACGGCGAACAACGATGAGACCGTTGATTAGCAGAAGCGATACCAGCGCAACATATCCGATAAGAATCAAAATCGCGATTAGAGGCAGCGCTATGTTCCTGACGCTTTCACCAAGAGGGGTGTTGAGCAGCGAAAAGGTCAACACCAAAACCATCACTGACGACAGAAGCAGAACCCCCGTGCGTAGCGTGCGAGGGTCGCGAATATAGCTGATCAGGAAAACGAGGAAAAGCGCGCCGCCAGCAACAAAGAGCCACACCGGATAACGTGGACGTAGTGTATCTGCCGCTCGTTACTCTGCTTCAGCCGTCACGATCTCGTCAGTTACCGGTGATTCGTTCCCCGCCAGGTCGAAGCCAACGGCGCACACCCTCAGTGGCAGTTCGTTCGCGTTGACCATTAGAGCCTGTCGGAAGTATGGCTGATACAGATCCCGATCGGCACAGTTGGTTGAGTCGGCAGGTCCGGTCAGCCACTGGATGTCCACGATCTCAGGCATGTCGAACAGAGGGTCAATGCTGACTGCTCCGTCATCAAACCTTGTCACCGACAACTGAGGGCCCTCGGCGGGCGGAGTTGTATCAACGTTGAAGATCAGGATGGCTGGGTCTGCGCCCTCGGACCCTACACACGCGAACTGGAATCCCTCTTTTTCGGGTAGCGCCACATCGATCGTCTCACTGTCGCCCACTTCGACGGTGTACGACTCTGCGTCATCGAAGAACCCCTCGTCCATACATGATGCGGGTGAGGCGAGCCCGGTCTTCACCAAGTACGTGACAGGAGCGTTGCCTGGTGGCGTCAGCGAAATGGTGGCTGGCTGGTCGGCGGTGTCTGTGCCGTCGGCGCTGAACGTCCCGCCTCCGAAAACTCCGGGGGTGATATCAGTCGGTAACGAGCAGCCCTCACCCAAGGTGAAGACACCGCCTAGGAAGCAGGCTTCGACACCGCTCAGGTCAACGCCATAGGAGGTGTCCTGAGCGAACTTAACGGTGTCACCGTGAAGCTGGCACGGCTGGCCCAGGTAGCATGCCTTGCCTCGCTCAGTGGAAACGCCACCGCTGGTCGTGTTGATGATAGAGACGACTTTGCCGTCCGTGATCAGAGGTGATCCGGATGAACCGCCGAGGACACCGGGGCAGTCATTGATGATCTCATCCAGCCACAACCAGCGAAACTCAATGACATCAGTCTGCTTCCCCAGTTTGCAGGCACCCTCGCGCAACGCCCAGTCGTCGATCTCGATACCGGTGACCGGGAACGCTATGTTCGTAACCTTGGTGCCTGCCTTGGCGCCGCTCGGGTCGATCGGGAGCGCCTTGATGCCCTGGTTCTTCAGTTCGCCCAGGGTGGCATCCAGTCGTAGCACACCGATGTCGGCCGAGTACATCGTCGCGTACTCGAAACGCGCCACCGGCACGATGACCCGGTCAGATTCTGAGGTGTCGTGGAAGGCAAAGAAGGTTGCTTCCCCGTAGCCCTCTTCGTCAATGAGGACCTCGTTTGGATCTTGTCCATCCATCCCCAGACAGTGGCCGTTGGTGAGCACATACGCCGGGGCATCATCAATCCCCGTGTCGACGACGGTTCCCGTGCAGTCACTTGAGACGGAAAGCGCGGCCACCCCCGTGTACTCCTCACCGTCAGCGTGGTCGAGGACAGGCGCGGGGACAACAGCTTGGGGTTCAGACGACGCGCTACACCCCGAAAGTAGAAGTACGAGGGCCGCTGCGCCGGCTACGAGAATCTTCTTCATACTGCGCTCCGAATGTCGATGAACGGGGTTGGGCTTCACGTGTGTTCACTCGATCCTACCGAGGAAGCGCGTTCTTCGAGGTTTTGGGAGCGTTGATTCGAAGTAGCCCGTATGTCGGGTGCTGTCCTCGCTCATTTTAGGCACACGGATGGGACACAACCGTGTTATTGCGCCGTCCACTCGGGCTCGCGTGCCTAAAGCGGACAACGCGCGGTCATACCCAGAGCGGGCAACGCACTGCTACCCGTGCCTAGTGGCCTGCCTCTTTTTGAGCGGGCGCGTTAAGCGGCACCAGAGTGAGCATCACAGCGGAGAAAAGGAACATCAGTACACACAGACCCCAAATGGTCATGTATCCGCCGATCCCGGTCACACCTTCAAGATCCTGGAAGTTCCCCAGAACCTTCTTGAACAGCGCCCCGCCGATTGCTCCACCCACTGCGGAAAACGCGGCGTATAGGCCGTTTGCGATGCCGGTTTTGCCCTCGGGTGCCGCACGAGATATGAGGACCGGGAGCACTCCGGAAAGCACCCCAGCTGCGAAGCCGGAGAGAACGGCTGAAACCCAAAACGCCGCGATCTGATATGGAAGCAGGACCATAATCATTTGCCCCAGAGCGCCAAGCAGAGCGGACCCCACCAACGTAGTCCTCATTCCCACACCTGCGACGATGAAGGAGGAGATGAACGCGCCCAGCATCGCAAAAGCCAAGAGCGCAGCGATGAGCAGGGCAATGCTCGCGCTGGAGGAGGAGAATCCATAGCCGAATTCCCCCGGGTCAGTGCTCATATAAGCGGCCATGTTGGGCGGGGCATCTGTCGAAAGCACGCCGATTACGAAAGCTGTCAGATACAGAGGACCCGTCGCTCGCGAAGCAACCAAGGACAGTTCGACTGCGGGACTTTGGACGCGCTTTTCCCACAGCATCCAGCCGATGAAAATGATGCCTGTGAGGAACAGGAGCAGGAAGGAAAAGCGCATGTCCCGATAGCTGATGTGGCCAAGCGTGTAGATGGTCGCCGCCATGACAAGGCCCAGTCCCGCAAAGCCAAGCCAGTCGACACGGCCCGTCCCAAAATCAACGTCTTTCGGCAGCCCGAAGAACACTCCGTAGGCGCCTATCAGGATCGCGATGGCCGGGACTAACAGGGTGACGACCATGTTCGATGTCGCGGTGTAAACGGCGCCCGCCGCGATGGTGCCCAAAACAATTCCAGCCGTAAGTGCGCCAGTGAGGATGGTGATCGCCCGGCCCGAACTTTGTTCCGACAAACGCAGGTAAACGATTGCGATAGACAGAGGCAGCCAAACGCCGATGGGCCCGTGGAGAATGCGAGCAAGGAGCATGACGGGGAACGAGGGCACCAGGGCTATGACCAGGGTCCCCACGAAGACAGCGACCAACGACCAACGCAGCACTTTGCGTGAACCGACTAGGTCGCCCAGGCGCGACAGGAGCGGTACGAGGACGGCTGCCGCCATCGCTTGCGAACTTTGGAACCAGTTCATTGCCTCCACAGAGACGTGCACGTGTCTGGCGATGTTGGGGAGCAAGGGTGTGTAGTAGCCCTGCACGAACCCATTGACGACCTGCAAAATGAGCAAGTAGATAAGGATCGACTTCACGCTCACGTGCGGCGTCTTCGGGATCGACGGGTCCTCAATAGTGGCTCGGCTCATACGAGGATGTTAGGTGATGTGAGGGTCCGTCGTGTGAAAACCCGCTACTCGGACCGAAGCGCCTCCACCGGGTCGCGCCGTGATGCCGCAGATGAGGGAATCAGTCCCGCAACGAATGTCAGTAGCATCGAGATGCCGACCAAAGCGATCGCGGCCTGCCAGGGGAGGATCGCAACGTTGGGGATCCCGAACTTCGCATACACAATGGCATTGGCGATTAGGACGATCACTAGGGTCACGGCAATTCCTAGTACACCTGCGACGAAGCCCACGATTAACGTTTCAGCGTTGAATACGGTGCGGATGTCTCCCTTCGATGCCCCAATCGAGCGGAGGATGCCAATCTCTTTCTTGCGTTCCAACACCGAGATGTACGTGATGACCCCAATCATGATCGAGGAAACAACCAACGACACCGCCACGAAAGCCACCAAGACCCAGGACACGATGTTGACGATCTCAGTCACCGATGACATCAGGGTGCCAACTATGTCCGTGTAAACGATGACTTTGTCCTCTTGGTCGCTATCGGCCATTTCTGCGTTGTAATCATCGAGGATCGTGATTATCTGGCCTTTGCCCTCGAAATCTTTGGGGTAGATATCGATCGAGCTTGGCCGCGCATAGTCGGCGTAGTTCAGCTTTGCTAGGTTCGCGTCGAATGAGCTGCGGGACTCGTCCATCATCGCCAGGATGAGTGTGCCCAGCTCCTCCTCGTCCATATCGAAACTGAAAGCATCCAGGAACGCTTCTTGATCAATGCTCATCGCCGAGGACATGTTGCTAGCCAAACTATCCATGGCAGTAGTGATCGCCGCGCTGAGCTGTTGCTCAAGTTGCGCGGCCACTTGCGTCTGGATTTGGTAAGCGATGGTGGTCATGGCCTGTTCCATGTATCCAGCAACGGCCTGTTGAAGAGAGCTCTGTACGACGGCCGCATTCTGCTCGACCTGCTGCTGCACCGCCTTCGCAATTGCTTCAGTGACGTTCTCGAGCACCGCCTGTTGGGCAGCCTCCAACTCTTCCTGCGTTGAGGAGACGAGTTCTTCCATTTCTTCGGTTAGGGCACTGCCCTCGTCGGTGGCAAGAAAATCTTCAAAGGACGCTTCCGGATCGGTGAAGCAGTAGTCGTCAACAGTCGCACAGTAAGCCAGGTAGGCCGTCATCATCTGGCTGGTTGCCTCGCCAAGTTCCTCCGTAGGAATAGATGGGGCGAACTCTTCCACGTCCAGGTTTTCTAGAATGGACTCAATATCAAGGTCCAACGAGTCGGCCAGACCGTCGCTGTCCATGACACCAGAAATGTCAAGGACTGGAAGAGAGCCCGGGTCGATCTGTAAGCCTTGGAAACCTCCAAGGCTCAGGTTCAGGGCGGAGGGGTCAAGACTCAGTTGGCTCTCATCGAATTGGAAAGCAGCCTGGATTGCGTCTTCATCCACACTCACCATTTGGAGCAGATCCAGGTCGTCGCGATCAGCGTCGAGGGCTTCTTCCGCGAACGTGCGGCCAGTGAAAATATTGACTGTGGGAGAGGCCAGTTGCGCCTGGACCACGGGCGTCGTGGCTGCCTCGTCTATGAGGTGGCGTGTTAGGTCCGAGGTGTAGTAGATCCCCGGCGACAGCGCTGTAGCGGTCGCATCCGCTCGGGGCGCCACGATTCCGCTTATCCCCAGATCCCAGCCTTCCTCGACCAGAGCCTTCAGGAACTTAGACTCGCTGCTTCTGTCAGTCCAGATGTCATACGTCGCGTCGTAGGTGTAATAGTCGGCAGCGTTAACGACCTTGAAAGTGGTGGACAAAATGTCGTCGTAGGAAACAGAGATCTCGCCGCCTTCGGCAACGGTCACGGGTTCATCGTTCATGAACTGCGTGATCATTTTGTCGAGGTCCGCGGGATCCTTTAACCCCATGGTGTAGAGGACAAAATCGGAGACGCGCCCTTTCGGGGTGAGAACGAGGATCGCTTCGTCGTAGGATTCAGGCCAATGTCCCGCCACCACCTCATATTGCTGTTCGATCAGGCTGTGATCATCGATCAACTCGGAGAACGCGCTCATCTTCATCCCCGGCATGAAACTCTCCATGCCGGATGCCCCAAATCCCATTGCTGCGACTGTCGAGTCTGGATTGACCTGGCGGATGCTTCTGCCCGAGGGCTGCGAGAAGATCTGCGGCGTGATGTTATACCCGTACTGGATGAGGTTCGTGTATTCGTCTATATCGCCGCCGTCCTCGTCAAGGAACGTTTTCAGGGCAGCCAGATCGTTGGCGCCGACGGAAGAAAAGAAATTAGAAAGGACCTGCATCTCTGAGACATATCCGTCCTCGCTGTCGCGGGAGCCGTCTTCCCCGGAACCTGCCGATGCGGTCATTAGCGCAGTCATGTCCAGGCCTTGGTTCTGGATACTAAGCGGGTAGACGGACAGGGTGTCCTCTTCGATGCCCTTAATGTAGTTCTGCACACCGCTTGCAAGCGCCAGGATTGTCGCAATCCCGATGATGCCGATCGATCCCGCGAAGGCCGTCATGAGGGTGCGGCCTTTCTTGGTCATCAGGTTTCGAAACGACAGGGCGATGGCGGTCCAAAAGGACATTGACGTGCGTTTTGGTGGCCTGCCTACTTTCGTGTCTGCCAGGGCTTCGGGATCGAAAGGAGCGGAATCGGCCGCAACGCGACCATCCCTGAGGTCAACTGTGCGGGTGGCGTACTGTTCCGCCAATTCTGGGTTGTGGGTGACCATGATGACCAGGCGGTCTTGGGCAATCCGTGTCAGGAGAGCCATGATCGTCAGAGACGTGGACGAATCAAGGGCACCCGTCGGCTCATCCGCCAAAAGAATCTCTGGGTCATTAATCAGGGCCCGGGCAATTGCAACCCGCTGCATCTGCCCCCCAGAGAGCTGGTTTGGCAGTTTCCGGATATGGTCTCCCAGATCAACTTCTTCCAGGGCAGCGATCGCTCTTTGGCGACGTTCCGCCCTGTCCACTCCAGTGAGCGTGAGGGCCAGTTCAACGTTCGCCAGTACCGTCTGGTGGGGGATGAGGTTGTAGCTTTGAAAGACGAAACCGATTCGGTTGTTACGGTAGGCATCCCAGTCCCGGTCCGTGTAGTGAGAGGTGTCAATCCCGTCAATCACCATCGAACCGGAGTCGTAGTGGTCCAGGCCGCCAATGACATTCAGCAGTGTTGTTTTACCGGACCCGGAAGGCCCCAGGATGGCCACAAACTCATTGTCAGGGAACGCGATAGACACGTTGTCGAGGGCAACCTGGGTGAACCCAGCGGTGTGATAAGACTTCGTGATGTCCTTCAGCTGTAGCATGGTCCCTCCCCGCGGAAAGCCTACCCGTCGCTGGGAATCAGATGGACATGTCGCGCTCACAGCGTAAGAGAGAATCTGCCCTGTTTTGGTGAGGTTGAAATGAGGAAGCCGTGGTCAAACGCCCTTGTCAGACGAGGAATGTTGAAACGAGGAGCCCCGCCAACACAGTGGCGAGACTGACAACGATCATGCCTCCCGAAAGAAGCGCGGCCGCACCGTAGCGTTTCTGGCGTACCAGGCGCGCGCTCTCTAACGAGGCTGTACTGAATGTCGAATAGCCGCCTAAGAATCCGACGCCAAGAACCTCTTGCAGCGGGTGCCATTGGGCGTGTGTTGCAAGAGCGCCAGCTACTAAACCGAGAAGAAAACAGGCGGTAGCGTTGACGACGACGGTCCCCATCGGCACCGAATACCGGTTGTGCTTGGCCACCAGAGCATCGACGAGGAACCGGCACGTGCCGCCCAAGCCTCCAGCCAATGCGATCAGGAAAAGTGTCATTGACTTGCCGCCTTGTTACGGCGTCCGTTGGGCACCAGTCGGTCTGCGACAGCCATGCCGACCACGGCCAGCGCAATCCCTGCAAACAGACTTGTCCCTGCGTATGCGATTGCTAGTGCCATTTGGCCCACCTCGGCCGAATTCACCACTTCCAGCACGAAAGTCGAATAGGTGGTGAATCCGCCAAGGACCCCCACTCCAAGCCCAAGGCGCACCATCTTTCTGCGCCCCTCATCCTTCCCCAACCGTGTTAGCGATTGGACCAGGAACCCCAGGAGGAAGCTTCCCGCCAGATTGATGCTGAAGGTTGCCCAGGGCCAGGACCCAGCCTCCGCGGGGAACGCCCCTTCAAGGATCGTGCGAAGTAGCGTTCCGAGGGCTGCCCCCGCCATCACGACGGTGGCACCCATGAAGAGGGGGCGTCTAGGGTTGCTCATTTTGTGCGCGCTTGAGTGTTAGCGAGTCTCTGTGGCCCCGAGGTCAAACAGTGAGTCCGCCATTTCTTCGATCATCTCGCGATCGTGGAGGGGAGTTAGCCAGGTTTCAGGGATTCCTCGTTCTCCGTAGTGAGCTCCGGCCAGTTCGCCACACACCGCCCCGACGGTGTCAGAATCGTCGCCCAGGTTCACCGCTAGCACCAGGGCGTCTTCAAAAGTCTCCGTCTTGAAGAAAGCCCAGAGCGCCGCTTCCAGCGTGGAAACGACGTAGCCCGACGAGGAAATTTGGTCCCGACTCTTCACTTTGTATGATCCTGCGAAGACTCTTCGAAGCGCTTCAGAACGGAGTCCGGGCCCAAGTTGTTCCCCAACGTCAAGGATTTCATTCTTGGTTGCGCCCTGGATCGCGGTTGCCATCATCGCCCCCAGAACGAAGCAGGCCTCAGCCGCCTCCGGGCTGGCGTGGGTGGTAAAGGACTGCTCTTTTGATTTCTCGGCGGCCTCCGCCACGTCCTTCCAGTACGCGATGGGAACAGGTGCCAAACGCATGATGGTCCCATTTCCGCTGCTGTTCGGGTCCCCGGTGGAAAGGGTTTGCCCGGTTTGGCGGTAAGCACCCAGGGCGTGCCTGGTTTGGATCCCAATGTCGAAGCAGGTGCCGGTAGAGGACAAGTGCCCGTGTTCCATCCACTGCAGATACCGGGAAAGTTGGTCATCCAGGTCAAATCCGCTGGCTAGGAGGCTCTCACCTAGGCACAGTGCCATTGACGTGTCATCCGTCCAGTAACCCGCAGGTAATCCGAAAGGTCCTCCGCCTTGCATCTGAGTAACAGGCGGTTTCTCGTCGCGTCGAGTGAACTCCAAGGGGGCGCCCAGCGCGTCGCCCACGCCCAGTCCCACAAGGGCGCCGCGTGCCCGATCGCTACGTGATTCATTTTCCATGGTTACCTCCCGGCTTGACACACTGCCAACCTTATCTTCGAGGAATCCGGCGGGTTCGCAATCCGGCGGCACTCATGATTGCCGAGTCAACAGAGGACATGCCCGTCTAGTATTGGCACCATGACCAACTACGAATATGAATCAAAGTTCATGAAGAAGAACCCCGACGTGGATCTGGCTGCGGAGTCTTTTGACACCGATGCGGCAATCGACACCGGGGACGCAGACGTGGCAGCAGTGTTGGGTGAAGAAGACGCCGCTGAAGATCTTCCCGAGGACATGGACTGACCTCAGCCGACAAACATAGCCGGACAACCATGGGGTAGGGGCGCCGAAGGAACGCGGCCGTTACCCCAGGTCAACCCGTTCTTCCCCCGAATAGATTGTCATCCGTGGGGGTCTCGCAAACGCACACAGCGTGAGATCAGCTTCTCTTGCCGCCTCGATCGCCATTGATGTCGGCCCTGATACGGCAACCATCACATTCATCCTTGCAGCGGTGACTTTTTGCACCAGTTCAAATGAGGCGCGACTGGAAATCACTAATCCCAGATCCTCGCTTTGCGCCGGCAACGCCCCCTCCAACATCGCCCAACCAATCACTTTGTCTGCGGCATTGTGGCGCCCAACATCCTCGCGAACCACCAGCAGATCGCCGGAACGGTCGAAGAGCGCCGCCCCATGGAACCCCCCGGTTTTCTTGAAACCGCGTTGGGCTTCCTGGAGACTCGCAGCCACTTGGCCCAGCACTTCCACCGACCACCTGGGTGAGTCCCCTCCCACGTCGTCACGCGGTGCCAGCAGACCGTCAACGCTTGTTCTTCCACACATTCCGCAGGCCGAATTCATGACGGTCGCGCGGGTGGGCGCTTCGAAGCTCACTTCTGGCGCCAAAACAACGATCACCTGGTTGTATGCGCCGGTGGCAGATGCGGAGCCGTCGCCGACGCGATGACGAATTTGGATGATGTCCGAGGGGGCCTTGATGACCCCCTCGGCATGCAACAGTCCGTGGACCAGTTCAACGTCGTCGCCCGGGGTGCGCATCGTGGTGGAGTAGGCCTTCCCATTCACGATGATCTCGAGCGGTTCTTCCCCGGCCACGTCATCTCCGCGCCGTGAAGGCGCGCTTGGACTGGCCAGGTCAACCTTGGTCACCCGGTAGCGGGCGATCTTTCGACCCAAAGTTGGCCCTTTCGTAAAATCTACGTCGCGTAAGCTAGGTGTTTGTTGCTGCTGAGGCTACGAGGCGGGGATGATCTCCGCGACGGGCCTGGATCCCATGAAGAACTCCTTGCCCGGCTTCACAGTGACTACTGTTTGCTTCGACGTTGGGGTGTTGCAAACCTCTGCCACCGACTCACGAGGAATCAGCTCATTAGCCTCCGGGAAGTAAGCCGCTACGCAACCCTTCTTCGTTGGGTAGGAAACAGCGCGGTAACCACGCAGAACCCTCCCATCCTGACCGGGCCAGTGCGAGTAAATGTCGACAGGGGAGCCGTCTTCGATGCCCAGTTCTGCCAGGTCCTCCGGGTTGATGAACAAAACGAAGCGACCGTCGGAGATGCCACGGTAGCGGTCCCCAAGCGCATACATCTGAGAGTTGTGTTGGTCGTGTGCTCGCATTGTCTGAAGTAGCAGTTGTCCTTCCGGCGCCATCACGTCGGAGGCGGGGTAAACGATGAAGTTAGCCTTCTTGTTCTTGGTGGGGAAGGTGCGAGAGTCGCGCGGTGGATGAGGAAGAATGAAGCCCTCGTCCGCCAGCATTCGCATGTTGAAATCATCAAAACCGGGGATGACTGCTTCGATCGCGTCCCGGATCAGCGAGTAGTTGTCTTGGAAATCCTGCCAGGGGATCTTCGCGTCCGAGGTCTTGCCTCGTTTTTCAAGCGCCTGCCCCAACTGGCATAGAACCGCGACGTCGCTGAGGAGAGTCGGCGCGATCGGGTCCAGGTCACCGTGGGATTCGTTGATACGACACACAGTGTCCTCGGCAGTGACCGACTGTAGGCCGCTGGCCTGAATGTCTTTTTCAGTGCGGGCCAACACCGGCAGAATCAGAGCTTCTTTTCCGGTAACGATGTGGGAGCGGTTCAACTTGGTGGAGACCTGAACCGTCATATCCACCGTGGGAATCCCAGACTCAGCCTTCCTGGTATCTGACATGGCCGAGACCAGGTTGCCCGACATCGACATGAAGAACTTAACCTTGCCGTCTGAGATGGCGTTCATGGAATCGACGGAGTCATATCCGAAATCGGACGGGGGAGTGAAATCGAACCGTGCACCCAGTTTGTCGAGGAACGGTTGTGGCATCCTCTCCCAGATGCCCATGGTCCGGTCTCCTTGAACGTTGGAGTGGCCGCGTAGTGGGGAGGCCCCGGCGCCTGGCTTTCCGATGTTTCCACGCAGGAACAACAGGTTCATTATGTCGCCGATGGTTGCCACAGAGTTCTTGTGCTGGGTAACGCCCAAAGCCCACGTGATTATTGTGCCGTTAGAGGCGATGTAGCGGTCGCCAAGTTCGGCGATCTCATCGTGGGACAGGCCGGTTGCCCGGGCCACCTCGTCATCATCAAGGGCCAGGATTTCCTTGCGGTATTCCTCGAACCCAGCACAGTACGTGTTGATGAAGTCCCAGTCCAACACCTTCCCGGGGTTCTCTTCTTCCGCCAGCAGGACATGCTTGGCGAGTGCTTGCAGCAGGTATTGGTCGCCGCCGATGCGGATATGAACGAACTGGTCCGCCAACTTCGTGCCATCGCCAACAAGTCCGGAAACCTGCTGGGGGTTCTTGTAACGGAACAACGAGGCTTCGGGAAGCGGGTTCACGGCAGCAATCTGACCACCGTTGCGCTTGCACTGTTCCAGCGAGTTGAGCATGCGGGGATGGTTGGTGCCAGGGTTATGCCCCATCATGATGATGAGGTCTGCCTTTCCGAAGTCGTCGGCAAACACCGTTGACTTGCCAACGCCGATTGCAGGCGACATCCCCGATCCCGTGGCTTCGTGGCACATGTTGGAACAGTCGGGAAGGTTGTTTGTGCCGTATGCGCGTGCGAGGAGCTGGGTTAAGAACGCTGGCTCATTCATGATGTGACCCGCGGTGTAGAACACCGCTTCGTTCGGGTCGTCAAGATCGGCCAGTTTGTCGGCGATCTTGTCGAAGGCGTCATCCCAGCTGATCACTTCGTAATGGTCGGAGTCGGCAGCCTTGTAAACCGGCTTGGTGATGCGGCCCTGGTTCCCCAGCCAGTACTCGGAACGGTCTTTCATAGAAGACAGGGAGTGAGTGGCCCAGAAATCATCCTGGATTGCAAGCGGGCTGGAGGCCCAGACGACAGCCTTGAATCCGTTCTCACAAAACTCGATTGGCCTACCCTTGACGGGGTCGGTCCAGGCGCAAGAAGGGCAGTCGAAGCCGCGGTCATGGTTGATGGTAAGACTGGTCTCAGCCGTGCGCACCGGCCCCATGTCACCGAGGGCCGGCAGCATTGCCGCCTTAATGGCGGGCAACCCCACCGCCCACGTCTTCGGGGGGCCAACCTTAATGTTCGCGTCTGTGAAGTCTTCTACTAGTGGCTCTAAATGCGACACGGTGTCTCCCAAAATCTGTTCCGTAAGCTCATGCATCTTTCAGCGTACAAACTCTGTCGGGCATCGTCTCGCAATAGCGGCCGCTTCGGGTGTTAGAGGGTGCTGTCTTTTCGCATCAATAGCCTGACCTGGCAAAACCCGGGACCTGCGTCCGGTTCTAGGGCTGTTGCCCACTGGCCGCCGGAGAGTTCGGTGACGATTTTGTCAACCATGCCGCTGTGTATTTGGCAGATGATCTCTGGCCGAGGTTGACCGGGCGTCGTCAGCGGACACTGGTGCAGATTGATCTCTGAGTCCGTTTCGCCGGGCCGCCCCTCGAAACCCAACTCAGAAAAGAAGATTTGCAGGTTTGCGGCATTTTCGCCAGGACTGTCCGACCAGGCTGGAGGAGGAAGAGTCCCGTCTTCAGGCTCGGCGGCCGCAGGGATTCCGCGATCCAAAACTTGCTGGCCCCACGTCTGTCCCAGCTTCTTGGCCGCCATCATCGGGTCCTGCGTAGTCAAAGAGATCTGTTCCGCTACCGCCTTGGTGAACCCGGCAAACTCGTTTGCGATCTGGGCCGTGTCAGTTGTGACTGTGGCCCGATACAACCATGAAGGGCGTCCGCGGCCCGAGGGAGCCTGGGGTGAGCGCTTAACCAGTTCTTTTTCTTGGAGAACATTCAGTGCGGCCCTCACAGTGTTGGTGTGAAGGTCCAAGAGTTCACCAATCTCATCTACCCGTAACGGCTCGCTAGACCTTGCCAGGGTGCGGAGCACCTGGTGCTGTGTGGGGTTCAAAGACGACGTGAGTGTCAGGGTGTTCGTCAAGGACCGGGGGCCATGTACAGCGATGAGGATGTCCTTCCAGGATTCGCGTGAAACCTCTTGACCTCAGCTCGCTTGTTTCTACTGAGGTCTCTGCAAGTGTTTCACATGACGTTCAGATCGTTAAGGCAAGCGCTGCATTGTGAGGACCACAACTGGGCGCACTGTGCTCCCCACCACGCATTTTGTTAACGCTGTGGTGCCACATATGTGAGTACGTTCCACGTGCAGGGCCCCGGTTAAGGCTTGATAATCCGCCAGAAGCCATTTCTTACTGATTCTCTGTGATAAATCTTGGGCAAGAAACGGCTCCTTGCCCATGGAAAGCATGCAATGACGTTGTGAGAAACAAACGCCCTGGGTAAGGACCAGCCGAACACGTGTAGCGGATGGAGACAAGATGGGCGTCCCGGCCGAAGCCGAGCCTGCAGAGGCAAGCAGCAAATGGGTCCTTCAAAACTGGGACAAAGAAGACCCAAACAAGTGGGAATCCAAACGAGCATGGACAACGCTCTGGGTAACCACCTTCTCGCTGACAATAGGTTTTTGTGTTTGGTACCTCGTCAGTGCCGTAGCCCCCAAACTCAACGATGTGGGTTTCGACCTGAGCTCCTCACAGTTGTACTGGCTGGTGGCAGTTCCTGGGCTAAGCGGAGGAATCATCCGGCTGATCTACATGTTCCTTCCCCCACTGGTGGGAACACGGAAGCTGGTTGGGTTCACCTCTTTGCTGTTCATCGTTCCAATGCTTGGCTGGTTCTGGGCCATCCAGAATCCGACTACTCCTTATGCATGGCTGATTGTTCTGGCCGCACTTACAGGGATCGGCGGGGGATGCTTCTCCGGTTACATGCCGTCGACGGGATACTTCTTCCCTAAACGCTTGTCGGGAACTGCCCTCGGATTGCAGGCGGGCATCGGCAACTTCGGGGTTTCCCTCATTCAGTTCCTGGGCCCTTGGGTCATGGGCTTCGGTTTGCTAGGGCTCGGCATGGTGGCTCCGCAAACCGCCGCGGATGGCCAAACAATGAATGTTTACAACGCAGCGATCGTGCTGGTTCCCTGGGCCATTTTGGCTTCGATACTTGCATTCGTTTTGCTGCGCGACGTGCCAGTAAAAGCGAACTTCCGCCAGCAACTGGACATATTTGGAAACAAGAACACGTGGATTCTGACGGCCATCTACATCATGACTTTCGGGGCATTCGCCGGATTCGCCGCACAACTGGCACTGATCATCAACGACGTGTTTGGGAAGAACTCCCAGTTCGCAACCTCGGGCGATTACGCGCTTGAGGCACTCCCGGTAGGAGCCAGTTTCGCTTTCTTGGCCCCACTGATTGGATCACTGGTACGCGCCCTTTGGGGACCGCTCTGTGACAAATACGGCGGTGCGATATGGACGTTCGTTGGCGGCGTGGGAATGGTGATTTCTTGTGCAGTCGCTGCAGCATTCCTAAAGCCGAGCAGCCCCTCCCAGTTCTGGCCGTTCCTCATCGCGATGCTGGTTCTGTTTTTCTTCACCGGACTGGGGAATGCCGGCACGTTCAAACAGATGCCCATGATCCTGCCCGCACGCCAAGCCGGTGGGGTAATCGGATGGACATCTGCTATCGCCTCCTTCGGCCCCTTCTTTGTCGGGGTCGCGCTAACACTCACCTCCCCACAGAGCTTCTTCATTGGAGCCACCGTTTACTTCGTCATTTGCACGGCTCTGACCTGGATTTTCTATGCCAGGCCGGGCGCCCCATACCCCGGCTGATGTGCCGGTACGTCTAGAGGAAACTGTATGAAAGACACATCGCAGGAGACGCTCCACCCATCTGTCGCCAAACTAGGCGGTTACTTGCGTCCTCGCGCTAAGGACGCTGACGCTCGCACGCTCTTTGAGGTTGGCGGACGCGACGCAGACATCTTCTACCGCCAGCGCTGGAACCACGACAGGGTTGTGCGATCCACTCACGGGGTGAACTGCACGGGTTCATGTGCGTGGAGAGTCTACGTGAGGGACGGTGTCATCACTTGGGAACACCAAGACGTCGACTACCCCACGACCGGACCTGATCTGCCGGAATACGAACCTCGAGGATGCCCGCGCGGCGCAGCGTTTTCCTGGTACACCTATTCCCCAACCCGGGTCCGCTACCCCTACATCCGAGGGGTTCTGCTGGACATGTACCGCGAATCCAAGAAGCGCCTGGGGGACCCTGTCTTAGCGTGGCGCGACATCGTTGAGGATCCCGAAAAAGCCAAGGCTTACAAGAGTGCCCGCGGGAAGGGCGGACTGATCCGAGCCTCCTGGGATGAGGCCATGGAAATCGCGACCGCCGCCCATGTTTACACCACCAAACAGTACGGTCCAGACCGGTTGGCTGGCTTCTCGGTTATTCCGGCGATGTCCATGATTTCTTACGGTGCCGGGTCGCGTTTCTACGAACTCATGGGCGGCACAATGCTGTCCTTCTACGACTGGTACGCGGACTTGCCAATGGCCTCCCCACAGGTGTTCGGGGACCAAACCGACGTCCCAGAATCGGGTGACTGGTTCAACGCGGGCTACCTGATCATGTGGGGGTCCAACATCCCGCAGACACGCACCCCCGACGCTCATTTCATGACGGAAGCGCGTTACCGTGGCCAGAAGGTCGTCGCAGTTTCACCTGATTACGCCGACAACACCAAGTTCGCGGACGAGTGGCTTCGTGTCGCGCCCGGAACCGACGGCGCCCTCGCGATGGCAATGGGACACGTCATCCTCAAAGAGTTCCACGTAGAAAGGAAAGAACCTTTCTTCCTGGACTACATGAAGAAGTTCACCGACGCCTCTTTCCTCGTCGAACTGAAAGAAAAAGATGGGAAACACGTACCCGGGAAGTTTGTGAACGCCTCCCTGTTCCAAGACGGTGCGCCGCTCGCGGGTGCCGCCGCGCTCCTGGGCGACTCCAGTGTCCCGGAATCCGAGCACGCCCAATTCCGCACCCTCGTCTGGGACAAGAACAGGGGAATTGTTGACCCCGGTGGCACGCTTGCGGACCACTTCGGTGAAGAAGGGGTGGGCAAATGGAACTTGGAGATGAGGGGCGTTGACCCGATCATCTCCATTGAAGAAGTCCCCGACACCGTAGCCAGAGCGCCGAAGGTCGAAGGGGTAGAAGTGATGCTGCCCCGGTTCGACCTTCCCCCGTCTGACGAGCAGGAATCCATCGGTGCGGGAGTCCACTCTAGGGGTGTCCCAGCCGTGAAACTCGGCGACACCTACGTGACAACCGTCTACGACCTTCTGCTGGCGCAGTACGGCGTGGAACGCGAGGGGCTGCCCGGAACCTGGCCCGCCGACTACGACGATGCCTCCACCGTGGGAACGCCCGCATGGCAGTCCCAGTTCACGTCAGTCCCACCTGCTGCTGCCATTCGGATCGGACGCGAGTTTGCGCAAAACGCTCTGGATTCCAAGGGCCGCTCCATGATTGTCATGGGAGCTGGAACTAACCACTATTACCACTCGGACGAAATCTACCGAACCTTCCTCGCCCTCACCACCATGTGTGGCACCCAAGGTGTCAACGGTGGCGGGTGGGCTCACTACGTGGGCCAAGAAAAGGTTCGACCAATTACGGGGTGGTCACAGTTCGCTTTCGGGCTGGACTGGGTGCGCCCGCCCCGGCAAATGATCTCGGCGGGCTTCTGGTATCTACTCACCGATCAGTGGCGCTATGACGGCACCGATGTCAGGAAGCTCCTGTCACCACTGGCAGAGGGCCAATGGGATGGTCGCACCACCGCGGACACGCTGGTGGAATCCATGAAGCGCGGGTGGATGCCCTCGTACCCCACCTTCTCAAAATCCACTCTCCTCCTGGCCCAGGAGGCTCGCGAAAAAGGCGTTGACCCTGGCGACCTTGTGGTCAGCCAGCTGGAGTCAGGAGAGCTTTCGTTCGCCTGCGAAGACCCCGATAACCCGGCGAACTTTCCGCGTGTCCTCACCTCTTGGCGAACCAATCTGCTTGGTTCTTCCGCCAAGGGGGCAGAGTTCTTCTACCGACACATGATCGGCTCCGACTCTGCGGCAACAACCCAGGAGATTCCCGAGGATAAGCGCCCCGAATCCATGGTTTGGCGTGAAGCGGCTGCCACCGGCAAAGTTGACTTGATGCTCACATTGGATTTCCGGAACACCTCGACGACCCTTTATTCGGACGTGGTGCTGCCCGCGGCGACGTGGTACGAAAAGGATGATTTGTCGACAACCGACATGCACCCGTTCATTCACGCGTTCGACGCCGCCATCGACCCTCCGTGGGAAGCAAAGACCGACTTCCAGATCTTCCAGGACCTGTCAGCGCGGGTCTCAAAGATGAGTGAAAAGTGGTTGGGGAAGCAGGAAGATGTTGTTCCCACACCTTTGAACCATGACACTCCCGATGAGTACGCGAACCCGATGGGAATCGTTCCCGACATTGAGGAAGTCGGCCTGATCCCCGGTAAGACGATGCCGAAGTTGACCACCGTTGAACGGGACTACACCACGCTGGTTGATCGTTACAACACGATTGGCCCGCTGCCGGACAAGGTCGGTTTGATCACCAAGGGGATCGTTTTTGACCCAACCCCGGAGATAAAGTTCTTGGGCGAGTTGAGCGGTACTGCACCAAACGGTCGCCCGTTGATCGACGACGCAGAGAAGGCTGCCGACATGGTCATGTACCTGTCGGGGGCAACCAATGGGCGTCTTGCCACATCCGGGTTTGAGACTCTGGAAAAGAGGACCGGCACGGAATTGGCGGACCTCTCCTCCGGCTCTGAAGACAGAAGAATCGCGATCGCTGACCTGCATGCAAAAGGGGCGCAGTCAGTCATCACAACGCCTGAATGGACCGGATCCGAACACGGGGGACGACGCTACAACGCATTCGTGCAGAACATTGAACGCGGGCGCCCGTTCCACACCCTGACAGGTCGTCAGCACTATTACTTGGACCACGACTGGATGCGGGACATGGGTGAATCAATGCCCATATACAAACCTCCGTTGGACTTGAAGATGCTGAACGGCGGTCTGAACCCAGGCCACGTGGTCGATGACGACGGCTCAACGAAGGTGGCGGTGCGCTATTTGACGCCACACCACAAGTGGGCCATCCACTCGCAGTACTTCGACAACCTGCACATGCTCACACTCGGCCGCGGAGGCCAGACAGTGTGGATGAGCCCGCAGGATGCTGAGGCCATCGGGGTGGAAGACAACGACTGGATTGAGGCGTGGAACCGGAACGGGGTCGTGGTCGCCCGCGCCATCGTTTCACACCGCATGCCTAAGGGCACCGTGTTCATGTATCACGCTCAGGAAAGAACAATGGGGACACCGCTTTCGGAAACCTCAGGCAAACGCGGCGGCGTACACAACTCTCTCACGCGCATCATGATTAAGCCCTCGCACCTGATTGGCGGATACGCCCAACATTCCTACGCGTTCAACTACGTGGGACCGACAGGGAACCAGCGTGATGAGGTCACATATATCCGCAAGCGGTCACAGGAGGTGACGTACTAATGCGAGTCATGGCCCAAGTGGCAATGGTGATGAACCTCGACAAGTGCATCGGCTGTCACACATGTTCGGTCACGTGTAAGCAGACCTGGACCAACCGGTCGGGCGCGGAGTACATGTGGTTCAACAATGTGGAGACACGCCCTGGTGGCGGTTACCCGAAGTCCTGGGAAGACCAGGACAAGTGGAAGGGCGGCTGGAAACGTACCGAGTCGGGGAAGTTAGTGCCCAAGGGCGGTGGCCGACTCCGGTCTTTGGTGAACATTTTTGGCAACCCAAACATGCCGGAGCTGAGGGACTACTACGAGCCTTGGACATACGAGTATGACAAGCTCCTCTCCGCCCCCAAGGATTCGAAGAACTTCCCGGTTGCGCGCCCCATCTCGCAGATCACTGGCAAGCACATCAACACGATTGAGTGGGGACCCAACTGGGATGACGATTTGGGTGGGGGCGAGGATGTTCTCAAAGCCGACCACCTGCTAGGGGAGATCTCCACCAAGGTCAAAGCGGAGATTGAACAAACATTCATGTTCTATCTGCCACGAATCTGTGAGCACTGTCTGAATCCCACGTGCATGGCGGCGTGTCCGTCTGGGTCTATTTATAAGCGGCCCGAGGACGGCATTGTCCTTGTTGATCAGGACAAGTGCAGGGGGTGGCGCATGTGTATCTCTGCGTGCCCTTACAAGAAGATTTACTTCAACCATCAGACGGGTAAGGCAGAGAAATGCACCTTCTGTTATCCGCGCATTGAGGTGGGGGAGCCGACTGTTTGCTCAGAGACATGCGTTGGTCGCCTCCGCTACCTTGGTGTCATCCTTTATGACGCCGACAAGGTCGGGGCGGCCGCTGCGGTGGAGGACGAGCAGGACCTGTACCAGGCCCAGTTGGACCTGCTGCTTGACCCCTGCGACCCGGAGGTCGTCGCTGCAGCCCGAGCAGATGGCGTTTCCGATGACTGGCTGACCGCCGCTCAGGAATCGCCGATCTACGCACTCATCAAGGAATACAAGATCGCGCTTCCCCTTCACCCCGAATATCGGACCATGCCGATGGTTTGGTATGTGCCGCCGCTGTCCCCAGTGGTGGATGCTGTTACGGCGGCCGGTGCGGATGGCGAAGATCATCGAGTCCTATTGACGACTCTTGCAGAGATGCGTATTCCTCTGGACTACTTGGCGGAGTTGTTTACCGCCGGCGACACCGCCCCCGTTGAGCTTTCTTTGAGGCGCCTTGCGGCAATGCGTTCCTACATGCGTAACGTGAACCTCCAGATGGAGCCCAATGATGAGGCGGCGGAGGCCGTCGGGACAGCAGAATAGAGTTTGGGTGGGCCTGTCCAAAGAAACAGCTCATCAGTTGGGT
>ERZ1032852.135-NODE-135-length-21158-cov-8.577122_pt1 | contig 21158 bp, 19 predicted proteins | sample MGYA00516689_ERZ1032852 | MGnify/ENA primary metagenome ERZ1032852 (study PRJEB33719, sample SAMN04262499) | wastewater metagenome | biome: rural village; feature: composting latrine chamber; material: composting feces with ash | place: El Salvador | collected...
GTGCTCCCCCGGGCAAGAGGCTTTTGCCGGCTCATCCATCTCGTCCAGCGGGCGCTTCTTGAGTTTGCTGTACATCCTCTTGGAGATAATATGCCGCTTGGTAATGTCTTGCCCGAAGGTGGCATACCAGATGATTCCAACCACGGGAAGAAACACCACCGCAAGGATCCATGCCACCGTCTTAATGGGGTTCCTGTTTTCGGAGATTACCACCACCACGATGCTAAGCACGGTGAGAAGGTAGACAATCTCGATAATCAAGAGTACGGTTTCGTTAAGTTGCATAGTTGTTACCGGTATTTTCCCTCGTCGATATCTTCCAGTATATTCAAGTAAGAGTGGTACCTGCTCTCGCTGATAAAGTGCTGCTCCACCGCATCCAGCACGGCACAGTCGGGTTCATTCAAGTGCATGCAATTATGGAACTTGCACTTGCTCGACATCTTGAATATCTCGGGGAAATAGTGCGACACCTCGGCCCTTTCCATGTCGATGGTCCCGAACCCCTTGATGCCGGGGGTATCAATAACAAACCCGCCGTTATCCAACTCGATCATCTCGGAAAAGGTAGTGGTATGGGTTCCCATCTGGTGGTAACCGGAGATCTCGCCCACTTTTTGCACCACCTCTCCTTGCAGCGCGTTGATGATGCTCGATTTTCCCACGCCGGAATGGCCGGCGAGCAGCGTCACGTGGCCCCGGGTTATCTCGTCGATCCTATCTAATCCCTTGCTTGTCTCTACCGATGTTTTGATGCACGGGTATCCTATCACCGAGTACAGGTGCACCAGCGCGTTCATGTACTCGGCATCCTCTTCGTCGTAAAGGTCTATTTTATTAAAAACGAGGTAGACGGGCACCGAGTATGCTTCCGCGGTCACGAGGAACCGGTCGATAAACACGGTGGTGGTTTCGGGAAAACGAACGGTAATGCAAAGCAGTGCCCGATCGAGGTTCGCGGCAAGGATGTGCGCGTGCTTGGAGAGGTTGGAGGCCTTGCGGACAATGTAGTTTTTTCGCTCTTCGATGCCGGTGATAAATGCCGAGCCATCGGGATTCACGTCCATCCGTACCCGGTCGCCCACCACCACGGGGCTGGTACTCCGGATACCTTTGAGCCGTAGGTTGCCTTTGGCCCAACACATCAGGTCGTTCCCTTCTTCGTCGCGCACGTGGTAAAGGTTGCCGGTATTCTTTATGACTCGTCCCTTCACCCCCGCCCTGTACCCGCCTGCCTCCCTGGTTGTCAAACTGTTAAAATCTCCTCCTCTTTCGCGGCAAACATCTCGTCTACCTTCTTGATGTATTTATCGTGAACCTTCTGCAGCTCGTTCTCGCCATCTTTTCCCACGTCTTCCGCTAATCCTTGCTTGACCGCTTTCTTTATCTCGTCGATGCCTTCCCGGCGTGCGTTACGGATACTTATTTTAGCCTCTTCGGCTTCTTGCTTGGTCTGTTTCACCAGTTGCTTGCGGCGCTCTTCGGTAAGGGGCGGTATACCCAACCGGATCACCTCCCCGTTATTCTCGGGGGTGATGCCCACCTCGGAGTCTTGAATCGCTTTTTCCACCACTTTCAGCATCTGTTTTTCCCACGGTTGCACGAGGATGGTCTTTGCATCGGGGGTGGTTACCGTGGCCACGTTAGACAACGGGACGACGCTACCGTAATATTCTACTCGGATTCCATCCAAAATGCGCGCGTTGGCACGCCCGGCACGGATACGGGAAAAGGCCTCATCCAGAAATTCGAGGGTCATCTCCATTTTCTCTTCTGCCGCTTGTTTAATCGGGGTTGTTTCCATAACTATCTTTATTTACTGTTGTTCCGGAGCAAAAATAGTGAAAAAATTCTAATTATCCCTCATGTTAGCATGATTAGAGCATAGCCAACGCGGGGTTCTCTGTATTCACGGAGTTTACACGTGCACAAGCGTGCCGATCTCTTCGCCTTCAATCACCTTTTTCAGGTTGCCATACGTGTCCATGTCAAACACCACGATGGGGAGGTTATTTTCCTTGCAGAGGGTAGTGGCTGTAAGGTCCATCACCTTGAGGCCGAGTTGGTACACCTCGTCGAACGAGATGGTGCGAAACTTGGTTGCACTCGGGTCTTTCTCCGGGTCGGCGGTATAGACGCCATCCACCCGGGTACCTTTGAACATGGCATCCGCTTCCAGCTCTATCCCCCGGAGCGCCGAGGCAGTATCCGTGGTAAAGAACGGGTTACCCGTCCCCGCGGCGACGATGACCACCTCGCCTCTTTCTAGCGATTGGATGGCTTTCCACTTGGAGTAGAACTCGCCCACCGGCTCCATGCGGACCGCGGTGTAGACCCGGTTACGTTGGCCGATGGCACTCAAGGCGGAGCTCAGGGCAAGGCTATTGATCACGGTGGCCAGCATCCCCATTTGGTCTCCTTTCACGCGGTCGACTCCCTTGGAGGTACCGCTCACCCCCCTGAAGATGTTACCTCCACCTATCACGATACCCACCTGGATGCCCATCCGGCTCACCTCATGGATCTGGCCGGCATACTCCTGCAGCCGTTTCTCATCAATACCATACTGTTGGCTGCCCATCAGCGACTCGCCACTCAGTTTCAGCAAAATTCGATTATACTTCATATATTGTATTTTTAGACACGTAGCCCAATTGGCACATTAATCACATTAGCCTGGTTCATCAACAAACGCGATCTCCTTGAACGCGTAGCTTCTGTCTTCACCTTCGGCCAGTGTTCTTACCACCAGGTAGCCGGAAGGAAGAACATCCCGGATCATCGCCTGGAACCGGCCGTTTTCATCTTCATACCAATGGTACTCGTTCACCCGGTACAGGTTGAGCATGTACTCGTCCTCGATCGTACTGATCCCTCCCCGTTGAAACTCCCGGTACAGCAAGAAAAACTCCCTCGTGAAAAGTTCAAGCAGCTGTTCTCTATCCTGCTCGACACCGGTAACCTGCCAAAGCGAAACGGGGTTAGGCAAGCCGGCGGGAAACCACTCCTGGTTCACGTTCATACCGATACCGATAACGGAGTTTTCTATGTACCTTCCTCTCAGGTCGCTTTCTATCAGCATTCCTGCTATTTTTTTATCTTTCCAGTAGATGTCGTTGGGCCATTTGACACGGATATCGTCCGCGAACCGGTCGATGGTCTTTTTCACCGCCAGCGACGCGATACGCGAGATAATAAACTGGGCATTGGCTTGCACCTCCCGGGGGTAAACCAAGAGGCTAAAGAGGAGGTTCTTTCCCTTCTCCGAAGTCCAGCTGTTACCCATCTGCCCCCTTCCTTCCGTTTGGAAATCTGCAATAACGAGGGTTCCCTCCTCCAGTTCCTGTTCCCGGAGCAGTTGCCTCATGTAGGTGTTCGTGGAGACGGTCTCTTCCAACCGGATCACCCGGCGATCGTCCGTCGACGGTTCGTTTACATTAGCCATGGTAGTGTAACTGTTGCTTTTTAGACAATTTCTTGACCACCTCCTCCACGGAGTGGTGTATCCACTCTTTCAACTCGTTTACCGGCATATCCCCGTCCGCGTAAATCGTGTTCCAGTAGGTCTTGTTCATATGATAGGCTCCCTCCACGCAGTGGTACCGATCTCGCAATTGAACTACCTTCACGGGGTCGCATTTGACCGAGATGCTCACGCGTTCCTCGTCGGTAGGTATCAACGCGAACATCTTACCCATCACTTTCATCACGATGGTGGTCTCATCGAAAGGAGTGGAGGCTTCCGCACCTTTTATCGACAGGCAATAATCAAACAGTTCTTCTATATTCATAATTCATAGCCGTGTATTCATCGCGCTCGTTAGTCAGGGGGAATTTCCTGGTTGTCTACTCCGGGAAAGATAAAAACGCGTCTTCGATATGTTCCAGCTCGAAGCGCTCGTTGTTCCATACCACGGCCACGATATCGAACCGTGCCGGGCAATCCACGCGATGCATCTTCAGGTAGTGGCTTGCCGCCCTGATCATGCGGCGCACGCGCTGTTTACCGATAAATTCCTCGGGGTAACCCCATGCTGACGAGGTGCGGGTTTTCACCTCCACAAACACGATAAACCCGGCATCCATCGAGATGATGTCGATCTCGTACCCCCGGGATCTCCAGTTTCTTTCCAAGACACGATGCCCTTTCGACTCCAGGTAATTCACCGCGGCCTCTTCTCCTTTCCATCCCAGTATATTGTGTTCTGCCATTCCAAAAGCGCATGAAACGCCCATTGTACATCGTAAAAATACAAAATTAAACCATTAATTTTTCTTTTTGGAGGAAATATTTCGTTTTTTTGTAGCTGCAAAGGGAAAGCGCCACTTTCGGGTAGCAGGAGCGTGCCTTTCGCGAGGATTTCAACGGTCATTGGATGAGAACAAAGAAGAACAATTTGTCCGGCAGAGCAAAGGCGAGAACAAAGAAGGCCGAGTTCATGCTGAGCGAGGAGGAGTACGAGCTGATTCATTTCTACCTGAAAAAGTACAGGATTACCAACCGTTCGCGGTGGTTTCGTGAAACGATCATCGGACACGTGCTGAAAAACATGGAGCAGGACTACCCCACCCTGTTCGAAGAAAACGAGATGCGAAGATGACGCTATTGAACGACGACTATTTCATGCGCCAAGCACTCAAGGAGGCACACGAGGCATTTGATAAGGAGGAAGTACCCGTCGGGGCCGTGATCGTGGTCGACCAACGGATCATAGCCCGTGCCCATAACCTCACCGAGACGCTGAACGACGTCACCGCCCATGCCGAGATGCAAGCGATCACCGCCGCGGCCAACGTGTTAGCCGGGAAATACCTCACCGGGTGCACGCTTTACGTTACCGTGGAACCCTGCCCCATGTGTGCCGGCGCGCTACGCTGGGCCCAATTAGCACGGGTAGTATATGGAGCGGCGGACGAGAAGCGGGGATTTTCCCACGTGTCATCGCACCTCCTCCACCCCAAGACAATGGTCACCGCGGGCGTTATGGCCGAGGATTGTGCCGACTTGATGAAGCTGTTCTTTGCCCGGTTCCGATAATTTACACCTTCACCACTAAACGTTTTCCGTGGAAAACCGTTAATAGAACATAATCAGGATCCTGTTTATCCAGTAGAAACTTGTTGAGGAAGTTAAATCTCAACCTATTCGTCTCGTAACGAGCGCTAAACAGCTCCTAAATACAACATAGCATGGACAGACGATTGAAACAACAGATTGAATTTATTTTAGAGGTCGATAAATTAAAAAACGTGATCCGCAGGAACTACCTGGTGGACGACTCACGCAGGGAAAACACGGCCGAGCACTCGTGGCACTCCATCTTGACCGCCTTGGTCCTGTTCGAATACGCGGAGAACAAGGCGCAGCTCGACCTGCTTCGCATTGTTAGGATGATCGCCATTCACGACTTGGTGGAGATCGAGGCTGGCGACACGTTCATGTTCGACACCGAGGGTAACAAGGATAAATTCAACCGGGAGAACCAGGCTGCAAAAAAACTCTTTACCAAGCTTCCCTACGATCAAGGAAAAGAGTACTATGAATTATGGCTCGAGTTCGAGAAGGAAGAAACACACGACTCCATCTTCGCGGCATCGGTAGACAAGATCATGCCGGTATTGTTGAACACCTATAGCACCGGAATCAGTTGGCGTGAGGCAGAGGTCACTTCCGAGATGGTATTCGAAACACTGGTAGGAATCAAGAAAGGCCCCAAGAAAATTCAGGATCTCCTGAAGGATTTAGTGAAGCTGGCGGAAGAGAAAGAGATCCTCTCGTGAGAACCCGCGTGCCCGGCTCACTGTCACGTTTTAACGAAATGACCCATCAATATTCGTTATTAAACAAACGGTTTCGTTAGAACGTTATATTAGAAGTAGGGGTAACTTCTTTTCTCGCGAGAACAGAAGATTGCTTTATAGAAAAAAATCAAAATAGTATAAAAGACATGAGTAAAAAGAAAATTGCCGTACTGGTAGGTAGCCTACGCGAAGGTTCCTACAACAAAAAATTGGCGCTTGAAATGATAAACATGGCCCCCGAATCGCTGGAGATGGAAATCATCGAGATCGGCCAGTTAGCGCTATATAATGAAGATTTAGACCAGAATCCTCCCGCCGAATGGGTGGAATTCAGGCAAAAGATCAAGGATGCCGAGGGGTATCTCTTTTTCACCCCCGAGTATAACCGATCCATATCGGCGGTTCTCAAAAACGCCCTTGACGTGGGATCGAGACCCTATGGCCAGAACAACTGGGGAGGTAAGCCGGGAGCGATTGTCAGCAGTTCTATCAGCGCGTTGGGTGGTGCTGTAGCCAATCACACCTTGCGCCAGACAATGGTTTTCTTGGACGTTTACACGATGCAACAGCCGGAAGCATACATCGGCAATACCATGTCGCTATTCGACGAGAACAACAAGCTCAAGAGCGAAGATACCCGCGCTTTCCTGAAAAGTTGGGTAGATGCCTTCGCCGCGTGGGTGCAGAAGTTCTAATTCTGTACCTATATACAAATTATTAAAGAGGGTGAATCGCGGAAACGATTCACCCTCTTTTTAATTTAGACTTTGGGTAATTTCCACGGGGAGCGGTAATTTGCCTTGATAAGCCGGTTCGCTTCCAAGTGATCAAACGTGCCGGTCTCGTTATCCCAGTTCAAGCCGGTACCTACACGGCAAGAGATATTGGCCATATGGCTCAGCTTGGCCACCTCAGCACCGATCGCGATATCGGCATTGGGGAGCTCGCGTGACCGCATGCAATCTAACATGTTACCCACGTGCAGGTACAACCCTTTCCCGCTGCCGGTTCGTTGCTCTATCGCCTCCATCCGGAGCGTGTTAGGCTTCCGTTCGTCGTCGCATGGATAGCAATAGGGAAAATTGCGGCTGTTAACGGCCTGCTCGGGTATCACTTCCCAGCCGCGGCGGGTGAGGACAAGCGTGCCGTTCTCTCCAAAGAAGGCAACTCCCTCGCGCAGGTCAAACAACCCGTTCCCAATCCCGCACGCGTGGTCCCATATAATATTAAAATCGGGATACTTGTACGTGACCATGAGGGTATCGGGCGTCTCCATGGCATCATCGGGATAGCCATACTTTCCTCCGGCGCCATACACGTACGACGGCAGCCCCACGTTCATTCCCTTCATGGCATAATCCAGCAGGTGCACGCCCCAGTCGGCCATCAGCCCTCCCGCGTAATCCCAAAAGAAGCGGAAGTTATAGTGAAAGCGGTTTTGATTGTACGCTCGCTCGGGAGCCGGCCCAAGCCACATATCGTAGTCCACTCCCGCGGGAGGTACCGAATCGGGCACCACGGGCAACGTCCACTTGCTGGTTTGGTACGCCCACACCTTCACGGTACGCACGCGACCCAGCTTCCCGCTCTGCACGTAAGCGGCCGCTTCATCCCAGTGGGGATCGCTCCGCTGCCACTGTCCTACCTGCACCACGCGGTTGTACTTCCGGGCTGCTTTCACCATCAGGTCGCACTCCTCGATGGTATTCGCCAGCGGTTTTTCCACGAAAGAGTCCTTTCCTGCCTCGCACGCGGCCACCAGTTGAAGGCAATGCCAATGATCGGGCGTGCCGATAATCACCACGTCCACGTCTTTGTTGTCGATCACCCGGCGCCAATCCTTCACCAGCTGCGGCGGTTTTTTCCCTGTCATTTCTTCCAATTCGGATGCCCGCTGGTAAAGCCACTGGTCGTCCACATCACATAGGGAGACGCACTCGGTACCCGGGTATTGAAGAAAGGTTTTCAAGTTGGTCCACCCTTGGTTACGGCAGCCTATTAGCCCGATTTTAATTTTATTACTCGGGGCCGATTGCCCGAAGACGGAAGAATACGAGCTTCCCATCAAAGGTGCCAAACCCAATCCGGTAGCCGTGATAGCAGATTTTTTCAAGAAAATTCGTCGATCCATATTTTGCGGTATTTATCGTGTTAGTATGAAGCCAAGCTACCGTGCACGAACACGGGCGCTCATGGTTGGTCCACGAAAAAACAAAGATAATAAAGATTAAACAAAATAGGCAGAAATTTCTTTTTTATGCTGAGCACCTTGTCTCCCCTCCCTTCTGGCTCCTAGTGGCAAAGAGTAAATGAACAGCACTTTCAAGTCAACCCGTGCAGTATTCCTCCATCAATCGGAAGGGTGATCCCGTTCACGGAGCGGGCCTGGTCGGAACAGAGGTAGGTGACCAAGTCGCCCAGCTCCCGGGGGTCCATGTAGCGCTCGTGGGGAAAATTGGCGATTGCCTTTTGCTCGTAGGACTCCACCGTGATGCCCTCCTCTTTCGCGCGTGCCTCCATGAGTTGAGTTACCCGGTCTGTCCTGAAATAACCCGGTGCTATATTATTGATGGTAATCCCTTTCCCGATCAACTCCTTGCTGATGGTCTTGGCATAGCTCACCACGGCGGAGCGGAAAATATTCGACAGCACCATATTGGGAGCAGGCTCCTTCACGGTGACGGAGGTGATGTTAATGATTCTCCCCCACCCCTGCCGTTCCATGTAGGGCAAGCACAAGCCGATCATCCGGATGTTGTATTTCAGCACCGAGCGGTAGGCTTCGTCCAGATCCGCTTCCGAGATATCCCGGAATGTCCCCGGTTTCGGGCCACCCGAATTGTTGATCAGGATATCCACTCCCTCGAAACGTTCCACCGCAGCTTGAACCACCCGCTTGTTGTCGTCTTCACTGCTCATGTCGGCTACCAGTGCCAATACCTCTACCCCGAGCGACTCGATCTCCATGCGCGTGTTTTGAAGCGCTTCCTCGTTACGGGCACAGAGCACGATATTGGCTCCTTCGCATGCCAGCGAAAGCGCGCACGCCTTCCCCAACCCTTTACTACTCCCGCCTATCAAGGCTGTTTTTCCTTTTAGATTGAAATCCATAACGAGTGATTTATTCTTGTTTATACCATTAAATTTTACAGTCCGCGCCCCTTGTTGCTAATGAACCGAACAGGATTCACCTATTAATAACGCTCAACGGGAAAGGATGTTTTTCTTTTTTCGTATCTTTGCCTCTTAAAACAATTCCTACTCGAATTATGTCAAAACGATTTAAACGCACGCTCATTACTTCTGCACTGCCCTACGCGAACGGTCCGGTTCATATTGGCCATTTGGCGGGGGTATACGTTCCTGCTGATATCTACGCCCGCTACCTCCGGCTTAAAGGGGAAGAGGTCCTTTTTATTGGTGGTTCCGACGAACACGGGATCCCCATCACGCTCAAGGCGCGAGCCGAGGGAGTAACCCCTCAGGATATCGTGGATCGCTACCACGAGCTCATCAAGCAATCGTTTGAAGCGTTTGGCATCACGTTTGACATATACTCCCGGACCACCTCGGGAATTCATCGGCAGGTGGCATCCGATTTTTTCCGCACGCTCTACGACAAGGGTGAGTTCACGGAACAGGAGAGCGAACAGTATTACGACGAGGAAGCGAAGCAATTCTTGGCCGACCGGTATATCGTGGGCACCTGTCCCCACTGTGGGAACGAAAAAGCGTATGGCGACCAGTGCGAGCAGTGCGGCACCTCCCTCAGCCCGTCCGAGCTGGTAAACCCGAGGTCCATGCTTAGCGGGAGCCAGCCGGTGATGCGCGCGACAAAGCATTGGTACTTACCACTCGACAAGCACGAATCGTGGCTGCGCCAATGGATACTGGAGGATCATAAAGAGTGGAAGGCCAATGTATACGGCCAGTGCAAGTCGTGGCTTGATTTGGGGTTACAACCGCGGGCAGTAAGCCGCGACCTCGATTGGGGCGTACCTGTTCCCGTGGAAGGCGCCGAGGGAAAAGTACTGTATGTTTGGTTTGATGCCCCCATCGGCTATATCTCCAACACCAAAGAACTTTTGCCCGACAGTTGGGAGAAGTGGTGGAAAGACGAGGAGACCAAGCTGCTCCATTTCATCGGGAAAGACAACATCGTCTTTCACTGCATCGTCTTCCCCGCGATGTTGAAAGCAGAAGGCTCTTATATCCTGCCGGAAAACGTACCGGCAAACGAATTCTTGAACCTCGAAGGCGATAAAATATCCACCTCGAACAACTGGGCGGTGTGGCTGCACGAGTACTTGGAAGAGTTCCCGGGGAAACAGGACGTGTTGCGCTACGCGCTCACCGCCAACGCACCGGAAACCAAAGACAACGATTTCACTTGGAAAGACTTTCAATCGCACAATAATAACGAGCTGGTGGCCGTGCTCGGGAATTTCGTGAACCGGGCGATGGTGCTCACCAAGAAGCATTTCGAAAATAAAGTGCCGGCAGTAGGAGAACTTACCGAGTACGACCTGGAGACCATGGCCGAGGTGAAAAAGGTGAAACAAGCGGTGGAGTACAACTTGGAACATTTCCATTTCCGGGAGGCACAAAAGGAGGCGATGAACCTCGCGCGTATCGGGAACAAGTACTTGGCCGATACCGAGCCTTGGAAAACCGCCAAGAACGACATGGAACGGACGGCGACCATCCTGAACCTCGCGCTCCAGATTACCGCCAACTTGGGCATCGTGTTCGAACCGTTCCTCCCTTTTTCATCCAGCAAGATCCGGCAATTTATCCGTGCAGGCAAGTTAGAATGGAACGAGCTGGGCAGCTTTGACCTGCTCCCACAGGGGCATGTATTGGGAGAAGCTTCCCTCCTCTTCGAGAAGATCGAGGACGAAGTAATCGAGCACCAAGTAGAAAAACTCCACAACACGAAAAAAGGCAATCAAGCCGTGAAGTACAAGGCCCAACCGGTGAAAGAAAATATCCAGTTCGACGCCTTCGAGAAACTGGATATCCGGGTGGGTACGGTCTTGGAGTGCGAAAAAGTGCCCAAGACCGATAAGCTGCTCCGGTTCCTGTTGGACGACGGGTTGCAAAAACGCACCATCCTCTCCGGGATTGCCGCGTGGTACCCCAACCCATCAGAACTCGTGGGCAAGCAGGTGTGCTTTATCGCCAACCTGGAGCCGCGTAAGATGCGGGGGGTCCTCTCCGAGGGAATGATCCTCTCGGCCGAGAATAGCGACGGTTCCTTGGCGTTAATCTCTCCCACGGAAATGGTACTTCCCGGCAGCCGGGTAGTGTAGTGTAAAATGCTCGTGAGCGAGCGTATGGCTCAATCGCGTGGCACGAGAATAGCGGGGAAGGCACCCTGCTTAACCTTTAAAAATCAAAGCAGATGAGACTTGTAGTTAACAGGTTACCAAACCGGTTGCACCCCGATTTCAAACGAGTGATCGTGCAATTCTTTGATATCGGCCCGGAGCGTACGGCCGACCTGATACAGAAAGTGGTGCGGATGGACGAGCAGACCGCCCGTGAAATATTAACCCAGACCCTGAGGGAGTTCTCCCGTAGGCATCGGAACCTCACCTACACCTATAAAAATAACTACCAACGAGCGGTGCAAGTCGCGGGAGGTGAAATAGAAGAGTTGGAAACAATTAGCAACGATAAAAAAATGCTGATTGGCTCTTACCTCTCCAAAGAGTATTCCATCAGCGCGGCGGCATTTTTTAACCCGTCGATGGTGGAGTCTCCCGATCAAACGGGACTGGAGGAGGGTTCCAAGCGGGTAAACATCAGCTTCCGCGCGACCGGCGAAGGTCATATCTCGAGCATCGTGTTCCACACCGGCGTGATCAACCGAAACAACGAAATCCATCTTGAAAAAGCCGGCCGCCACGTGGATGAACCGGAAGCAGTGAAAAGGCATCTTTACGAGAAGAAGATGACCGAGGAGAAACTCCAAGAGATGGAGGTAAAGCAAGAGATTATAGATGCGGTACTGGGCCCGTTAAACGACACGTTCGTCTACGGGGAATTACTTGGCTCGTCACTGAATGTCTTGAAAGACCCCTCGCTCAACGAGGAGGAACGTAGGGCGGTGGAGCAGATTGTATGGTTGGGCGACTCGCACTACCAAATAACTTTTTCGCGGGACACTCATCTCTCGGAACGGGTGATCTTCCCGATCTCTTATACCGAGCAAAAGGGAATCGAGGATGCCCGGTTTGTTCGCTTCGTGAACGACGAGGGGAAGGTCACCTATTACGCCACCTATTCGGCATACGACGGGTACACCATCCTGCCCAAGCTGATCGTGACGGAGGATTTTTGCTCGTTCGAGGTGAAGCCTTTGCACGGCCGGGGAGCGCAAAACAAGAACCTCGCCCTCTTCCCGAGGAAGATAAACGGGAAATACGCCATGTTGTCGCGTATCGACGGCATCAACAGTTATATCGGTTTTTCGGATCATATCCATATCTGGGACGACCCCATCAAGGTACAGGAACCAAAGTACCCGTGGGAGTACATCCAGTTGGGGAACTGCGGTTCACCCATCGAGACCGATGAAGGATGGCTCGTGATCACGCACGGCGTGGGGCCCATGCGGCAATATTGCTTGGGGGCCATGCTCTTGGATTTGGACGATCCCACCAAAGAGATCGGGCACCTGAAAGAACCCTTGCTCGCACCCAATAACGAGGAGAGGGAAGGGTATGTTCCCAACGTGGTTTACTCCTGCGGGGCACTTATCCACAACGATACTTTGATTGTCCCCTACGGTACCTCCGACACCGGTGCGGCCTTCATGACAATCGACCTCGACACGCTGCTTCATAGGATTATAAAATCCTGATTTAACAGCTAATTATTTTGACTTCCACTATTTAGTGACCCGTTTACGATTTATAGGCTATCTGATAAATAACTCGCTACGCTCAAACAGCTTATCAGATCGCGCCTATTGCATCGTACGGGTACCCCACGAAATAGTTATAGGTCTTATAATTAGCTATTAAAGTCCGAGTTTTGTTTTGTAGGCTTCACGCTTCTATAAACAAGGAATAGAGCAGTGAGCAGCATGATAACCAGCGCGGCATAGGCAATCGCGTCGGTAGTCTTGATGCTGGGCGGATCAAACCGGAACTCAACGGTGTGGACGCCTTCGGGGATCACGAGTGCCCGCAAGGCATAATTTACCCGCAACATCTCGACCCGTTCTCCGTCGATGGTAACTTGCCACCCTTTAGGGTAATAAATTTCCGAGAAGACAGCCAACTCCTCTTTTTTAGCATCTACCGTGTAAGTAATAAAGTCGGAGTCATAGTCGGCGAGCACGACAGAAGAGAGCGAGTCGGCAGGTGAAGGTTGAAACCCCTCCAATACAGCTGCAAACCGGTTATCAACCACCGCTTCCCTCCTAAGGTCGATAACTCCTAATGCTTGGATCTCCTCATCAGCGCTCTCCACGAAACGAATACCGTCCACGAACCAAGCATTTCCCATCGCGTGCGGGTTCTCCACGGGAAGAGTACCTCCACCCTGGCTCGGCATGATCACCCACTTCGCGTTCAGCATGTTCAGTACCTCGAACCCGCGAACATCTACGGAATCCAACGCCCCGCCCGTCTCGATAATGGCCTGCTGGAGTACCGGCATCTCTTGGGAAAGGTGCACGTCGATCAGGTCCTGGTAGCGACGAAGTTTCGCCGCGTGATAGCCTCCGATTACCTTGTGGTAGTAAGGAGTAACTCCATCGTTAAAGGTGCTGGTGGCCATGTTCAACACCCGGTAATACTTCGTGGTATCCTGCAAGATGAATTCGTCGGTGGCCGACATCGCGAAAAGCTGCTGCTGGTTGCTATCCGGCACGAAATCGCCGTCGTTCAGGTAGCGTTTGTTCACTCCCCACATGTCCACGAGGCACAGCACCAGCACCCCGGTGATCAACCATTCCGGTTTTATTTTTTTATCCAGGAACAGCCAAATCAACCCAACCCCGATCAGCACGATAAAGAAGCTACGCCAAGCATCCGCGGTGAAAACCGACACCCGCATCTCGGTAAGGTTGGCCAAGAAGGGCTGCAGGTGTTCCGCGGGAAGTGCCTGCTGGAAGGCCTGCATCTCCGACATCGAGACAAAGGAGGAGAAAAAAAGTTTGGGCGCGAGGGCAAACAGCAACGCGACTCCCCCGGTAACACCCAAGCTGATATAAAGCGGTTTTTTATTGGTTTTGAGCGAATCCGGCCTCGCTACCAACTCCTTCACGGCAAGGGCTGCCAACAGGGGGATGCAGAACTCGGCCACCACCAGGATGGAAGAGACCGCCCGGAACTTGTTGTACATGGGCACGTGATCGATAAAGAAATCGGTCAGCCCCATGAAGTTCTTTCCCCACGAGAGCAAGATCGAGAAAATGGTTCCTGCCAGCAGCGCCCATTTCACCGGCCCTTTCACGATAAAAAGGCCCAGTACAAAGAGCGTGAGCACGAAGGCACCCACGTAGACGGGCCCCGATGTACCGGGTTGCTCTCCCCAGTACTGCCCAATCTGCTGGTATATCTCACGGTACTCCGGGCGGGCTTTGCTCATCGCTCGCTCGTTTTCGGACAAGGGCACAGACGCCCCTCCCTTGGTATTGGGTACCAGCAACGTCCATGTTTCACCAACTCCGTAGCTCCAAGCTGTGATATAGTCTCGTTCCAGCCCGTCGCTGGTTGTATTGTTTTGAACGGGTTGCTTCAGTTCCGATCCCCCGCGCATGGTCTCTTTCGAGTACTCGTAGGTATGATAAAGGTTGCTCGCGTTCGCGGCGACACCGATCACTCCCGCCACGAGCAATACCCCGGTGGATTTCAAAAAGCGAGGTACCTCCTTTTTCCGAATCGCGTCCACGAGAAAAGCGATCCCGATAAAAATCATCACGAACAAGAAGTAGTAACTCATCTGGATGTGATTAGACGAGATCTGGAACGCCGTGAAGACCATGAACAGAAGCCCCCCCTGCAAATATTTACCGCGGTACGCGTATATCATCCCGGCAATCGTGGGCGGGATGTACGCGAGGGTCACGAACTTCCAGATATGCCCTGCCGCGATCAAGATAAAAAAGTAGGATGAAAAAGCCCATATCACGGCTCCCAACCCGCTAAGCAAGGGAGAGGCCCTGAAAGCCCTCATCAAGATATAGAACCCCAGCAGCATGATGAACAGCAACTGCACGTAATTCGGCAAGAAAAGGGAGTAGGCTTTCTTGGCTGCATCCTGCGGTTTGGAAGAGTCGTAGGTAGGGCTCATCTGGTAGGAAGGCATCCCGGCAAACATGGAGAGGTTCCATCGTGTTCGTTCCCCATCATGCCGCTCCATGTAGTCGCGTTGCTCCTGTCCTTGCCCGATAGCCGCCAGGGAGTCGTGTTGCACCACGACCCTCCCGTCTAACACTGCCGGAACAAAATAGATAAACGATACCAGGATAAAGGCCGCGATCACGATCAGATCGGGAAGAAATTTCTTGAACGATTCGGAGTTTTTCATTTCGCTTGTTGTTCATTTATATTGGACTATTCTTCGCCATGGCCTCGAGCAAACAAGTTTGTTATCTACACGACCGACTTCACCGAATAGTTGCGGTCGTGTGAAATGCCGACCGAGACCACAAATTTACATGTTTTATTTATCAAAACCACACCAGACGTTAAAAATGAGATTACTCTTCTCTTTTAAGAGCAAAGAGCCCTGATTTGTTTTTTTAACATAAAGAGGTGCAGCTTTTTTACTTTCTTCGCGTCTTACAAGATATATAGAGTAAAATTCGAGTCTTTTTAAATAATTAAAAATCAAACTTTCATGAAACAAGCATGCAGTTCATTAATCCGTATGAAAAAATCAATCATCCTCTTTTTAGTAGTATTGTTTAGCCTTAGCGTATACCCACAACAGCCCGGCAAGGTAACCCTTGAATGGGGATCAGGAAAAGAACAAGTCAAGCTAAACGAGGTGAAACTGAATTTAGCCACCACCATTTTCGGTTCTTATCCCGAAGTTTCTTACGAACGCGTATTGGACAGCGATATGAGTGTCGGGGTATCTGCCGGGGTAGGCTTGGCCGATGAGTATAGCCTCAATTTTGCCCTGATCCCCTATTTCAGGTGGTTTTTTGGCGGATCGCACGAGGCCTTACAAAAATACGGGGCCGGTTTTTACTTAGAAGCAAACGGGGCTTTCTTCTCTCGAGAGTACCAAGATTTTGATATTTACGACAACTACTCGAGCACGACTACTTCGGAAATCGGAACAGGATTGGGATTAGCGATCGGTTGGAAGTACCTCACCAAAAATAACTGGGTAGGTGATTTCTATCTTGGTGCAGGAAGAGATTTCACGAACGATGGTGCCTACCCCCGTTTCGGCATTTCTATCGGCAAACGGTTTTAGACGTATACTCCAACGTATCATTACGTGAACAATACCGGAACGTTAAACGTTCTGCATCTACATAATTAAGCCAAAATAACCAAAAAATTATGAGAAAAGAAATCATTTTAATCGTCATGGTGATTGCCATGTTGAGCAGTTGTAACGCGAATAAACGGGGTAACAACACCCGCTCGAGTGGAATAGAAGTAGCCGATCCGGCTCACAACAGCCGGAATTCGCTCGACTGGGCGGGGGTATACAAAGGATTGACACCCTGTGCTGATTGCCCGGGAATAGAAGACGAAATTCGCCTGAATGAGGACCTCACCTATGAAAGGCTTATGGTCTACTTGGAGAGTGGCGACAGCCGTTTTTCGGACCACGGCCGCTTCGAGTGGGATGAAAGCGGGGGCAAGATCAGGCTGACCAGTGCCAACTCGCCGGATCAACCCGGCAATTGGTTCCGAGTGGGTGAGAATCATCTCACGATGCTCGATATGGAAGGGAATCCTATTGAAAGTAACATCCCGGAAGAAATGTATATTTTTCAAAAAATAGACCTCGATCATGTCGTTGCCGAGAAATACTGGAAGCTGGTCGAGTTAAACGGGAAAACCATCTCGCCCGTGGAAGAAGGCCAACGTGAAGCCCATTTTATCCTGAAGAACCAAGACAACAGGGTTACCGGTAACACCGGGTGCAACATCATGAACGGCAGCTACTCGTTATCGGGAGAAAATGGCATCAGCTTTTCGCCGATGGCAACCACCCGGATGGCATGTATTGGCATTGAATACGAACAAGAGTACTTGAACGTCTTTGAGGATTGCGATGGGTATACTATTCAAAACGACACCCTCACGTTAAGCAAGGAAGAGGTACCACTGGCCCGGTTCGAGGCAGTCTACCTCCGATAACAATCCCCTGCCCAAGCATTCTTAATTAAGGATCATTTTCTACATAGTTCCCGAAAAGCGCACCACTGGCAGTTTTTCGGGTTCTTTGTTTGCGTGAACGGAACTGCAGGATCGAAAATTTCTTCGAGGAGCGCGTCAAAATGCTCTTTAAACTCCGGAAGATAAACGGATATATCGTCAATGGGGTGCTTATCGAACCGTATCGCAGGATCAAAATCGTTGTAAATCGCGCGAAGGTAATAGACCGCGGGGGAAACCCGGGCGCCCGGATTCTCGATCAGGTAGAACAAGCCATACACGAACAGTTGCAAGATTTGGTACGGGCGGTTATTTTTCGAAGCATCGAACAGTTGCGCTATCTCCTTGAACTCGGTAGATCCCCTGCCCGTCTTGTAATCAATGATACGATGCACCTCGTTCATTCGATCTACCCGGTCGATACTTCCCTTGAAATTAACCTCCAGCGAATCGCTCACCCGGTACGGTGGATTAAACCGGTATTCCGAGTCCACGTACTCGAAAGGGGTAAATTGCCGATCTATCTTGAGCGTCTGCTTCACGTAACTTCTCAGGATTTCCGCCACCAGGTAGTGTTGCCCTTCTAACGGGTATTGCTTTGTTTCGTCTTTGAAATAGTAACGCGCGAAGGCTTTCTCAAGAGCCTCGGTCAGTAGCTTCTCGTTCTTGACGATCTCGTTAAGCACGTCGGGCGTCACCGTCTTTCCCTTGTACCGGTTATAGATAATTTCCATGACCCGGTGAAAAATTGAGCCAAACACGTCGGCTTCCACCGACTCTTGCACCTCGTCCTCCAGAGAAAGGCCCTCCACCGCGGTGAAATAGAACTGCAGCGGGCAATTGATGTAATTATTGATCAGTGACGCGGAGAGGAACGACTCTCCACCCCGCTTGAACGCATCCAATTTCCGCATCACTCCCGGGGTTTTGGATACCAAAACGGGAGGAATCTCGGGGGCTGCCACGTCGTACGCTGCTACCCGCTCTGCAATCTTGAAATGGTCGGGATAAAGATACTTCAATTGGTAAAAGTAACGGCTTATCTCGCCTGTCTGCATCTCTTCGGAGCGGGTATCGTAGAGCAGGAATACCCGCTTTGCCCGGCTAATCATCCGGTAGAAATGGTAGGCATAGGTACTGTCCTGATGCTCCCGGGTAGGCAGCCCGAACCCTTGCCGCAACGTGTACGGGATAAACGAGCTGGTCGTGCTTCGCGAAGGGTATACCCCCTCGTTGACCGAGAGAATGATGAGGTTTTCGAAATCGATGGCCCGTGTCTCCAACACCCCCATCACCTGCAAACCCGACAAGGGTTCGCCGCTAAAAGCGACACTAATCCCGTGCGTCAACTGCTTAAAGAGACGGAAATAGGTCTCTACCGACATCTTAGCATCTCCTCCATGCAGGCTATCTTCCAGCCGGGTAATCGTTTTGTAACATTGGACGATGAACTCCCTCTCCAGATCGATGGCGCGAGTACTCCCTTCCGCACGTTCTTCGTCAGGCTTCTCTTCGTCTCGCTTATCTCCATCCCATTTCTTTTCAGTTAGGCTATTATAGAGTGAGGTAAGAATTGTTTGCAAGTAAATACCAATCTCTTGCCAGTGGGTTATCGGCGTGAAAACCTGCTTCAATAACGGGTGTGGTGGAATGTCCGACAGGCTGACCAAGCTCCGGTTGTAGGCGACAATTGTTTGTCTCAAGGTTGCTGCCTCCGCCGGGGCAGAAAGAATCACCAGGGGGTGGCTTAGCAATGCTTTTACATGGCGATGGTAAAACAGTGCTTCCCCTTCTTTCTCCCGTATGTTTTGCTGGAGGCGGGCAACCAACTCCACGAGGAGTGCCACCGAAGAGTTGGAAAGAGCGTACCCCATGGTCACGTTTATTTTTCCGAACTCTTCCGGAATGGAATAGAGCACCGGCATCAACAGGCTTTCGTCCGGTAAAACCACGGCCGTTTTAATCGCCTCGTCGGCATCCGGGATTTCACCCGACTCGATCAATCTCGAAAGGAGCTGTGCCACCTGCTTGGCCTGTCCTACCCCCGATGGGATCCCGATCGCCTCGATGGTTGTCTTCTCCTTGGAAACATAGCGTTCTTCCACCCTTTGCGACTCCTCTCTGATTTCGCGTATAGTTTCCTCTTCGTCGCGATCGGGTATCCCGTTCAATGAGTGGCGCGAAGGGAAGCGGGTAAGGTTCTCCTCCACCCATTTCGATGCCCGGTTCCGTGAGTCATGCACGAAAGGCGACTCGTAATCCCAATAGAAATCAGCAACATCACTGTTTTTCAGGTGTATCAGCAGCGCTGTCTCCGAAGGCGTTAACGCGTTCAATCCCACGAAAACATAATTCCCTTCGTTAAGTCCGTCCATCTCGCCCCTTCTCGCTCGTTCCGCTACTTCCCGGAATATCATTCCCTCGTACGCTTGCCCTCTATCTCTCGCTGCTTGTCGGAATGAAGAATAAAGCTCGTACAGCACCTCCCATGTCTCCTGAAACTTTTCCTTCGCTTTATTTCCTTCTGCCGGCATGAAATGCGACCAAAAACGTCGTATAGCCTCCACCTGTTGATCAGAGAGGTGGCTCATATCGTCGTCCAACGACCGGTAATCATACACGTTGCGGAACAGGTCACGTGCATCCACCAGGTATTTATCCACATCATTAAAATCGTTGAGTAGCATCTCCCCCCAGTAGAGAAAATCATCGAAGGACTCGCTTGAACCGCTAATTTTACCGTATAGATCATAGAGCAATACCAACATCTCGATTTTCTCCCCCGCCCGATAGGGCGAAAGCGACTCGAATAGCTCTTGAATCGTCAACATCGATGGCGAGAAAAGGGGTTTCCCCGCGATCTCGGCGAGGTACTTTTGAAAGAAAATCCCCGCCCGGCGGTTCGGGAACACGAACGTGCAGGTATATAGCCGATCGCCATATTGCTCGTGAAAGATCTCTGCTATTTTATACAAGAACGGCTTCATGCAAGGTCGATCGTCGCGATAATTTTGTTATTTTTCCCCATTTGTCGGTTCTCCTTTCAATGGCAAATATACGAACATTTTCGATCTCCTCACTTTATCATTATAAGAATCAAGAAGTATCTATCTTCATTTTAGTCCTGAACCTCTTTCGAAATCGAAACACGAAATTGAATTAAAAATATTCTTTTTGGAATATTCCTCTTTTGTTTATTTTTTTTAGTAATTTGCACCCGATTTGGAGTTTTCTACTGCATGCCTGCTATTAAGTTTTCACATATCGCTTCCACGTACAACGAATATCTGGATCCCCTTTATTCGTACGCTTTGCACTTGGGCTTCGACGAGCAAACCGCGATGGATGCTATTCACGACGTCTTTTACAAGCTCTGCATCCACCACTCCTCGCTGGACGAGATAGGCAACCTTAAATTTTATCTTTTCCGCTCGTTACGCAACAGGCTTATCGACTTGAAACGCACCAACAGGGAGTCCCCCGGCCTCCTATCACCCGAGGAGGGCATGGATGATCAGCTGCCGTTTCATTTGAGCGTAACGGTTGAAGATGAATTTATCATGAAAGAGGACTCCGAAGAAATTCGACAGAAAGTGGAAAAGGTCCTGAACCGGTTGACCGACCGCCAGCGAGAAATCATTTTTTTGCGTTATATCCAGGAATGCAGTTACGAAGAAATTTCCGAAATTATGCAAATCTCCATTGCCGCCGGCCGAAACCTTGTCAGTAAGTCGATTGCCAAGCTAAGGGTAGCCACGTTAACCATCACCTTGCTTCTGCTGTTTATTCGATGAGGAGTCACTACACTCTTTAATGTTAAAATTAATTTCTCTTTCAAAAAGGGATGATATTTTCATTCTTTGTTCGTCTTTATTATAGAGGCGTCCCTTGATGGGAATAAAAATACACGAATGTTCATGCGATTAAAAACAGAAAATAATAGTTTTATCCGGTTTCTCAAAGATGAAAAATTTATCGAGTGGAAACTATTTC
>ERZ1032852.136-NODE-136-length-21140-cov-12.174105_pt1 | contig 21140 bp, 15 predicted proteins | sample MGYA00516689_ERZ1032852 | MGnify/ENA primary metagenome ERZ1032852 (study PRJEB33719, sample SAMN04262499) | wastewater metagenome | biome: rural village; feature: composting latrine chamber; material: composting feces with ash | place: El Salvador | collected...
CCGCGACCCTCAGCTTGGAAGGCTAATGCTCTATCAACTGAGCTACTTCCGCAATAATCCTAAAATACTCTTTTCTACCCTATAATAATTGAATAGCAATTGTAAATTGGATGTTGGTTTTTAAGTGGGCAGTGATGGATTCGAACCACCGTAGGCGTACGCCAGCTGAGTTACAGTCAGCTCCATTTGTCCACTCTGGTAACTGCCCTTTTAAAAAACCTGTTCCTTTATTTATTTGAAATCTCTTTTCTAGTTATTTCAAATTCTTTTGAGCCTCTTGTCGGATTCAAACCAACGACCTACTCATTACAAGTGAGTTGCTCTATCACTGAGCTAAAGAGGCAAATTTCCTTTTCAATTTTTCAATCATCGATATCGTATATCGAGGAAACGGCTGCAAAGATAGATATTTTTTTCAATAAACAAAAAAAAGTGTCAAAGAAAATCATTTCTTCGACACTTTTAATATCATTTTGCCCAATCAACTATACTTAAGAGATAGTTTTGGAGAAGATAAGTAGCAGTTATATTCTACAAAGGATGATACTCTACAAAAGCTTCGATAGCCTCATAAGATGCCAAGCCAAGCTTTTCGTACAATTGAGCGGTAGCCCTGTTTCTATCTTCCGATCGTTGCCAAAACAATCGCTCATCAGCACCTAAAAACGGAGCATTCTCCATTTGCGATTGATGTTTTAGAATTGAGTTGCGCTTTTGACGTAGTTCTTCGGGTGAAAGCGGCACAGCCATCTCTATATGGTCAATTTCCCACTCCATCCAAGCTCCTCTATACATCCATATACGGCAATCTTCCATCCAGTCATCTTCTTTCATTAAGTCTACAGCTGCAAATATTGCGTCTAAACACACTTTGTGTGTTCCGTGTGGATCTGCCAAATCGCCTGCTACAAACATTTGATGTGGTTTGATGGTCTCGATAAAATCTTTTACAATATACACATCCTTTTCAGATATTGGGTTTTTTTGCACCCTGCCAGTATCATAAAATGGGAGGTCGAGAAAATGCACATTTTCGTCGGGTATACCCACATAACGAGTTGCAGTGCGTGCCTCCTCTCTACGAATACTACCTTTGATGAAAAGAATCTCTTCTGGGTCTATATCATCTTTTGTTTTCTCGTGCATCAAATAATGCAAAAGATTGTTGTATTTATCTCTCAACTCGGTGTTGTTTGGATCGAACTTCTTACGAAGATTTTTAACAAGCGACATGTAGCGAATAACATCTTCATCGCCCACTGCAATATTTCCAGATGTTTGATAAGCAACATGCACCTCGTGGCCTTGATTTACCAATCGCTGGAAAGTTCCACCCATCGAGATAACATCATCGTCGGGATGAGGACTAAATATAATTACCTTTTTTGGATAAGGATTTGCACGCTCTGGTCTGTTAGAGTCATCAGCATCAGGTTTCCCACCGGGCCATCCAGTAATGGTGTGTTGCAAATCATTAAATATTTTAATATTCACATTGTATGCCGATCCATAAAGGGCAAGTAGTTCGTTAAGTCCGTTATCGTTATAGTCTTTGTCGGTCAACTTAAGGATGGGCTTGTCTACTATATCGCAAAGCCAAACAATGGCACGACGGATAAGTTGATTTGTCCAATCGCAACTTGTTACCAACCACGGATAACTAATTCTTGTGAGTTGATCGGCTGCTGAAACATCTACTATTACCTTCACATTAGGATGCGATTGTAACAATGAAGCTGGAATAGCATCAGTTACAACACCTTCAACCATTGTCTTCACACTTTCAGCTTTGTTTTCGCCCCATGCAATAAGGGTTATCTTTTCTGCCTCTAGCATATCAGCCATCCCCATAGTGATAGCGCTTAAAGGAACATTTTCGATAGAGCCGAAAATAAGCCTTGCATCATCGATAGAGTCACTATCCAAAACCACCAAACGTGTTTGTGAGTAGATGTTACTTCCTGGCATGTTGAAACCAATATTCCCTTTGTTGCCAAGACCCAACAACAGATAGTCTAATCCACCAAATTTTTCTAAATCTGCGCTAAATCTTTCACAAGATTGCAAAATTCCATCTTTCTCAACTGTTACATCAGGCGAGTAGATATTCTCTGGCTTAATATCGATATGATTTAAAAGAGCCTCTTTAAGCGAGTTAAGATTACTATGAGTATCATCTACATAAGGGTAATATTCATAAGTGTTGAAGACAATCAAGTTTTCGAAACTCACATTATCTTCTTTATGCATGCGTACCAACTCTTCATAAACAGACAGGGGCGACATTCCACCAGGCAAACCCAAAACAAAAGGTTTGTTTTTTTTCTCATGCTCTCGCATTCCCTCCACTATCTCTCTTGCAGCTTTCGAGGAGCCTTTTCTTATACTCTGATAAATACGTGTTTTTATCTTCTCATAACGAGTTAATGCCGAATCTTCGAAGGCGTTTGCTGGACGATAGAGGTTTAGAGGAATACGCTCTAAACTAATTTGTGAACTTAAATCTAATCTCATATAAATATAAAATATTTTAATTTGTTATTTAACGTGGTTATGCATCTATTTAGTAGTCAACCATTATTACCATTATAGTTAATAGCAACGATGATATGAAACATTTTTAATCATATCACCCACAAAGATAAACAATTTAATTAAATAACACTTCAAATACTATCAGTTAGATTTGGCTTCTTCGGCTGCTATTTTTGCATCTTGTTTACGCGTTACTATAGAGTAAATAATAAGTGCGACAGCCGAAATAGCACCAATTGCAGCAAAGTAATACCAAATATGGTGTGCATTGGCAGTAGCAGCTGAGTATGATACTTTGTCTAATACACCATTAGCATCGGTAAAGAGACGTGGGTGTGGCAAATATTTTTCTAATAAAAAGCCCGACACTCCAAATGCAAACAAGAATGAGAAGAAAGAGTGTAGATGACTAAACCCTAAATAGAGACCCTCTTCCCCCTCGGGTGCTTGCAAAGAGAAATACTCTAGATAGCGTGGCGATATAAAACACTCGGCAATTGCCTGCATAGCAATACCAACAATCATTAACAATGAAACAGGATGCATGCCTAAAATAGCAATTTCAGGATTGAACATATTGCCCAAAGACATCACTACTGCCGATAGTGGAATAATAAACATACCCACCATCATAGAATTGAGTGCAGTTTTTTTCTGCATAAGAGAGGTAATAAGATTAACGAATACCAAAACTACCAAAGGATTCACATTGGCATACCATCCTGGTGATGCTCCTTCGCCAATCAAGCGGATAACATACTTGGGCATAGTAGCATACATTTGGCTCTGTATCATCCAAAAACCACTAATAATAAGCATTAGCAACATTAAACGAGCGTTTGTTGCTACTTTTAGTAAACCACGTCCAAGTTCACCAAAGCTTTTTCCCTCACCTTCAGTTTTGGCTGTGCGATAGAAAAAGATAACTAGAATCAACGCTAAAAAAGTCATTAATGCAGCAAAATAGTTAAGATAAACCAATCCTTGATTTCCCATGCTTTGACGCAGTGGATCTACCACTGTTTTACCTGTAAATGCACCAATGTTTACCATCATATAAAAAATGGCATATCCTTTGGCTCTATTTTCTGAAGTTGTTTCACGAGCAATTGTACCCGATATAACGGCTTTAATAAATGCTCCACCTATCACAACAAACACCAATACAGGAGCTATAGACCATTGCAACCAGCTCTCGGTGAGCCCTGTAAAGTTTGTAGTCATTCCATATTTAACTAGCCCTGCGCTTTCAAGCAAAGTAGGCAAAACACCCAATCCGGCATAACCAATAGTGAGCAGAGTAAAAGCTAAAATAATGGATGCTCTAAATCCAATTCGGTCTGCATAAGCGCCAGCAAATGTGGGCAATAGATAGAGTGATGCCGAAAATACTCCGGCTACTAACCCTGCTTGTACGTCTGAAAACCCCCAAACGTCAGACAAGTAGAGGGTGATTACAATAAAGACAGCGTAATAGGCTAAGCGTTCTAATAGCTCAACAATATTGGCTGTCCAAAAGGCTCTCGAATACTTCATTATTGAAGTATTTAACTTCTTGATCATTGCTAAAAGTTTAAATAGTTTTATTACGTAATTTCAATTTGTGAGCAAAGATAACAAAATATCTCACCCTAGTTTATCAATTTTAAGGGATTAATTTAATTACTGAAGAGTTTGCTAATTATTGGTTATTATTATACACTAGTCAAACTCTACAACCGTAATACCCGATCCACCAAACTGTACATGCTCATCACGGTAATTGCTTACACCATTCACAGTGTGCAGGTATTCACGCACTACTTGACGAAGCACCCCAGTTCCAGTGCCATGCAATATACGAACACGCCCTATCCCTACTTGGATAGCATCGTCGATAAAGTACATTACTGCTTGCAAAGCCTCATCTACACGCATACCACGCAAATCGATTTCTGGTTTAAAATCGAGCTTCTTTCTATACATTATATCCGACGAGGATTGACCGTTAAGTCCTCTATTGGTATCTTCTTTTTTAATTTGATTTTTACTTACACGCTCTAGTTTAGCTATATCGATAGTTGTTTTAATGGCACCAAATGCAACTGTTGCCTTCTTGCCATTTACCTCTAATATTTCGCCAGCAGACCTCTGGCCAGTCATGCGAACAGTATCCCCTACTTCAAGTGTGCTTTTCTTTAGAGCAGATTGTGCTCTTTTTTTAACACGTCTTTTTGTTTGTTTAGGTTCTCTCTCCTCTTTTTGTGCCACCTTAGTTTTAAACTCGCTCAACGATTCGCGTGCCTGCATGGTTCGTTCTTTATCAGCTTGCGATTCACGTATCTCTCTAATTGTATTTTCAATTCGAGCGTTACTATTAGCAAGGAGTTGCTCAGCCTCTTCTTTGGCTTTCGATAAAATTTCTCTCTTTTGTTTATTCACCTCTTCTAGGTTGGCTTCGTAGGCCGACGTAATTTCACCCAGTCGTTTACGCTCACGCCTTATTTCATCACGTTTTCGCGACCAATAACGCTTGTCTCGTGAGATATCCTGTAGATATTTATCCATATTTATATAGTCGCCACCCACCTTTTCCGATGCATGAGCAATCACCTCTTCGGGCAAACCAATCTTGCGAGCAATTTCAACTGCAAATGAGCTGCCAGGGTTGCCTATAGAAAGGGTAAAGAGGGGTTGCATCAAATGTCGATCGTATAGCATTGCACCATTTATAACTCCTTCGTTTTCGTTAGCAAAATGTTTTAAATTTTGATAGTGGGTAGTAATCACTCCATATGACCCTTGATCATTGTATCGTTCTAGCAACGCTTCGGCTATAGCTGCTCCTATTTCTGGCTCTGTTCCGCTACCAAACTCATCTATTAAAAGAAGAGATTTGTTGTTGCAGTTTTTTACAAAAAACTTCATATTTATCAAGTGAGAGCTGTAGGTCGAAAGATCATTCTCTATTGATTGCTCATCGCCAATATCTATGAAAATATCGTCAAACACACCCACATTAGAGTTCTCCTTTAATGGAATCATCAAACCACACTGTACCATATATTGCAACAATCCTACAGTCTTTAAACACACAGACTTACCACCTGCATTTGGACCCGATATAATCAAAATTCTATTTTCGCCCTCTAAAGTAATATCTAGAGGCACCACTTTTCTATTTTGTCTAGTGAGTGTCAAATACAACAACGGATGATAGGCATGCACCCAATCTATTCTCTGTATATTTTCAATTGATGGTTTGATGGCATTGATGCTTAAACCAAACTTTGCTTTGGCACGAATGAAATCTATTTGAGCGAGAAACTCGTACGACTTCAACAAATCGGGTAAAAAAGGACGCAAGTAGTCGCTAAAAGCTGTAAGTATTTTTATTATCTCTCTACGCTCGTCACCCTCTAGCTCCCTCACTCTATTGTTGGCTTCAACCACTTCGGCAGGTTCTATAAAAACTGTTTTACCCGATGCCGACTCATCATGCACAATACCCCTTATCCTTCTTTTGTATGCAGGCTCAACAGGTATTACCAATCGACCATCGCGCATACTAGGCGACACATCTTTATCTACATAACCATCGGCTTGCGCTTTTCGCAAAATGGTATTCATGCTTCTAGATATACTATTGTATGCACTTGCCAATTGTCGACGTATATCAGCCAGTGTGGGCGAGGCATTGTTTTTTATCTCACCATTAGCATCTATTATAGTGTCGATGCGCTTGGTTACCTCTGGATAAAGCACCACATTGTTGGTAAGCGATAATAGATGAGGGTATATAGGTTTTGAATCATCATTTTTCTTGAGAAACGAAACAATGGAATTGATTGTTTGCAAAGATCGCTTGAGTTGAAACATGGTTGAAATATCAATCCATGTGCCAACTACACGAATGCGTGCAAGCATGGGGCGCACATCGTAAAAATGATCGGAAGGAAATAAATCCTCTTCTTGCAATATTCTGACAAATTCGTCAACTCGATTCAATTGCAATTGTATATCATCAAAAGAAGCAGAAAACCTCATCTCGTCTACTTTCTCTTTGCCTAATGTGCTGAGACAGCTAGCTGAAACAAGTTCCCTTATTCGATTAAACTCAATCTTATGTTCAAAGTTATTTGGATATATCACTGTGTTGATGTCTGTTTTTTTTAAATAGTTGTTGCTACAAAAGTACATTAATTAATTGGAATTGCTATAATTTGAAGCGATGGGCAATAATTGATTCACAATTCAGATTAAAAAGATGTAAAATTAAAGAGTTGAAGTATTATAAACAGATACGAACGAGAAGCAAGAAAAGGGAGTTGAAAGATAATATCTTTCAACTCCCTTTTCTATATAATTGCAGCAATGAGCAATAATTATTAGAACCTCAATGCAGCATTTAGCTTACTATCTTTATTGGGCAAGTTGTCTTGCTCTACCAAAAACACCTTACCACCCTTCAGAAACGTTTTTCGTGCGGCCATATCTAACAAACACACGTCCATTGGTTGTTTAGTATCGTGTCTCTCCACCTCAGCTTTTTCGGGTGTATAAGTTCCCCATACATGTTCGCCTCTCGATACAAATAGGGTGCTTATTCTTCCACTATCAGCAGCAATAACAGTCTCTTTCAAATCTGATACTTGAGGAATATTACCATCAATCAGAGCCTCCTTTTTATCGGATTTTACTTCATTGAAGTATGGCTGCAGTAACTTTTTTGCCTGTTCATGCAAAACATGAGAGGCTGTCTCCTCAAAATTACCTGACAAATACTCTGGATATATGTTCTTGTAAGAAGAGTACTCCTTGAAGTGTCCAAAAGTAGATTCAACTGATGCTATCACAAGTGGTTCTCCGTCAAGTCCAATAACATTGGTTAAAGCTCTATTAATATCTTCTAAATATAGCCTCCACTCTTTATCTTCAATATCTTCTTCACCTTTTCCGTAAGAATAAGCTTCTCCATGTTTTCCTCTACTTCCAACACTGCGAATGTTTACAGTTTGAGTCCTTGTATCCTTACCCAATAAATCTTTAAAAGAAGATGGGAAATCATCGCCCGTGTCAATTTTTCTTATCTCTTGCTGTGTAGCTTCAAAGAGTCTATTCTTGTTTTGACTAAGTGTGAAAATATAGAACGAATCTTTTTTATTGAAAAACTGAAGCAAGGGTAAAAGATGGAATATATGAGAAACTGTCGAAAACTCTTCTACCTCGATAGGCAAAGTATAATATTCAAAAGCAGAAGTGCTTCTAAAAGCTACTAACGATTTATCTAAATTTCGGAAGAGTGTAGAGTCCTCCAACATTTCATTTAGGGGTTTTATGAAATCTTTAATTTCACGTGGTTTCAAACCAAGTGTTTCAAGCTCTTTCTCTGTCTTTTGAATATGATTCTTAAGCCTTATCATGCTTTTATCTCTATTATCGCCTCCTCCTTGGGTAGGAATATAGATTGAAACTGCATAATCGCTAGTAATATCAGATAATTGTTCAAATTTTGTTCTATTGAATGTATTCATATATAGTTAGTATTTTTATGTCCATTCTGCTATACACGCTCTCGCGCTTGATCTGGGTTGACCTGTTTTGAAAAATGGAGTTGTTCTGCGGTATTATCACCTTAATTTATATAACCTAATCAAAAAATGAAGATGAGAAAACAATTGCTTTCATATCTTCATTGTTTATCAGAGGGGATATGTAGTACAAGTACATTTTTAATATAAGCAAAAAAAAGGACATTTGCAAATCCACATCCTATAAATGGATGCTTTGTTGCATAAAGTCCTACTTATATTGCAATTACCACCCAGACCTCTTTGGTGATGCACAACAAAGAGAACAAAATGGGAAAAGAGATAACAAATTATTGTATTATAATCTCTGGAATTGCACCACGTTTCCATACCTCATTAACCTGTCTTTTGTAATCGCCACCCTCTCTATCTCTATCTACCCAAAAAGATTTATGTAGGTATACAGGACCTAGCTTATAATCTATACTGTTAGATACACCTATAAAGTATTTATTCACATGATGCGAAATCACCTCTACATATTGATCGGATGATTCTATTATAATACTACCTTGGCTGGTGATTATAGCGCCCGCATCACAATGCACAAATATAGTATAAGATGCATCGGGATGAACTATCATAAAAGTGCCTGGATGGAATTTCTTCTCTTCCCCATTGTCATCTACGATAGTTTTCTCTAACGACCACACTCCAATGAGACGCTCAAAAGAGTTTCTCCACATCTTTGCATTGTCACTTTCAGGAACCTGGGGTGATACAGGATTCTCAATCTGTTTATTTTCCTTTATATCATTATTTTGAGCAACTAGCCCACCACATATCACCATGCTAATGATAAAATAGAGACTTACAGCTATTTTTTTCATATCATTTTAAATTATGGGGTTAATTTCTGTACAGCGAACTCACATATTTCACATTACTTGCTAAAGATAAACAATATTTTAATCATAGCAAAGAAATAAAGCATATTTTTAATGATATATCACACTTTATTTTTGGTGTTTACAAATAAAGGCATATAAAGCATCATGTAAAAAGCAATTTAAACACAATTACTATTGATATAACGGATAGTTATCCATGCAAGTTTAAGTGTTTTTTTAGCATTATACCAACTTGAAGCCACTCCACACCGCCAATAATCCAAAAGCAATACTAGAAAGGATATATAGAATAGATAATAGAGCATTACCTGACTGCCACAACTGTAGATTTTCGAAAGCAAAAGCAGAAAATGTGGTGTAGCCTCCACAAAAACCTGTTATAAGTAGTAAGGACAGAGATTGACTCTTCCCAAGACTTGGCAACAACCAACCTGCTAAGAGACCAATAAGAAAACAACCAATAATGTTAGCAATAAAAGTACCCGTTAATGCCCACTGGGAAGATATAAACCGTGTCGAAATACGCGAAGTAAGGAGACGAAGCATACTGCCAAGACCTCCACCTAAACCTACAAGAAGTAAATCTTTTATCATAGTATTATTATCATTTTGAGTACTTCTACGCTTTATGTTGAAATAACATTCAATTTTAGCGCTTTTAAGAGAGTTGCCTATTTTAGCATTAGGGTTGCGTGTTTAGACAGTTACACTTTTACCACCTTGTGAAGTTTCACATAAAAGAGATAGCCCTGCACATTGTCGTACCCCATACCACGAATGCCGTTCACATAGCGCTGCACTTGTTTTACATACTTACTCTCAACTTGTTCGCCAAACTTGTAGTCAACCACAATTACCTCATCTTCTTTTATCATCACCCTATCGGGTCGAATAAAACTCATAGATGGATGCAGCACTTCCTGCTCGTTTAGCACCCTATAGTTGCCAGAATACCAATCTATCACTTGAGGCAATGATAGACTTTCGCGAAGCTCCTCATATAAATTGTGTTTATCTTCAGAGGTTAACTCTCCACTCAACAATCTTCTCTCAAGTGCTCCATCCAAATCATCGAGGGTGTTTATCTCGCTCACTATATTGTGCATGAGTGTACCAAAGTCGCGTGAACCATCGTCTGTAAAGTAACCAATACCCGACAGACGCATTTTTAAGCGATTGCGAAATGGAATAGACTCCCACTTATTAAGAGTGGTCTGTTCTTTTGAATCATCTTTATCTTCTTTGTCACCCACAACAGGTTCTATCTCTTTAATGGGCTCTCCATAGTTAAAGGTTAACATCTTTTCTCCCACCTGTTGGTCTTCTAGCCCCTTCTCTTCTAGTGTATCACCAAAGACAGATGCTTTTACACTATGTCGTAACAGTTGAGAAACACTCTTTATTTCATTTAATTTTCTCGGATTGGGTGCAGAAACAATCAATCGATGTTTAGGACGTGTAAAGGCTACATAGAGTAGATTTAAATTATCGATAAACATAAAAAGTTTCTCATAAAGATACTCGCGTTTAAAAATAGTACTGCTAAGACTCTTCACATATTTCACTGGCACTACACCCAACTCGTTGAACGGTTCAACCTCTGGCTTACACCATAATATGGGAGAACGCCTATAATCGGGCTCGAAAGCCCAATCGCCAAATGGCAAGATAACTGCACCAAATTGCAGACCTTTCGATTTATGAATTGTCATTAGCTGTATAGCATCTTGATCTTCTGGAGAAAAAAGACTTTTCTTCTCTTTTACTTCGTCCCACCACATCAAGAAACCATCTAAGTCTGCTGTTTTACGAGCAGTATATTCATTAACAAGATCAAGAAACGCTTGAATATATACCGTATCAGTAGATGCTAAGTTCTCTTTCAACATGTCGAAAAGGGCTTCGGTTAACTCATAAAGCGGTAGGGATATTATTGGAGAGAGTACCTCATCTAGTTTCTCTACAGACCCATCATTATACTGCTCCATATAATTATCATAGATTTCCAATTCACTTTTAGTAGTGGTGAACCGCAAATACTCATATATGGCAAGAAATTGTTTTGTCTTCTCGTGTGGATTGTTGATATATTTCAATAAAGCATCTACAGCTTTAATAACCATAGAGTTTTTGAGCAATAGGACTTCGTTTGAAATAAAGTCGAATTTATATTTCGAATCTCTGTTTTCACTTTTATACTGCAATAAACGTTCTGAAACAAGTATACCTTCTTTGCCATCGCGCACTAGTATAGCAATATCCTTTAGTTTAAAACCTTCGTCTTGCAAGTTCTCCAAAGTCTTGGTTAGTTCCTTTAGTGCAACATCTTGCCACTTAACGCCCTTCTCGTTTTTAACTTCAATAAAACTGATAGTCACTCTACCCGCATTAGCATCTTTTATTGGTGCTATTTGCTGAGTGAGCTGGCTATAAACATTCGATATTTTCTCAGAAAGATCTTTATCCTCTAATACCTCTTCATCAGTTCCATTATATACAGCTTGCAAAGTAGTAGCTGCCTCTTCAAAAAACTTATTGTTAAAAGCTACAACATGACCATCGCTACGCCAGTTTGTGTCTAAAACATGCTGCTCTATACTAGGAGCTGAAAAATCTTTTTCTAATTGATCTTCAAGAAGTCTCCAATCAGAGTTGCGAAAACGGTATATACTCTGTTTCACATCGCCCACAATCAAGTTGTAGTTGCCCGATGCTAAACTTTCCTGTAAGAGTGGTCGAAAATTATTCCACTGCATGGTTGATGTATCTTGAAACTCATCAATCATAAAATGATTGAGGCGCGAGCCTATCTTCTCATATACAAAGGGAGAATCGCTATCGGCAATTATCTTGTTGAGCAACTCAGTTGTATCTGAGAGGAAAATCATGTTAGAGTCGCGCCGATATGCTTGCATGCGATTGTTTACATCGCTTAATATGCCCAATGTATTAAACAAGCGAAGTATCTCTTTGGCAGTATCAAAGTGAGTAGAATTGTCGTAAAGTGCTATTATCTCATTCACACAATTATTAAGGCCATCACTATAAGCATCCTCAATGGAGTTTTTTATATCAGTGGCCGCAGATTTGGTATACCAATACTTAACATCATCTGGAAACTTAAGAAAGGTAGTTGTCATATCAGGATATTCACCTTTTGCCCAACTATCAAACTTTCTAAATTGAGAGCGACTACCATCTCTAAAGTCGGTGAACAATAAGTTATGCTTCTCTGCAATACCTTGTGCACGCTTACCAATCTCTTTGAGTTGATTTTCGTAGTTACGAATAATTGCAAACAGTTTTAGCTTATAGGCTTTCAGCAAATTCTTATCACTTATCTGATCTTGAAGAGGTTCGGAAAGGGTGATAAATCGCTCATCAAACAGGTTTCTCGATAGATCAACTATATCGTCGTTTATCTTCCAGGTTTTATTATCCTCTATCCTATCGTTCATAAAATCCAACAACCACCCCATCAAATCCTCATTGCCTGGTTGGTCAAGCTCATTAAGCATAAGATCAACAATCTCGGGTAGAAACGATCTATTGTCCACCTCTACTTTATAGCCGCCCGTTATCCCCATTTCGCGGGTAAAAGCGCGCATAGTTTGTTGAAAAAAACTATCAATAGTGCTTATGGAGAAATTAGAATAGTTATGAAGAATGCTGCGAAGAATATGCTGTGAACGATTGCGAACCTCTTTTTCTGAACGCCCAAACTCCTCTTTTAAATCATTTAAATAAGCCGATTTGTTGCCTGCAGCAAGATTGTGGAGTTCCTCAACAATTCGCGACTTCATCTCATCAGTAGCCTTATTTGTAAAAGTTACTGCTAAAATATGGTTGAAATTATTGTCTGCGCTAAAAAGAAGACGTATATATTGCCCCGTCAGTTGGTGAGTTTTACCCGATCCTGCCGATGCTTTATAGACATGCAAATATGGAATGTTGTTAAATGACACGTGTTTTTTTATACCCTTCCTTTTTTAATATTCCTAAAACCCTGTTACGCATATCACCCTGTACAATTATTTCTCCGTCTTTTGCAGACCCACCTACTCCACACTTCACTCTCAAAAGTTTGCCCAAATCATTCAGGTCGTCATCTTGCCCCACAAAACCCGTTATAAGAGTTACTGCTTTACCTCGGCGTCGTTTAGTGTCAAGTTTTATACGCAACTGTTGCTTATCCTTGGCAATAGTTTCTTCTTGTGAAGTTTCTTCTTTTTCGTATTCAAAATCGGGATTAGTTGAATAAACTACATTTAGTTTTTTCTTCCAGTCGTTCATAATTGTCTCTCTTTCTTTCCTTTCTAATATTATAATAAACGGTTATTTTCTGCGAATAGTTTGACCAGATTCTACAGACTGTACCACATTTATTATATAATCGCCCATATGCTCACACTCAGTTATAAGGTCGGTATAGAAAACACCTGTTTGATAGTCATAAAGATTGTTGTTTACATCTTCGATATTCTTGCGTTTAAGCATGTTGCGCAGTTCATTTATTCTATTTTCATATTTAATACTATCAGTCATATCAAAGTCACTCACCTCTTGTTTTTCAAGCACTTCCTGCATTTTCGTGAAAGCTTTTTCAAGCTCTTTCCACATTAAGCGAATGTTCTCTTCTATCTCTTCTGTAAATTCAGACTTAGCTTCTAACTTACGCTTATAGTGACGTGCCATATTGTGACACGAGTCTGCAATACTCTCTATTTCTGTCACATCACGCAATATCGAACGGATTCGCTCCTTACTTTGATTACTCAATCTACCTTCAGCCACTTTGTTTAAATAAGAGCCAATTTCAATCTCCATTCGGTCGCTAATCTCTTCATATTTCTCAATTCTAGTAAATAGCTTCCAAAACTTAACCTCATCTTTGGCAGCTGCTAACTTCTGCACCAACTTGAACATTTTTCTAGTTCGTTTTGCATACACATTAAGCTCTTTCTCAGCCTGCAAAATAGAGAGCTCAGCTGTAGAGAGCATACCTGTAGTAATAAATTGCAGTTGAAACTCCTCGTCAGCATCCTCATCTTTCGGTTTGATTACAAACTTACAGATGCGCTCGTACAAGTTCACAAACCAAACCATTATCAACACATTGCCCACGTTAAACATGGTGTGATACAGCGACAACCCATAGGATGTTACTGACTCATATGACTGATACACACCCTGTTTGGCTAGCAAGTCAGTAGAAAGATCAGAAGCTCGAGTTGATGTTATAGCTTTAAACTCATCGGGAGGTAATGTATCTATCCACGCTGCCATTCCTCTAGGATCGGTTCCCCAGAAACTCTCGGTAAGACCAGATACCATGTTCACAAAAAACTTAAATACAAAAAGCATCCAAATAACTCCCAACACATTGAACATGAGATGTGCAAATGCCGCTCGTTTTGCAGAAACATTTGCCGAAAAGGCTGCAATATTTGCAGTAATTGTTGTACCAATATTCTCACCCATAATCATGGCAGCTGCCGACTCAAATCCAATCCATCCTCTAGAACACATAATTAGTGTAATGGCAACTGTAGCACTCGACGATTGAACAATAACCGTAAGCACCGTTCCAATTAGCAAGAAAATAAGTATTGAGAGAAAACCTAAATCTGCAAAGCCACTCACAAAAGCAAGTACTTCGGGATTGTTTTGCAAATCTGGCATCGAATCTTTTAGCCAATCTAACCCTAAAAACAAAAACGCAAAACCAAAGATAAATTCTCCTAAGGATTTGCGTTTACTTTTTGCCGAAAAGATAAGAGGTAGGCCAATTCCAAGTAAAGGAACAGATAGCATACTAATAGAAAACTTCCCGAAACCGAACAAAGATATCATCCAAGCTGTTACAGTAGTTCCCACATTAGCTCCCATTATTACACCTATAGACTGAGCCAAGGTGAGTAAACCAGCATTAACAAAACTCACCACCATAACACTGGCAGCCGATGATGATTGAATAAGGGCAGTTATTAGAATACCAGTAAAGACTCCCATTACTCTATTCCTTGTCATTGCTGCAAGAATGCTTCTGAGTTGCTCGCCTGCTATTTTTTGCAAGCCCTCACTCATAATTTTCATGCCGTATAAAAACAGCCCTAAAGAACCTACCAGTTCAAGAAAGTTTAAAAACGTATAGTCCATGTTCAAAAATTAATGTAAATTCGTCCACAAATATACTGTAAAATAGACGAACTACAAATATATACTAATCAATATAAATAAAAATAATATGACCGATAGAGTTGAGATACATTTAAAAAACACAAACGAAAGAAAGCAAGTGCCTGTAGGCACACCATTGGTAGATATAATTAAGATTTTCGATTTCGAAATGCCTTACCTTATTACAAATGCAAAAGTAAATAATAGAACCGAGTCATTGGCATATAAGGTGTATCGTCCCAAACTTGTTGAATTTGTCGATATATCATCACAATCTGGCTTACGCACTTATGTACGTTCGCTCTGCTTTATATTAACTAAAGCTGTAAATGATATTTTTCCAAAAGCAACTACCTATATCGAACACGCAGTATCGAAAGGATACTTTTTCCATATAGTAGAAGATGGAGAAACAAACAAAGTTACCGACGATCAGCTTGATGATATTCGTAAAAGAATGCACGAAATTGTAAAAGCCGATCACCCGTTTATCTCTCACGAAAAAGAGACCGATGAGGTGGTAAAGCTTTTCAGGGAAAAGGGTATGGAGGATAAAGCACTTCTGCTTGAAACCTCCAACTTTATGTACTCGCGTTACTTTGAGTTGGATGGCTATATCAATTACTTCTACAGCTCGCTTACACCCTCAACAGGATATATCACCATTTTTGACATCATGAGATACAATGGTGGCTTTCTGTTGCAAATACCTAATAGAACAACCCCCGATAGACTAGAAGATTTTGTTCGTCAAGACAAATTATTAAATAGTTACCGTGATCAACTTCACTTTCTAAATATGATAGAACTTGACAATGTGGGGGATTTGAACAAAGCCAAACAAGAGAATCGTATTTCAAATGTTATACAAGTTGCAGAAGCTTATCAAGCTAAACAGATTGGAGAGATTGCTAAAGAGATTTCAACAAGACACAAATCTGGTGTGCGTATTATATTGATATCTGGACCCTCATCATCGGGTAAAACCACTTTTAGAAAACGACTAGAAGTGCAACTAATGGTGAATATGCTGAAACCAGTAGGGATATCGCTCGACGACTACTTTGTGAACCGAGAAGATACACCCAAAGACGAAACAGGAGACTACGACTACGAGTCGCTCTATGCTTTAGACCTTCCACAGCTTGAACAAGACATGATGGATCTAATGAGTGGTAAGGAGGTAAATATGCCCATGTACAATTTTGGTACTGGTATGCGAGAATACAATAATAATAAATTAAAAATAGACAAAAACGATATTCTTATTATAGAAGGTATCCATGCGCTAAATCCTAAACTAACATCACGCATTCCTGAAAGGATGAAGTTTATGGTATATGTGTCGGCACTTACAACTATTTCGCTTGACAACCACAACTGGATTCCTGCCTCTGACAATAGACTCTTGCGCCGTATGACTCGCGATTTTAACTATAGAAATTACTCGGCTGTAGACACTATATCGCGTTGGGAAAAAGTACGCCAAGGAGAAGATAAATGGATATTTCCTTATCAAGAAAATGCAGATGTGATGTTCAACTCGGCAATGATTTATGAGCTAGGCTCTATCCGCAGGCATGTTGAACCTATTTTGCGACAAGTGCCTCGCAAAGCTCCAGAATATGCCGAAGCTTACAGGCTATTGAAGTTTCTATCCTATTTTAATTATATTACAGACAGAGAACTACCACCAACATCACTCCTTCGAGAGTTTTTAGGAGGCAGTAGTTTTAGATATTAAAAACAGAATCAAGACATACTAGACATCCAAAATATGAATATAGGAGACAACCTAAACTACAACGATATAATATGTGCCATCTCAACGGCTCCTGGCATGGGAGCCATTGCAGTGGTAAGGCTTTCGGGCACAGGAAGCATTGCTCTTGTAGATAACATCTTTCAGTCGCCCATTAATAAAAAACTCATCAATCAAAAACCCTACACCGTACACTTCGGAAAAATTATGGACAACCAAGCCGTATTAGACGAAGTTTTGGTGACGGTATTTCATGCGCCGCACTCCTTCACAGGCGAAGAGAGTGTTGAGATTGCTTGTCACGGATCGCTTTATATACAACAAAAACTAATGGAAGTGTTAATACACGCCGGAGCACGCATGGCTGAGGCTGGCGAATATACACGTCGTGCTTTTGCTAATGGAAAATTCGATCTATCGCAAGCGGAAGCTGTAGCCGACCTGATAGCGGCAACATCTGCCTCATCCCACAAAGTATCGCTCAATCAGATGCGTGGTGGTTTTACAAACAAAATAGCAAAGCTTCGCGATAAGTTGCTCCAGTTTGTATCGTTGATTGAATTAGAGCTCGATTTCTCTGAAGAGGATGTTGAGTTTGCCAATCGCGACACGCTGATGGAGCTGACCAACGAAGTGGAGAGGGAAATAGACAAACTAGCAAAATCGTTTAGTTTGGGCAATGTTATCAAAAATGGTATACCAGTGGCTATCATTGGTGAAACTAATGCTGGAAAATCTACCCTACTCAATCTACTACTGGAAGAAGAAAAAGCCATTGTGTCTGACATTCATGGTACTACCCGCGATGTGATTGAAGATGTTGTTAATATAGATGGCATCTCATTCCGATTTATCGATACGGCAGGTATTCGCAGCACTTCCGACGAGATAGAGATGATGGGAATTGAAAGAACATATCAAAAAATTAAACAGGCATCCATCATTCTATGGGTTATAGACCTCACCACTCACGACTCTAAAATTGAAGAGCTAGCAAAAGCTGTTGTTCCAAAATTTGAAGACAAGCACTCGCTTCTTCTTTTTAACAAAGCTGACTTATTATCGAAAGAGGAATTAGAGAAAAAACAGACTCTCTTAGAAGAGTTAGATGCAGACAGACTATTCATTTCAGCAAAAAATCAAGACAATATTCACACCCTGCAGGATTTGTTGGTAAAAGCGGCTCATGTGCCCTCGATTGGAGAAGCCGATGTAATTGTTACCAATATGCGCCACTATCAAGCCTTGATGAAAGCACACACTGCTATAGAGCGTGTAAAGGAAGGACTGGAAGCAGAGATATCACACGACTTCTTAGCACAAGACATTAGAGAGTGCATGTTCCACCTTGGCGAAATATCTGGGCATATCTCTACTGATGAGATACTAGGAAATATCTTTGCGCATTTTTGCATTGGCAAGTAAGCAATGTAACAAGTAAAAAAAGCACCTCCAATAATTTGGAGGACGCTTTTTCGAGTTGTGTAATAGTAAGTGTTTACCTAAAAAAACAAACTAATATATATATCATTTAATATAAAGTGGTTAGCAATCCTATTCCACTCGTTTAATCAATCTAATCATACCATCCGAAGAATCAGTATATGCTGTATAGATATCTCCCCCACATTGTGTTGCCACAACAACAGTTTCACTTTTTACAGTTTTGTCTGTAACCTGTTCATCAGCACCATGTTTTGTAAATACTTTTCCATCACTGATACCTCCTAATACTCTTGTTGTTGGTAGGGCTAAGAGTGTAGCAGGATTTGAATAGGTGTTGGCTATAGATGCAGTAACTTCTTCTGGACTATCAAAACTGATAGTGGAACCACTAACAGTAAGCAGTGCCGTGGTTACTACGTTGTCGGATTTGTAAAAAGCAATAACGTTTGTACCGTCAAAAAACATATCGTAAATATCATGCTTATCGGAATAGGATTGTACTGAGGACCCTGAAGCAGAGGCAGTAGTTATTTTTAATTCATATCGATTAAAAAATGGCCTTGCAGAACGATCATTATAATCAAAATGGGTAAGGATAAAGTAGTTTCCATTTTCATCAACCTCAATGCGTGAGCCTTTGTTGTAATAATACCCTGTTCTATTATAGAATTCCCCATCATATATAATAGCTTTTGTGAAAGCACCGCTACTGTTTACAGCATACATTATCTCAATATAACTATCATAATCACTACCGCCCCTGGTGTCACTGTAGGTAATATGCGCAAACCCATCGCCATCCACTGCAATGTCGGGCCTGGAACACCTACCCCCGTTACCAGATTCAATATATTCAGTAGTAAAAGTTGCACCATTGCCTTTGCTATAAGCAATCATATTATCAGATGTTGTATATACAACATGAGGAATATCACTACCATCTATTGCAATACGTGCATCACTGCCAGCACCCAAATCAACCTCTCCTGCCCACTCCCCACTCAACTGTGCTTGATTGTAATATACATTACCAGCCTTTGTATAAACCATGCCAATAAAATCTGTTCCTGAAGCGGCATGTCGCAAATCGCCCTCAATAGTCAAATCTTCAATATTAAGCGGCGCTGTATGGCTATTATCTGTGAAATGGAGCCCTGCATCATTCATTACAGCATAGAAATAAAACACTTGCCTGCATCCGTTGAAGCAGTTCTAGCAGGTTTGGCATTGCTACTACTACCTATAAGCACGTTACTCTTGTCATAAAGCTGCAACGTAAGCTCGGGCCAGTTCATATCGGTGAGGGGCGGATACCATCCCCAAAAAGAGAGGGTATTGTCTGCTGCAATAGCGCCATCAGCATATAGCGAGATATAATTGCCTGCAGTTTCCACATCCAGAAACGTTTCAGTAACCAAATTGTAACTCTTTCCACTTTCCACTGAGTTGTAAGCCCATCCTCCAGTAGTTGATGTGATACGCGCCTCGCCCATATTATCCATATTGGCAGCAGTCGCATTTTTTAATATAAGACTAAAGAGCGACCCAATATGTTGAAAAGTGACACTAACGCCTGTATTACCAGTAATTTCCTTTGCAGAAAAACGCATCATAGTATACTCACCATCCGACAGAGCATTTAGCGAAGAAACACTTGATGAAACTGTAGGAAGAACTGCTATCGTTGGGTCGCTATCTAACAACCCTGCTCCTCCATACACACCATAAAGATCGAAATTATTATCACCAAATTCAGTAGGAACAACAACATCAAAGCTCGCCTTCTTTCCTTCGTTAGTTATATTATTTACTGTTACAACCCGTTTCACCTTATTGTCATCTTGCACAAAGCAGAGCTGCAATTCATCACCCTCTTCCCACGTAAGCTTTATACTATTATCCTCTTCCTCTGTAAGCGTCACTCTTGTAGATGGTTCGTGGGGCATTTCTGCAGAAATAGAGAGTGTTTTAGTTTCACCTAGCTGCTCTATATAAGTCTCTTCGTTTATATCATCAACAGGTATTTCTAGCTTGTTACACCCTGCCAAAATTAAAATAATTGTTATAATGTAAAATATTAGCTTCTTCATATTCTATATGTTTTAATTGATTAACTATCTCTGACTTCTTACCAATCTTCAGCAGGCAGATTTGGTAAATTACCACTACCTGCAAAAAAACTCTGTTCAACTTCTACTTCTATCACTTCAATAATAGGAGAAATATACCCCTTTTCATTTTCCAATGTAGCCTCTTTACTTTTTAAGTCAGTGTTTTCTTCTTTCATATTCTTTGTCTTTTTAAATGTTAAACACTTCAAACTGTCACTTCAGCATAGAACTGAATGCAATCAAAAATACCTTTTTTAAAGGGCAAGCTATTCTCAAATCGTAAATTTCGGTTCTCAAATCGTATAAAAACTATACTTAAAAGAACAAAGACTTGAAACAGAGAGAAAAAGTGCTAAAAAAACAGAGAATAAAATTAATAACAAGATGAAACAGGAAGGAGAAAGCAACAGCAAAATGAAGGTTCTCTCTAGAGCTGTAATAAAAAAGAGAGGGAAAGTGAAAGATAGCCATAATATCAAGATGTTATGAGAGCATTTACAAAGGAAGAGAAGCATTGATAGTAGAATTAAATAATAAATAGTCGAACCTCATAAGACATCATTAAATAATCTACTTTGCGCTAAACCTATTGTTTATTTTTAACTTGACTGCAAGCCTGCACAGGAAATTAGACACTATCCCATTAAGTGTGTAAGTATTAATTGAAGGGTTCGACTTTTAAAGT